>Ga0164293_10001232_pt1 | contig 21377 bp, 13 predicted proteins | sample GEODES118metaG_FD_111487 | JGI IMG/M metagenome (GOLD analysis project Ga0164293, IMG submission 111487) | Eutrophic lake water microbial communities from Lake Mendota, Wisconsin, USA - GEODES118 metaG | ecosystem: Environmental > Aquatic > Freshwater > Lake | place: USA: Lake Mendota...
AAAAATAGATAAAATAGTACCATAATAAACTTAAACTACTATTTACATTTGAAAAAATAATTGCTATATGAAAAAGGTATTCGTTTTCATTCTCTTGTTTTTTGCTATGATCGCAATAGAGGGTCAGGCACAAACAAGGAAAGTTACTGGTAGAATTTTGGATGAGGCAGGTCTTCCCATCACTGAGGCTACTGTTACTGTTAAAAACACCAAATTAACAACCCTTAGTAACAACAAGGGTGATTTTTCAATTGATTTACCTGCAGGCGCAAAAACCATTGTGGTAACTTATGTGGGTATGGAATCTTTGGAATTGAATGTTGCGAATAAAACTTCCATAAATGTTTCACTCAGATCAACTGCTTCTGCATTGGCTGATGTAGTAGTTATAGGATACGGTACAATAAAAAAATCTGATTTAACAGGTTCTGCACAAAGGCTAAATAGAGAAGAAATTATGCGTGATAATCCTGGTAATATCTTGCAAGCAATGCAAGGTAAATTAGCCGGTGTAAATGTTACGCAAAATGATGGAGCGCCTGGCGCAGGTATTAGTATTAGAATTCGCGGATCTAATTCTTTTTTGGGTGGCACAGAGCCATTGTATGTTATTGATGGTGTTCCATTTAATAATAGTAGTAGCGGTACCACTCCAGAATCACTGGGCGGTGACGAAAAGCAAACCCTAAACGCGCTTGCTTTTTTAGATCCCAATGATATTGAATCTATAGATGTTTTAAAAGATGCATCTGCAACAGCTATTTACGGATCACGTGGGGCAAATGGTGTGGTGTTGATTACAACTAGAAAAGGCAAGGTAGGTAAGGATAAAGTAGAGTTTAACTCAATTTTGGGATTGGCTGAAGTTTCAAAAAAAATTCGGATGCTTAATCCTATGGAATATGCGAATTTTCAAAACTTGTCATTTCAGAATGCGAATAAATATGATGGCACTAATTATTCCTTGCTGTTTCCTGATCCTTCTATTTATGAAAATGATAATAACAATTGGCAAGATAGAATATTCAGACAAGCGCTAACCCAACAATATAGTATCAATGTTAATGGTGCTTCAGATGCGGGTAGCCATAATTTCACATTGGGTTATGTAGATCAGGAAGGTGTTATTCAAACATCTGGCTATAAAAAACTCAATCTAAGTTTTAATTTAAATAGAAATATAAGTAAAGTTTTTAGAATAGGAACAAGTAATGCTATTTCTAATTCAACAACAAGAGGCGTTAAAACAGGAACAGATAAATCTGACGCCGCTAGTGCTGGAGTGGTTAGATCTGCATTAACCTATCCAGCAACCATTAGTGCCTTAGATGAATACGACGGTTTAGGGGATGACTTTATTACCAATCCTTACATATATGTAAATGATGTTTTAAATAGGGTTACCGCTACCAATATTTTTTCTTCTAATTTCTTGGAAGCCACCATACATAAAAACCTAAAGTTCAGACAAAACATTGGGTTCAATTATGGTGCTAATACAAGAGATCAATATTATCCTAGAACTGTGTTCGAAGGTTTTGCCTCTAAGGGCTGGGGTTTAAAATCAGACAACAATTGGTCTAGTATTGTTTCTGAAAGTATCTTAACGTATAATAAAAAAGTAAACAATCATAGTTTTACTGTAACTGCTGCTTCAACTTTTGAGCAAAACATGGGTAGTTCTAAGCGCTCAGAAGCTAAAACTTTTCCAAATGATCTTTTGAAAAATGAAAACCTACAATCTGCCGAGCAAATTTTGCCAATTGTTACCAATAAGTACCAATCTAATTTGATTTCTTTTTTAGGTCGTGTAAATTATACCTATGCAGACAAGTTCGTGCTTTCTGTATCACATAGAAATGATGGTTCTAGTAAATTTGGTAAAGACAATAAGTGGGCTGCTTTTTCTTCGGCAGGCCTTGCATGGAAATTGCACAAAGAGTCTTTTATCAACAAAATTGATGCTATTAGCGAGTTTATACTTAGGGCAAGTTATGGGCAAACTGGTAATCAGGGTATTGGGTCTTATGCCTCTTTATCTAAGCTCGCAATTTACAATTATACATTTAATGGTGCAGTGCAAACAGGATTGGCAGATGATGTATTTGCCGGACCAGCAAATGCTCAACTTAAATGGGAAACAACCAATGCGTATAATGCAGGGGTAGATCTGGGTTTGTTTAAAGGACGAATAAATGCGCATGTTGATGTTTATCTGAAGCGTACCAATGATTTATTGCAATACATTACTACGCCTGCTTCTACTGGTTTTCAACGTCAGTTAAGAAATTCGGGATCTGTAGAAAACAAGGGATTGGAAATTGCAATCGATGCAACTGTTTTGAATAGAAAAGATTTTCAGTGGAAAACGAATTTTAATATTTCATTTAATCGAAATAAAATCATTTCATTAGGCGGAGATGTTAAGGAGCAATTTGCAAGTAATATTTCTACACGCGATGCTCCATTTATTCAACGCGCAGGATTGCCAATTGGTGCTTTGTATGGTTATGTTGAGGATGGCTATTTTGATAATGAAGCGGAAGTTAGAAATTCTTTGGTATTCAGCGGACAGCCTTTCAATATTATTAGACGAATGATTGGAGAAGTGAAGTATAGAAATTTTGATGCTGATCCTAGTTCTATTTCTGTTACTGATCGTGTAATTATTGGAGATGTAAATCCAGATTACACCTTTGGATTTATCAATAATTTTAAATACAAGCGTTTTGATTTAAGCATTTTTATTAATGGTGTGCAGGGTAATGATATTGTAAATATGAATAGTGTTTGGAATGCAAATATCGGCACTTCAAAAAATGTTACTTTAGGTATATTCAATGGTGCTTGGAGAGAGGGGGCCGACAATTCAAACGCCTTGGCACCAAAACCAATTAGACAATTTTGGAGAACCTTGCCTTTTACCAGACGTTTTATTGAAGATGGAAGTTTTGTTAGAATCAAGAATGTTAATCTTGGTTATACATTACCTCCTAAATTAATTAAGGGCATTAATGGAATTAGGGTTTCTTTGGGTGTAAATAACCTATACACATTTACAAAGTATACAGGGTTTGATCCTGAAATAAATAGTTATGGCGATAATCCTGCATTGTTTGGGGTAGACTTAGGAGGGTTTCCTAATTCAAGAACCTACAATTTTGTAATTAAATGCAACTTTTAATTTTTTCAAAAAATAATTATATGAAAATATATAAATCAAATAGCTGGAAAATTTTATTGCCGGTAATATTATTTTCAACCTTTTCTTGTCAGAAGATATTGGAAGAAAAGCCGTTTTCGTTTTTATCTCCAGAAAATTTTTATAAAAACGAAGCAGATGCTAAAGCAGCCATTAATGCTGTGTATGGCACATTGTATACCTATGATTTGTATTTGCAACCTATGTGGAATTTGACAATGCTTGACGATGATCATGTGTCTGGTGCTGATTGGTTTTTAGGTACATCTGGAGCAGGTAATCCACAAGGTTATTGGGGTGTTGATGGGCCATGGATAGGTTGCTATTCTGTTATTTCAAGAGCCAATACTGTATTAGAAAATGTTGCAACAATCAATAGCAATATCGATTCAACTGTAAAAAATAGAATTTTAGGCGAAGCGTATTTTTTTAGGGGTTGGGCTTATTTTCAATTGGTACAATTGTATGGAGCTGTTCCTGTCCGTCTCAAATCTTTATCCTTAGATCCTACAGCAAATATTGCTAGATCTTCGGTTGTAGATGTTTATAAGCAAATAATTGCTGATTTTAAAAGTGCCGAAACCAACTTATTGCCTGTTACTAATCCTAAAGCAGGTGAGCCAGGAAGGGTAACTAGAAGTGTTGCGAAAGGGTATTTAGCAAAAGCATATATGACCATGGCTTCAGGAGCGGCAACCGGAAATCTAAGTGTAAGAGGAGGCGCAGATAATGGTATGTATACTTATACTAAATCCGTTGTAGCTGGGCTAGAAAATATCTCTTCAAAAGATTACTACACATTGGCTAGAGAAAAGGCGCTCGAGGTAATTGCAAGTAATGAGTACTCTCTTTTTAACAATTGGCCAGATTTGTGGACTAAGGCTAGTAGAAATAAAACAGAGCATATGTGGCAATTGCAAGCCTTGGGTGGAAGTGCTTTTGTAAATGAATTACACAACTACATGTCTTCGTTTTCTACATTTGGTAGAGGTGCTATGTGGTTTACCAATAATCATTATAGGGATTATGACACTACCGATACGCGTGTTTTAAATGGTGTTGTTCATAATTACGAAATGAACAATGCTGCCAAAACAAGGTATTTTTATCCTTCTTGGCAAGCCTATAATTATCGAGTATTTAATGGCCTTACTTATGCAAATAATGGCACAACTGATGATCGTGCATATACCATCAAATACAGAGATGTTGCCGATCCTACTGTTTCTAGAAGTGATGCACATTTTCCAATGATACGTTTTTCGGAAATGCATTTAATTGTAGCTGAATCGGATAATGAAATCAATAACGGGCCTACTGCACAGGCATATACTGCATTAAATACAATACGAAATAGAGCCAAAGCTCAAACTGCTCCGGCTAATTTATCACGTGATGAGTTTAGAAGTTTTGTACTAGCAGAAAGAGCAAGAGAATTTGTTTTCGAAGGAATAAGAAGATATGATTTAATGCGTTGGGGCGTTTATTTACAAGTCATGAATAAAATAGGTATTGGACAAAACAATATTACAAAAGTGCGAAACACCCGCAATTTGTTATTGCCAATTCCACAAAGTGAACTAAACTCAAATACATTAATACCTGCCAATAACCCTGGTTGGTAAAATCATTTAAAATAAAAATTTATGTATACCAATAGTATTAAAAAATCACTGAACACAATAACCCTTGGTTGTATTGCATTTTGTTCAGTACTGCTTTTGTCTTCTTGTAAAAAAGACAATTATGTAGATTATACCACAAAATTCAATGCATTGCCACCCAGCATTTCTGCTGTAACCGATTTAAACAATAGAGCATTGGCCTTGTCTTCAGTAGTGTATGGCGATTGGATTATTATTAAGGGTCAAAACCTTGGAACAACATCAAAAGTAGAATTTAGCACTGTGGCTGCTGCAGATTCTTTATTTAGCGCAGATGACACAACCATTACAGTAAAAATACCTGCTAATTTACCCGACCCGGTTAATAATCCTATCACGGTAACTACAAAATATGGTAAAGCGGTATACGGTTTTAAAATTTTACAGCCAGCACCAGTGATCAGTTCCTTTTCACCAGGCGCTGGCGGAGCTGGAACAGAAGTTACCATTACAGGTGATTATTTTTCGGGAGTAAGTAGCGTTAAACTAAACACAACAGATTTGGCCATTGTATCTAGCTCGAAAACTCAAATTAAAGTTACTATCCCCGCAACAATTACTGGCGGCTTCTTTTTTGTAACAACCCCTTCTGGTACTACCAGAGCGGCCATTTCATATGGCTTAGGCTATGTAATTTATGCAGATGCACTTACTGCTGGTTGGTCCAATACATCGTATAGCACAACCGCAATCTTTAACAATACCGCAAATGTTCTTCGCGGTACCAACTCGGTTAAATGCAATTACACCGCTACTTTTGGCGGTTTTAGATTAACTAAAGCGGCACCTTCTATTAGTACAGCAGGCTATTCTACAGTTAAGTTTTCCGTATATGGCAGCACCAATTCTGGTGGATTTAAGATAAGGGTTATTTTAAATGGAAGTTCAACAGCAACTTTTACTTTAACCCTTCCAACTACATTAGGTGTTTGGACGCAAGTTGAAGTGCCATTGTCTAGTTTGGGTAATCCGGCAACTATATCTTCTATTGAACTTAAAGAATTTAGTGGAAGAATTTTTGAAGTATTTTTTGACGATATTGGTCTCTTTTAAATACAAGTTTAATGCTTTGTGTATACCGGTATTGTTTGTTTTTTTTGATTGTATTATCTAGTACAATTATACAAGCACAACAATGTTCAGATGTTTTAGCAACACCCTTAACTCAAAAGCTGTACAATCATCTTTATCAATTAAAAGATGCGTATACAATTTTTGGACACCAAGATGCCATGGCCTATGGTGTTGGATGGCGTGGCGTTGCAGGTAAAACTGATATTGCTGATGTAGTGAATGATTGCCCTGGACTATATGGATGGGATATTGCTAACATAGAGTTAGCGGCTAAAAACAATATTGATGGAGTGCCCTTTAGCAAAATTAGGTCCTATATTCAGGATGCCTATGCAAGGGGTGCCGTAAGTACTATAAGTTGGCATGCCAATAATCCATTCACTGGCAAAAATGCATGGGATACCACAAGTCAAACAGTAGCATCTATTTTACCAGGTGGTGTACAACACCAGAAGTATATACTTTGGTTAGATAGAGTAGCCGCTTTTTTGCAATCCATTAAAACGGCTGATGGAAATTTTATACCTGTTTTGTTTAGGCCTTTTCATGAGTTAACGGGAGATTGGTTTTGGTGGGGTAAAAACAATTGTACCCCAGCGCAATTTATTGCCTTGTGGAATTTCACCCAAGATTATTTAACAAAATCAAAGAACATACATCACCTTATTTATGTGTACAACACTGCAGATTTTGAAGATGCACAATCGTTTTTGCTAAGGTATCCGGGAGATAACCGTATTGATATTTTAAGTTTTGATAGGTATCAATATGAAGGAGTAGATGGGCGCGATATTTTTTTACAAGTAATGAAACGTCAGTTAGCCATACTAACCAAGCTAGCAGCAGAGAAACAAAAAATTGCGGCTATTGCAGAAACTGGTTATGAAGCCATACCAGATCCTAAGTGGTGGACATCTATCTTGTATCCTTTGTTAAAAAACTATCCTGTATCACATGTGCTGGTATGGCGTAACGCAGGGTTTATGAAATCTACCAAAAAAATGCATTACTACGCACCATATCCTGGGCAAGTATCTGAAGCCGATTTCAAACTTTTTTATACCTATCCAAAAATGCTATTCGAAAAAAAATTAGCCACTAAAAATATCTATCAATAATAAGGATATGAAATTACACGCACTAGATATTGCCATCATTATAGCGTATTTGGCTACCATGATTTTTATTGGATTTTACATGCGTAAAAAAGCCAAGGAAAGCAAAGAAAGTTATTTAATGGCAGGAAAAAAACTGCCTTGGTATTTGTTGGGCTTAAGTGATGCTAGTGATATGTTTGATATCAGTGGTACTATGTGGATGGTAACACTTTGTTTTGTATATGGATTAAAAAGTGTTTGGATTCCTTGGTTATGGCCTGTTTTTAATCAGGTGTTTATGATGATGTTTTTATCTAAATGGCTTAGAAGGTCCAATGCCAATACGGGTGCAGAATGGCTTGCTACTAGGTTTGGATCATCTGGTAAAGGAGTTAAAGGAGCACATACAGTGGTTGTGGTTTTTGCACTTATCGGATGCCTTGGATTTTTAGCTTATGGATTTATTGGGCTCGGAAAATTCATTGAAATATTTATCCCGTGGGGGTCTGTATCTGCGTATATACCGTTTGATATACCTGCAGCCTATGTTGCGCATTTTTATGGTATCGTGTTTACTTTTTTTGCCATGTTTTATTCTATTTTAGGTGGGATGCATAGTATTGTTTTAGGTGATTTAATTAAGTATTTAATTATGACCGTTGCCTGTATTGCTATAGCAGTTATTGCCATGACGCATTTGCACAATGGAACCAATGCGCTGGCTATTCCAGAAGGTTGGTTAACACCTTCATTCAACTGGGATTTAAATTTAGACTGGTCTAGCATCAATAATGCGGTTAATGATAAAATTAATTCGGATGGGTATGGTTTGTTTGGGCTCTTTTTTATGATGATGCTTTTTAAAGGAATTTTTGCAAGTTTGGCAGGGCCTGCGCCTAATTATGATATGCAAAAGATTTTATCTACCAAGTCTCCTAAGGAAGCTAGTAAAATGACAGGCTTTGTTTCCATTATTTTACTTCCCATACGTTATTCGATGATTATTGGTATAACGGTATTGGCACTTTTATACTACAAAGATTTAAATATAGCTTCTGTTGAGGGGCCAGATTTTGAAAAAATATTACCGGCAACTATCTACGCTTTTTTACCTGTTGGTATTTTAGGTATTACGTTAACTGGTTTGCTCGGTGCATTTATGGGTACATTTTCAGGTACTTTAAATGCGGCACAGGCCTATATCATCAATGATATTTATTTAAAGTACTTAAAGCCAGATGCCAATAATAAAACAATCGCCACCACCAATTACCTAGTAGGTATACTGGTGGTTCTGCTAGGTATTGTGCTTGGTTTTTTTGCCAAAGATGTAAATAGTATTTTACAATGGATTGTGGGTGGTTTATATGGAGGTTATATAGCTGCCAATTTATTTAAGTGGTATTGGTGGCGTTTTAATGCCAATGGTTTTGTAATGGGTATGGCAACGGGTATTGTTTCTGCCCTTGTGTTCTTAAAAATCTATGACGGTTTGTTTTTAAATGTATGGCCCATTATTTTCTTACTATCGATCATTGGTTGCTTGGTTGGTACCTATACGGCACCTCCTACCAATAGCGATACCCTTATGGCATTTTATAAAACGGTTAAGCCTTGGGGTTTTTGGAAGCCCATTCATGCAATGGTTGTTGAAACAGATCCAACTTTTGAACCCAACAAAAGGTTTGGCATTGATATGTTTAATGTGGTTATAGGGATGATTGCTCAAACCTGTTTAACCTTGTTACCCATTTATATAGTATTGTGGTTAAAAACACCATTATTTATTACCCTGGCTATCTTGGCCATTGCGGTGATTGTGTTGAAAAGAACTTGGTGGAATAAATTAGAAGATTAGAAATTAATAAAGCATGAGTAAGCAATTTAATGAGCGGTTACAGCAAATAAGAAGCAATTATGCATCTTTACTTGCTACAAAAAATGAGGAGGCGCAATACAATGGGTTGGTTAGAAGGTATAAGTATCCTGTGTTAACGGCAGCGCATGTTCCTATAGAATGGCGATACGATTGCAATGAAACTACCAATCCATTTTTAATGGAACGCTTTGGTATCAATGCCGTGTTTAATGCAGGTGCAATGTTTTGGAATGGGAAGTATATTTTAGCCGCCCGTGTAGAAGGATATGATCGAAAATCATTTTTTGCAATTGCGCAGAGTGATAATGGAATAGACGGATTTACTTTTTGGGATACACCCGTTTTATTACCAGAAACGGAGGAGCCAGATACCAATGTATATGATATGCGGTTGGTGCAACACGAAGATGGTTGGATCTATGGTTTGTTTTGTACAGAACGCAGACAAAAAGGAGTGCCCGACGCAGACCAGTCTTCTGCTGTTGCACAATGCGGTATTGCTAGAACAAAAGATTTAAAAACATGGACGCGTTTGCCCGATTTAATAACTACATCCAATCAACAACGCAATGTTGTGTTACATCCAAAATTTGTAAATGGAATGTATGCGCTTTATACCAGACCGCAGGATGGTTTTATTGAAGCAGGTTCCGGCGGGGGTATTGCTATAGGTTACACCAAACAAATGAATGGTGCGGTGATTGAAGAAGAAACCTTAATCGATAAGCGTGTATATCATACCATCAACGAGTTAAAAAATGGCCTAGGTCCTGCACCAATTTGTACGGCCCATGGATGGTTGCATCTTGCGCATGGTGTTCGAAATACGGCAGCTGGTCTGCGTTATGTATTGTATTTATTTATGACCGATTTACAAGAAATTGGAAAAATAATTTATAAGCCTGCTGGGTATTTTATGGCTCCAGAAGGAGAAGAGCGTGTGGGCGATGTATCTAATGTATTGTTTTCAAATGGATGGATTGAGCGAGAAGATGGTGCTGTTACCATTTATTATGCATCTTCGGATACACGTATGCATGTGGCTACCACAAGCATTGAGCAGTTGGTTGATTATGTAATAAATACCAATCCAGACGGATATACTTCTGCAAATGCTGTTAGTAGAGTGATGCAAATAATAAGGCGCAACGCATAAACAGTTTTAAGTATGCTTATTAATCCGGCAATAAAAAATTTACTTCTTAGCTATAAAGCAGAAGTAGAAGTAGAATTATCTTCTATTTTAGATTGGTGGATGGAGCATATGGTTAATAAAGAAACCGGTTTGGTTTATGGAGCACTAAGTAGTACCAATATCCCAGACGCAAATACGCCAATTGGCCTAGTGCTTCAGAGCAGGATTTTGTGGACATTCTCCACTTCTTTCAAGCATACCAATAATCAAGCATATCTAAGCTTTGCGCATAAGGCTTACCAGCAATTGGTTACGCTGTTTTATGACAAGCAGTATGGTGGTATGTTTTGGTCTGTGCACCCAACTGGAACACCTGTATCTACAAAAAAGCAAGCATATGGAATTGCTTTTGCAATCTATGGTTTGGCGGCTTATTATGAAGCTGCTAAAGACCAGGCAGCACTGGACAAAGCAGCCGAACTATACAGTTGTTTAGAAAAAAATTTTTACGACCCAATATATGGAGGCTATATAGAGTGTTTAGGGAATGACTTTTCTGTTATTGAAGACGTTCGCTTAAGTGCCAAAGACCAGAATGCCATCAAGTCTATGAATACGCATTTGCATGTGATCGAAGCGTATGCAATGTTATATGTTGTTTTGCCTACTGAATCGCTAAAGCGTTCTATTGAACAACTGCTTGATATTTTTGAGCAGTATATAATTGATGCAACCACATTTCAGCAGCAATTATTTTTCGAAAAAAACTGGATCTCTACCTCTGCTGTAGTTTCTTATGGACACGATATTGAAGCCTCTTGGCTTTTACAAGAGGCAGCAGTTGTTATTGGAGATTTTTCACGCATAAAAAAGTACATCAATTTTGCGCAGTCTATGGCAGCAGAAGTTGCACGAAATTTATCTTCTGCAGGTGCTGTTTATAACGATTATAATACCAATACCAAAGAATTAGATAAAGGGATAGACTGGTGGCCACAAGCTGAAGCCATGGTGGGTTTTTTAAATGCATTTCAAAATAGCGGCAATGCTGATTATGTTCAAAAATCTTTATCAAGCTGGGCTCTAATTAAAACATTATTTAAAGACCTCAAATTTGGGGAGTGGCACTGGGGGTATAACGATAAAGGAATCTTATTAGAAAAAGAAAAAGCTGGTTTTTGGAAATGCCCTTACCACAATAGTAGGGCCTGTATTGAAGTGGCGCAGCGAGTTAGCCAATTATTAAAGTAGCCTATTTAAAACTGTCTTCATGCAAAAAAACTGCTTGTTAATTGTATTATGGATTATGTTATTCATGCATAATGCTTTTTCTCAGCGGCAAAGTCACAAACATTTTTTGCCTACACATAAAGCCATCAATTATATGGGTCGGATAGATTTTTCCAATCCATTGCGTCCTAGTTTTTGGCAACCAGGTGTTACTATAGATGGTGTTTTTAAAGGAGATTCTTGCGGTATTATTGTAGAAGACGAAATTAAGTGGGGATCTAATCATAATTATATTGAACTGGTGTTGGATAACAAACCGGTTCGGTTAAAACTATCTAAAGCCAGAGATACCATTTGGGCTGTAGGAACTTCAAAAAAAGTTTGGCATACGCTACAAGTTTGTAAAAACACAGAAGCAAATATTGGGGGCTTAAGTTTTTTGGGGTTGATTTGTAAAGATCTTCGTGAATCTAAAACTACCATGGTAAATGCCATTGAATGTATTGGCAATTCGATTACCTGTGGTACGGGCAGTGATCAGTCTGATATACCTTGTGGAAAAGGAAGTTGGTATGATCAGCACAATGCCTATCAAAGTTACGGTATGGTATTAGCTAGAAAATTAAATGCCCAAGTACATTTATCATCTGTTTCTGGAATTGGCCTTATGCATAGCTGTTGCAATTTGCCAGTAACCATGCCAACTGTTTTTGATAAAATCAATATGAGTGAAAATAAAATTCCATGGAATTTTACACGATACCAACCCTCCATTGTAACCATTTGTTTGGGTCAAAATGATGGTGTACAAGATTCTGCCATTTTTGTAAGTAATTATGTGCGCTTTTTACAAGATTTGCGCAATAAATATCCCTCAGCAAATTTTATTTGTCTTTCTAGTCCTATGGCAGATGCTGCCCTTAAGGCTTTCATGGTTAAAACTATTCAATCCATTGTTGCGGTTTCTAAAGCGGGCGGCGACAATAAAGTTGCTGCTTATTTCTTTCAAAAACAGTACAATGCAGGTTGCGATGGCCACCCTTCCTTAGAAGAACACAAAGCAATTGCAGCGGAGTTGGCTGATTATATAAATACCTTTTAGGGTAAATCTATGGGTTGCTTTAAAATCCTATTTGGTATCATTTCCTTAACATTGGCGTAACAATTCGATAACATTGGAAGGACATTTTTGCAGTATTAAATAATACATGCTGTGAAGAAGTTGCTTACCCTACTATTACTCGTATTTACTAGCTCCGTTTTAATTGCCCAAAAAGCAAAGATTTCAGGAAAAGTAACCAATGCTCGCAATGAAGGGTTAAGTGGTGTGACCATTAAAATTTCAGGTGGGGCATCAGGTTTTACCAAAACCGATCTGGATGGTAACTTTATTCTTACTGTTGAACCTGGTAAAAAATACAGTATTGTATTGTCTTATATCGGATACAAAGACAAAACCATCGAAGATATTTCTTTGCCAGCAGGTAAAACCGAAGATTTCTTAAGTGTTTTATTAGAAGATGGTGGCAAAAAATTAACCGATGTTACAGTTACTACTTCAGCAAGATCTTCTTCGGCAAAAGGAGAAACAGTAAATGCCTTGATTGCATTTCAAAAAAATACCAACACGGTAGCTTCAGTAATTTCTGCTGAAGCCATTCGTAGATCACCAGATAAAAATACAGGAGAAGTGCTCAAAAGAACGCCAGGAGCAAGTATACAAGAAGGTAAATTTCTAATTGTTCGTGGGTTGGCTGAAAGATACAATCTGGCTATGTTAAATGGTATTCAGTTAGGAAGTACAGAGCCAGACAGAAAAGCATTCTCTTTCGATTTGATTCCTTCAAACATGATTGATAATATAGTTATTAATAAGGCCTTTGTGCCGGAGTTGCCAGGAGAATGGGCTGGAGGATTGGTGCAAGTAAACACCAGAGATATTCCTGCAAAAAACTTTTTCACTATCCAAATAGGTACAGGCTTTAACACACAAACTGCGGCAAATAATTTTTACCAATACAAAGGCGGAAAAACAGATTGGTTAGGAATTGATGATGGAACCAGAAGTTTACCCGGATCTTATACTACTAAATCTCAGTTTGATGCATTAAGCCCTCAGCAAAAAACTGAAATGGGAAAAGAGTTCGAGAATATTTGGACGGCCAATACTACCAATGGGCTCAATCGTTTTAATGGACAAATCCAAATTGCAGGTGGTTTCACAAAAAATTTAAAAGGCAGCCAAAAATTAGGAGGAATTTTTGGTCTTACTTATAATCGTTCTGCCCGCTATTTGCGCGGACAAAACAATGGGTATGCATTTTTGGGTAATGGAGCTTTTACACCGGATTTTGCTTTTAATGATGATCGTTACAGCAATGATGTTTTATGGGGTGCTTTAGGAAATCTAACTTACCAAATCAATAACAATAATAAAATTTCTTATAAAACTATATTCAATATTAATTCTACCGATTTTACCACTTTAAGAACTGGTGTTGAAGGAAACGGAAATGCAACATTGGATAGTTCTAGAGGTTATGAATATGGATTTAAGCAAAATACTTTCTGGAACAATCAAATCTCTGGAGAGCATAATATCAAACCCAATGTGCTTAAGCTAAAATGGTATGGATCGTTTACTTTATTAGATGGTTATATTCCAGATCAACGCAGGTTGTATTATCAAAAGAACAATGGAGCTGCTAATAATCCATATGTTGCCTTATTGTCTAATGTATTGTCTCAGAAAAGTGGTAATAGATTTTATCAAAATTTAAGTGACTATGTATATTCTGCTGGTGGCGATTTGGCTTATACATTTGATGCATTGGGTGCAAAACAAACTGTAAAAGGCGGATATTTATTCCAAGTAAAAGATCGCTTGTTTGATGCAAAACCCTTCTCTATTTATTTGCCAAGAGATAATCCATCACTTCGCTTACAAGACCCATCCACTATTTTCAATCCCAATAATTTTGGGGATGGATCAACTACCAGTACTTTATTGGCATTCGATGCTATCAAGGGAAATTTATACAGGTATTTAGCCAACACTATTTTAAATGCAGCATTCTTGCAATTCGATAATCAGCTTGGGTCTAAGATGCGTGTTGTTTGGGGTGTAAGAATGGAAGACTATGATCAATTAATTGGAAGCGTTAAAACTTCGGATCCGCGTCATAACTATACAAAAGTAACCGACTTTTTACCGGGGGTTAATGCTACTTATAAATTAAATCAAAAAACCAATCTGCGTTTATCTGCTTCTCAAACCATTATACGCCCAGAGTTTCGTGAATTGGCTACTTTTCAATACTATGATTTTGAATTGAATGCTGCTGTGCAAGGATTGCCTACTTTGTTAAGAACCAAGGTTTCCAACTTTGATTTCAGGTATGAATTGTATCCAAGGGCAGGAGAAGTATTTTCTTTTGGAATGTTTTACAAATACTTTGATAAGCCCATTGAAATGATTTTTCAGTTTGGAGCAGGTGGCTCTAGTAATTTTAATTTTGCCAATCCAAATAGTGCGCAGGCTTATGGTGCAGAAATCGATTTTAGAAAAAAATTGGATTTCTCAGAAACATTCAAGCGTTTTACTTTTCAAGCAAATGCCTCATATATCTACAGCCGTGTAGAAGATGCTAAATTATCATTAGACCGTCCTATGCAAGGTCAATCACCTTTCTTAATCAACGCTTCTATTTTATATGATCTAGAAGAGAAAGGCCTCAGTGCTACTTTATTGTACAATCAAATTGGAAGACGAATCACTTTCGTTGGAAGTTTAGATCAACCAGATATTTATGAATCTTCCAGACCAATTTTCGATTTTCAATTAACTAAAAAATTGGCTAAAGGAAAAGCAGAGTTGAGGTTGAATGTGCAGGATATTTTAAACAGACCACTGTATTTCTATCAAAACCCTGATGGAAACACCAAACGTCATACAGAATTGGATCCAAACAGGTTAACCAGACAATTTGGAACCAATATTTCTATAACCTACGGATACACTTTATAACAATATATGAAAATCAATAAGTTTAAAAATAACAACATGAAAAGGTCAATCATTTGGGTAGCTGCTTTTGCAGGATTAGCAATTACCGGCTGTAGAAAAATTGAAATGGATGGCGGTACAACTATTACCGTTACACCTCCTCCAAACACTGGTGGTCAAACCATCACATTGTCTGGAAGAATTTCCAAAGATACTTTACTAAAAGCCAGCAATACCTATATCTTAAGTGGTTTGGTATATATGGTTAATAATGCAACCATGATCATTGAGCCTGGTACAGTTATCAAAGGATCTTTCCAAGGTACTTCTGTGGCTGCATTAACCATTACCCGTGGTGCAAAAATTGTAGCCAATGGTACTCAAGATAATCCTATCGTATTTACTTCTGCATCTCCTGTACCTCGTTCGGGAGATTGGGGTGGGTTGGTTATTTGCGGAAGAGCTTCTGTAAATAGTGCTACTGGTGGATCAGCTGGTACCTTAACTGTTGAAGGAGGTGTTGACAATTCATTTGGAGATGGTATTGCAGGGGGTGGTACAACCCCAAATGATGATGATAGCTCTGGTGTTTTAAGATATGTTCGTATAGAATATGCGGGATATGCATTTCAGCCAGATAGAGAAATCAATAGTTTAACTATGGCTGCTGTAGGTAGAAAAACAGTGATCGATTATGTACAGGTTACTTATGCAAAAGATGATGCTTTTGAGTGGTTTGGTGGAACAGTTAATTGCAAGCATTTGATTGCTTACAAAACACAGGATGATGATTTTGATACCGATAATGGATATAGTGGAAATGTACAATTTGGAATTGCTTTAAGAGATTCAACTATTGCCGATATTTCTCGTTCTGAAGCTTTTGAAAGTGATAATGACCCAAGTGGTTCTTTAAATGGTCCACAAACAAGAGCGGTATTTAGTAATATGACTGTAATTGGACCAAGAGCTACTTTAGCGAATACAGGAAACTCATTGTATTTAACTGCTGCACAAATTCGTAGAAATTCTGGTATCTCCATATTCAACTCAATTTTTCTTGGATGGACTGGTGGTTTGTTGATTGATTCTCGCTTAGGTAGAGCCATCGAAAACAGTATTCGCGATAGTACTGTAAGATTTAAAAACAATACCATTGCAGGTTGTGGTCCATTGGTACCTGGTGTAGCACCTGCACTTGCTGATGCTATTTCTATACAATATATTAATGGAACTCAAAGTTTACCAGGATGGACAACAGTTGCTTCAGGAACCGATTCTGTAAGAGCTCGTTTCTTAGGTGGTTTAGTTGCTGGAGTAGGAAATGGATCAGGAACTATATTTCCTTTCAATGTAGTTTTGACAAATGCAACTCAAGCATTGTTAATTGCTCCATTTAGTTATTCATCTCCAGATTTTCTTCCTTTCGGTGGAGGCAGTGGAAATCAAGATATTTTACTTAGAGCTAGTTTTGTTGATCCTAAATTAGCCATTCCATTTTTCCAAAAAACATTGGCTCAGGATGGATCTCCATTAACCTTCCGTGGAGCTTGTGCGCCAGCAGGTGTTGATGCCAATTGGTGGAGAGGTTGGACAAGATTTGTAAATCAATAAGTTTGAATGATTATCAATCGGGGGATTGATTGAATGAAGAGCAACGAAAGTTGCTCTTTTTTTATGCAAAGCATTGAAGAATTTACAACTACCTTTTATTTCATAAAAAAAGGGCCTAAGTGTCTATTGCTATTTTTTGTAAGGCTTGTTTTTATAATCGGGTTCGTAGTCTACAAACCAGCTCAACCATAAGCTACGCGATAAACGCATTACAAGGGGTTGTAAAACTATAAGGATGATAATATTGGTTCCCAGCCAATAAAAAATTCTATCGTCGTCTATATCAAAACTCAATCCTATCAGTACTTTCCAGGCCACAAAAGTGGCAACAGTTAATGCAACTGTTAATGCATAACTCACATAGCCTGTACCATAATAAAAACCTACCTCAATTTCTGTTGGCTGACCACATACAGGGCAATGCTCATGCATTTCTAAATTGCCTTTTAATTGATAGGCATGCGAAGATTTAAAAATATTGCCTTTTCTGCAACGCGGACATTTATTGGCAATAGCGCTTAAAATAGATGAATGAGAATATGGCATTTGGAATTATGAATTAAGAAAGATGAATTATGAAAGATGAGTTATTGCGAAATTACACTTTCCATTTTAAAACTTCTCGAACCTTTAATGAGTATATAGGCATTTTCAAAATGCTGCTGATTAAACCAATCCCTTGCTTGTAGTGCATTATCTAGATAAACGAATGGATGATCAATATGTTTAAAATCTCCACCTACCAACACAACTGCCTCCCATTGATAGTTCTTAATAAGCGAAACTAAATTTTTATGTTCCTCCAAGCTTGCTTCTCCCATTTCCATCATTGCTCCAAGCATTAAGATCTTTTTTTCTGATTGAATATGAGCAAAATTTTCAATGGCTGCTTTCATACTGGTAGGATTGGCATTGTATGCATCCAAAATAATATGATTGCTTTCTTTCACAATTAATTGAGATCTGCTGTTTGAGGGTGCATAGGCTTCTATGGCCGATTTTATTTTACTGTCGGGCACACCAAAAAATTTACCAATAGTTGCAGCACAAAGAATATTGGGCAAATTATAATCACCTACTAATTGAGAATGAATGCGATCAATCGTTAATCCTTCTGTTATAGCTACTTCTAAAAAAGGTTCATTGGATAAAACTTTCCCTTGCACTAAACCTTGCGTTTCACCATAAAAAACCTTTTGTTGAATTCCAGCACTCATGGGTTGTAGATAGTCATAGTCGGCATAAACAAAAGCCAATCCATTATTTGCCCGAATAAAATCATACAATTCGCCTTTTCCTTTTCTAACACCTTCAATACCTCCAAAGCCTTCTAAATGCGCTTTGCCGCAATTGGTTATTACGCCATGTGTAGGTAATGTATACGCACAATAACTTTCAATTTCTTTTTGATGATTGGCACCCATTTCGATCACCGCCATTTCTGCATCAACCGGAATGCTTAATATTGTTAATGGAACACCAATATGGTTGTTTAAATTTCCTTGGGTAGTATAAGTTTTGAAATGGCTACTCAATACAGCATAAATCAATTCTTTGCTGGTAGTTTTTCCATTGCTTCCAGTAATAGCAATAAAAGGTATTTTAAATTGCTGGCGATGATATTTGGCAAGGGCTTGTAAAGTAGCTAATGCATCATCAACTAAAATGATCCTCGATTTAAAATCAGTTACAGTTTCATCGCCTTCAGTAGTTTTAACTTCGTCAACATTTACCGCTCCGTTATCGGATTTGCTACTTCCATCCACTTCAATAATTTCATCAACAATTGCATATGCAGCTCCTTGCTCCAAAGCTTGCAAGGCAAATAAATTGCCATTGAAGTTGGGACCTTTCAATGCAAAGAATAAATCGCCTTTTTTAAGTTTACGTGTATCCGTTTGAATAGAAGGATGAGTTAAGTATATTTTATAGAGTTCAGGTATTTGCATATTATTATTTACAATTGAAGTTAGTTAAAGTAAAAATGTTTCTATATTGTCTTTATGAATGATTTTAAATTGGGTATCAGGATAAGCTTGTATAAAGCTATTGGGTATTTTTATTTTAGCTGTTGGGTTCCACTTAAATTCATAGGCAGATAATATTCCATTCGACTCTTCTAGTAAATCAATTTCTTGTTGTTCCTTGGTTCTCCAATACCAGTGGTTTATCCATTCTTGTTCATAAGCGTTGTGTTTTATTCTTTCTGCCATTAAAAAGTTTTCCCACAAAGCACCAATATCGTTTCGATTTTCTATTTGATTAAAATTGGCAATTAAGGCATTTCTAATACCATTATCGTAGAAATAAATTTTTCTACTTCTCTTTAATTCATTCCGTAAATTTCTGCTGAATGAGCCAAGTCTGAAAATAATATAAGCTTGCTCTAAAAGCTGAATGTATTTTTCAATTGTTTTAGCATCTAGGCCACATAATTGCGCTAGTTCATTATATGAAACCTGGGCTCCAACCTGATAAGCAATGCCCTGTAATAGTTTTATTAATGCTTCTGGTTTCTTTATTTGATCTAATAATAAAATATCCTTGTATAAATAACTGTCAGATAATTGTTTTAAAACGGCTTTTTCGTCCCCGATATTATTAACAACATCAGGGTAATATCCATAAATTAATCTATGTGGTATTAATCTAGTTTCTGCTAATAAACCATGGTGATTCACCATTTCCTTAAAAGACAAAGGGTATAAATGAAATTCCCACTTCCTTCCAGTTAATGGTTCATTTAATTTATTGGCTAATTCAAATGAAGAACTTCCTGTAGCAATTAATTGAACTTCCTGAATTTGGTCGGTAATCAGTTTCAGTCTTAATCCTATTTCAGGAATCCTTTGTGCTTCGTCGATGATAATGATTTTCTTATTCCCAATAATTGCTTTGAGTCGATCAGAAGACATTTTAGCAAATAAATCTTGAACATCAAGTTCGTCTCCATTTAACCAAATTTCATTTTCAGGTTTGTTAAAAAGGCTTTTTAAAATAGTGGTTTTGCCAACCTGTCTTGGGCCTAGCAAAATAATTGCTTTACCTGTGCCTAATTTGGATTCAATATTTTCAGTTAATAATCGCTTAATCATTTTTTAGAAGTAATAAGCAAAAATAGGTAATTATAGGCTAATTCCCGAAAAGTTGCCAAATATCAGGAATCAAATACGTAAAAGTTGCCAAATATCAGGAATCAAATCCCGAAAATTAGCGAAAATGAAATGAATATAGTCTTTGAAAGTTGTAAAACTTGAGTTTAAAAATCATCTCCCAAGTTAAATACAATTCCTAAACGCAATGTATTGCTTAAAGGATTACGCGTAACTCCAGTTCCAGAAGGCACTAAATAAGAAATGTTGATTGTCATGAAGTTGATATTAAATCCGGCACCTGCAGAAAAAGAACTGCGGTTGCCTCTTGATTTGTCTTCATAAAAATAGCCTGCTCTTAAAAAGAATTTTTCGTCGTAACTATATTCTGCACCAATAGATGATGTAAATGATTTGGGATTGGAAAAAGATTTGCCATAACTGCTGATTACACTCTGGCTTCTATATTCTGCAAGGTTGGCAGAATCAGTAGAATAATTACCCGTAGCAAAAGGTGCAGCCGGTACTAATAATTTATTAAAATCTACTGCAAATGTAATTTTATTCATGTCGTTGATGGCTTTTGTATAGCCAAATCCAATACCCAAATTAGCAGGCAAGAAATCTTTATTACGCGCATCATTGGTATAGCCCATCTTAGATCCTAAATTAGAAATAGATAAACCAGCAGTAAATCCTTCTCCATCAACATTTACACCATTGTAGAACATGGAAACATCGCCAGCAACTGAATTTCCAGCACGATATACTACACCAGTACCTACATCACCAGTTACCAATCTAGAATTGATATAACGCAGTGCAACTGCTAAACTTAATTTATCGCTTAGAATTCTGGTGTATCCTGCATCAAATGCAAATTCAGTAGGTCTAACGGTGTTCAATACATTTCCAGAAAAATCGGTTAATTGAATATTACCTAAACTAAAAAAGCGCATAGAACTAGAAATGGCAGATGATTCATCCAGTTTATGGTAAACGCCCATACTAGCTAGATATACATCATTCAATCCTAAATCGCGCAACCAAGGGGTATAGTTAAAAGCAATACCCGTTCTTTTTTGAGCAAACCCAACTTTAGATAAATTCCAAAAAACCGCATTGGCTTCTGGGGCAGTTGCAATAGCAGCATCGCCCATACCACCTGCACGTGCATCTGGAGAAATGCGTAAAAACGGAACGGCAGTAGAAACAATATTGATTGAATCGATTTGTGCAAAGCTTGATGTAAACAAACCCACAAAAAGTACAAATACCAGCATTATTTTCTTCATCATTGATTGATTTAGACTAAACATTAAATCAGTAAAAAATTTGCGTAGAATTATTCCATTCAATTTGTTTAGTAAAGCAGTAGTTGACC
>Ga0164293_10001233_pt1 | contig 21376 bp, 15 predicted proteins | sample GEODES118metaG_FD_111487 | JGI IMG/M metagenome (GOLD analysis project Ga0164293, IMG submission 111487) | Eutrophic lake water microbial communities from Lake Mendota, Wisconsin, USA - GEODES118 metaG | ecosystem: Environmental > Aquatic > Freshwater > Lake | place: USA: Lake Mendota...
ACCGTTTTACCACCCGCATTTGGACCCGATATCACCAGTATCCTGCTTTTCTCATCGAGCGTAAGCGAAACCGGTATGGTTGGCTTTCCCAATTTTCTGTTGTAGAGTAAAAGTAGAGGATGGTATGCTTTCACCAGGTCAATGCAGGATTTATCTGCAAGTTCCGGATAAACACCGTTTATGTCGGCTGCAAGCTTCGCCTTCCCTTCTATAAAATCATATTCGCCCAGTATGGCGTGCCACCCTACTAACAAAGACGCATAACCGGAAAGATTCCTGGTGAGCTCACGGAGGATGCGATATACTTCACGGCTCTCCTCTGTTTCCAGGGAAAAAATATCATTATTTAGCTCAATGGTTTCTTCCGGTTCAATGAATGTAGTGCGGCGTGTATCGCTCTCGCCGTGGTAAATACCCTTGACCTGTCTTTTAAACTCTGCCTGAACCGCAACTACCCGTCTTCCATTCAGGAAAGCCTCATCAATATCTGCAGCGTATCCAGCTTTATTAAGCCGCTGAATGATCTTCTCGAACATTCGCCGCAGTTCATTTCTTTTTCGGAAAAGACTCATCCTGATCCGCGCCAGATCTCCAGAGGCCTTATCCAACACGGCGCCGGATTCATCTAATACCTCATCGATGCTTTTAATGATTGCTTTTTCATAGTAAGAGTCGCCCAGCACCTTGTAGAGGAACGGATAGCTCGAGGTTCTTTCCGCGTCAAACCAGCGAAAAAGTTGTTGCAGGGTTTCTGCGAGTTTTCTGATCTGCACAAAATCCTCCCCAAGCAGCATCGCGCCTGATATGCCTAGTAGTTTGAGTTCACGAGCCAGATTGAGGGTGTGGTTATTCGGGAAGAACTGCCCCCCACGTATCAGCATGAGGTACTCGTTTGTTTGGGAAAGCTCTGTTTCGATATAGTCCTTCCTGGTATGAATACGCATTTCCCCAGCCCGTAGCTTACCCAGCTGGGAGGAACAGTACTCCATCACGATCTGCTTCACTTTATCGAATTCCAGCTGTAAATCAGCCGTTTGCGGAAATAACTTCAATCCTTTTTTATGCAAATATAGCTCAGGACCAGAAAGTTCCTGTGAAAGCCGGTTATGTTAACGACTCCTTAAAGTTTAGCCCCCGCCCAACCATTAACTCAATCTCCATTGTTTATCACCTAGGATAATTGACATTTGTTGTCCACCTAAATCAAAATATGAAGGTCAACTTTACGCTTGTCTTACTTCCTGTTCTGGTTTTAATATCTTGCGCGCAGCGGCAGTCTCCCAATGCCCAGGCGAACTTTGAACCTATTTACACATCGCATAACATGAATTCCGATACAGCAACGTTTGGCAATGGATGCTTCTGGTGCACAGAAGCTGTTTTTCAACAATTGAATGGTGTAGTCAGCGTTTCCAGCGGATATAGCGGCGGACACGTGGAGAATCCAACCTATGAGGAGGTTTGTGAGAAAACCACAGGACACGCAGAAGTATGCCGGATCGTTTTTGATCCGTCTAAGATCACCTATGATGAACTGCTCGAAGTATTTTGGCAAACCCATGATCCCACCACCCTGAACAGGCAGGGCAATGATGCAGGTCCACAGTATCGTAGTGTGGTCTTCTACCACAACGATGACCAAAAATTGAAAGCGCAGCATTATAAGGAAGCGCTGGACAAAGCAGGTGCTTTTGACAAACCCATCGTTACCGCAGTGGAGCCATTAAAGAACTACTACCCTGCTGAAGATTACCACCAGAATTATTTCAAGAACAATCCCAACCAACCCTATTGTTATTTTGTGATCAGGCCTAAGCTTGAAAAATTTGAAAAGGCTTTTGGAAAAAAACTGAAGCAGTAACAGCGTTAATTATTCTTACCGGCCCTTCGAAGTTCCAGCAAGTTCAGCGCATTTGGCTTGAATCCCGTTATGTTTGTTTGAACAAGGTGAATAGCCATATCGTACCAGAGCGGGATAACAGGCGCATCATCCATCACCATCTGATCCATTTTCCGGTATAGCTCATAACGGACTGAATCGCGTGTTTCCAGTAGCGCAGCCTCGTAAAGCTTATCGAACTCGGGATTTTTATATCGGGTATAATTTGGCGGTGCAGGATTCTTACCATAAAAAACACTGAGGTAATTTTCTGCATCGGGATAATCTGCGATCCAGCTGCCCCTGAAAAACAAAGCCCTGGATTTAGCGATCTCTTCCAGCAGGGTAGCCCTTTGCACGGTCTCTACATTGACGCGCATTCCAATTTCTTCCAGCTGTTTCGCTACAAAGGCTCCTAGTTCTGCATACACGGGTACTGTCTTTAGTGTAATACGGCCCTGGTACTGTTCATACCCGGCTTCTTTCAGCAGGGCTCTCGCCCTATCCGGATCGTAATGATAACCTTTCACGATGCTGGAATCAAAGCTTGGCAGGCCTGCCGGGATAAACCCTGATTCCGCAGCCGTACCAATGGAGTTTCGCAAATACATCATCATTTTCTTCCTGTCCACTGCGTGGTTCATCGCCTGCCGGATCTTCTTTTCTTTCAAGGCTGAATTCCTGACCAAATCATTATTCTGATCGAACAGGATCCCAAGATATTCGGTGTTCAGATAGGGATGTTTGTTCAACACGATCTTACCCTCCCAGTCCATCTTCAATTCCCCTTTCTTGGTCAGTACTTCGTCTTTGAAACTGGCTTCTATATCGTTGACAAAATCCAGTCTGCCCTGTTGGAATTCCATGAACTCGGTAGCCTTATTATCCAAGAAAGAAATTTTCACAGCATCAAAATATGGTAGTCGTGCCCCTTTCTCATCCCGTTCAAAATAGACGGGGTTTCGGTGCAGGATCAGGGCCTGCCCTTCTTCCCATTGATTTAAATAAAAAGGGCCGGTACCGCATGGGTTCCTTCGAAAATCATTTCCAAAAAATGCCACCGCTTCCCTTGCCACAATGGAGCAGTATTTCATACTGAGGATACCAAGTATGGGCGGAAAAGGCCTGATCAGTTTGAGTTGAAAAACAGAATCGTTCAAGGCGGTGAACGGTTGCAGGGAATCGACACGGCCGTTGAAAATCCAGGCACCCGGACTAGCCACTGATCTGTCTATGATCCGGCCCAAGCTATAAACCACATCACTGGCTTTCATCAGCCTGCCCTTTCCTTTTGGGAAGGCCGGGTTATTGTGAAAGTAGACGTCACGCCGAAGGATGAAGGTATAGGTAAGACCGTCTTCTGAAATGGCCCATCTTTCGGCCAGTGCAGGAACGATACGAAGGTTGTTGTCAATATCCACCAGCGAATTATAGACCTGATGGGTAGCCCAGTTCACCGCCTGGCTTTTAGCGAATGCGGGATCCAGGGTAGTAAGGCCCTCCGGTTGATTGTAACGAAACACTTTGTTGTCCCTGCTTTCCCTGGAAACACAGGATGCGAGCAACATCAAAAAAAATACCCGGTACGGCATAGGCTAGTCATTACCCGGCCTGCCGGCGCCGATGAATCTTTTTTGCCAGTACGGCTCAGCTAGGTCGCTGATGGTTACCCCGCCCGAGGAAGAGGCGTGCACAAATCTATTGTTATGAAGGTAAACGCCCACATGAGAAACGCCACCCCGGGTATTGAAGAAAACCAGATCGCCTTCTTTGAGTTCATCCTTACCAACCTCCCTGCAAAAGGCTTTTTGCTCATGCGCCGTTCTGGGCAGTGATTCCTCATAAACTACGGTCATCAAATTTTGCACAAAAGCTGAACAGTCCACTCCTTTTTTGGTAATTCCGCCAATTTTATATGGGGTTCCCCACCATTCGTCAATGACACGGTATAAAGATAGATTGGCTAAATACTCAACCTCGGTATTCAACCGGATTGAATATCGAAACTGTAGCGAAGCGGCCTCATTGATGGTCATCCCGGTATTAAAACTCATGGGGGCATTGTAGTTGTCCACCAGCGCAGGCATTTTATCGTCCATTTTCTCGCTGGAGCCATCTGCATTTACCTTAATATCGTCTAAGAATGGGCTTTGACTTTGCGACTGGCTGCTTCTGGCAGGGGATTGCAGGGGCTTGAAAGCCTTGCAGCCACTGAGCATCAGAAAAGCAGACAGCAAAAAGGGGCCATATATCCTGAGGATGTACAAGTTGTGCAAATTTAAGTGGAAAATTTGAAGACCGTTTTCCGAAATTTGTCCGTCTTCCCCGAAGACCAGACCATAATTGAAACATGTCGAAATTTTCCCATCTCCACGTCCATACCCAATACTCCCTGCTGGACGGAGCCGCCAGCATTGAGTCGCTCTACAAGAAAGCGGCGGCAGACAACATGCCAGGGCTTGCCATTTCGGATCACGGGAACATGTTCGGCGTTTTCAAATTCGTTTCGGAGGCCCAGAAGTACCGGGTGGACCCGGCTGACCCAAAGAGTCCGCTCAAGGTAAAACCGATCGTGGGATGCGAATTCTATATCACCGATAACCGTCACCGTAAAACGTTTACAAAGGAAGAAAAAGATCCCAGACATCACCAGATACTGTTAGCAAAAAATGAAACAGGTTACCGTAACCTCGTAAAACTGACTTCGCTAGGTTATATAGAAGGGCTGTATTCAAAATACCCGCGGATCGATAAGGAACTCATCCATAAATACCATGAGGGCCTCATCGCCACTACCTGCTGCCTGGGTGCCATGGTGCCCCAGATGATCATCCGCAAAGGCATTGAAGAAGCCGAAAATGAATTCAAGTGGTGGCTCAATATTTTCCAGGAAGATTATTACGTGGAGATCCAGCGCCATGGCATGGCGGAACAGGACAAAGTGAATGAAGTGCTGCTAAAGTTCGCCGAAAAATACAACGTCAAGGTGATCGCATCCAACGATTCACATTATGTGAACCAGTCGGATTTTAACGCACATGATATACTGCTTTGTATCAACACCAACGAGAAACAGGCCACGCCAGCGCTGAGAGAGTTTACGGACGATGATGTGCTGATGAAGAACAAGAGGTTCGCTTTTCCGAACGATCAGTTCTATTTGAAGACTTCCGACGAGATGAAAGAAGTATTCAAGGACCTGCCGGAAGCGATCGATAACACCAACGAGATCGTTTCAAAAGTGGAGGTGCTGGACCTGAAACGGGACATCCTCCTGCCCCACTTCAAGGTGCCGCCCAATTTTGAGACGCAGGACGAATATCTGGAACACCTGACCTGGGAGGGTGCAAAGAAAAGGTACGATGAGATCACGCCGGAAATAGATGAGCGCCTTCGCTTCGAACTGTTCACGATCCGCACCATGGGTTTCGCGGGATACTTCCTGATCGTGTCGGACTTCATCAAGGCGGGCCGCGATATGGGCGTATTCGTAGGACCAGGCCGCGGCTCCGCGGCAGGAAGCGTGGTGGCCTACTGCATCGGCATTACCAATATCGACCCCATTAAATACAATCTCCTGTTTGAGCGATTTCTGAACCCGGACCGTAAGAGCATGCCCGATATCGACACGGATTTTGACGATGATGGTCGCCAGAAGGTGATCGACTATGTAGTGGAGAAATACGGCAAGAACCAGGTGGCCCAGATCGTGACTTATGGTACGATGGCCGCCAAAATGAGCATAAAAGACGTAGCCAGGGTGATGGATCTGCCCTTGCCAGAGTCCAATGCCATGGCCAAACTGATCCCGGAAAAACCCGGCATCGAACTGAAAAGGGTACTGCATGCCAACCTGGCCGGCGAAAAAAGCCTGGCCGAGAAGGAAGGTCTTTCGGGTGACGAGATCGAGATGGTCAAGAAACTCAGAGAGATCTACCAGGGCGATGACCTGAGGGCGCAGATCCTTCATGAGGCCGAGATCCTGGAAGGATCAGTCCGGAATACCGGTATCCATGCGGCGGGTATCATCATTGCGCCGAGGGACCTTACTGAACTTCTACCGGTATGTACAGCCAAAGACTCTGATCTTTGGGTAACACAGATCGAGGGCAGCGTGATCGAAGACGCCGGCGTTATCAAGATGGACTTTTTGGGATTAAAAACCCTAACCATCATCAAAACCTGCCTCTCCCTGATTCGCCAAAATCACCGAATAGAACTGGATATTGATAGTATACCGTTGAACGACGAAAAAACATTTCAACTGTATCAGCGCGGCGAGACCATCGGTACGTTCCAGTTTGAAAGTCCGGGTATGCAGAAATACCTCCGGATACTAAAGCCGGATAAGTTTGACGATCTGATTGCGATGAACGCCCTGTACAGACCCGGGCCCATGTCTTACATCCCCAACTTCGTCGACCGTAAACATGGGCGTGAAGAGATCAGCTATGACCTTCCTGAAATGGAAGAATATTTGAAAGACACGTATGGTATCACGGTGTATCAGGAACAGGTGATGTTGCTGGCCCAGAAACTGGGCGGTTTCAGCAAAGGTGAGGCAGATGTGCTCCGAAAGGCCATGGGTAAAAAGCAAAAATCCATCCTCGATAAAATGAAGGGGAGTTTTATCAAGGGAGCAACGGCCAAGGGATTTGCGGCTGATAAACTGGAAAAAATCTGGACCGACTGGGAATCGTTTGCCCAGTACGCATTCAATAAATCCCACTCTACCTGCTATGCCTTTGTTGCCTACCAGACCGCCTACATGAAGGCTCACTATCCGGCAGATTACATGGCCAGTGTACTGAATCATGCCGGCAGCATCGAGAAGCTGACCTTCTTCATGGAAGAGTGTAAGCGGATGGGGCTAAAGGTACTTGGGCCGGATATCAATGAATCCGGCAAAGGATTCGCTGTGAATCTGAAGGGCGAGATCAGGATCGGTTTAGGTGGTTTGAAAGGAGTTGGAGAAGCTGCGGTGGAGACCCTGATTGAGGAAAGGGCCAAAAAAGGATCGTTCAACAATATTTTTGACCTGGTAAAAAGAGTGAACCAACGGACCGTAAACAAGAAATCGCTGGAATGCCTGGCTTATTCGGGGGCATTTGACTGCTTCCCCGAAATGCACCGTGCCCAATATTTTCACATGCCCGAAGGCGACAATTCAACAGGGCTGGAGAAGATCATTAAGTTTGGTAACGTCTGGCAGGCACAGACCCAAAACGTCAGTAATACATTATTCGGTGACCTGCCGGTGATGCAGATCCCACCCCCCAAAATACCGGATTGCAGGCCCTGGAGTTTAACAGAACTGCTGGACCACGAAAAAGACGTAACCGGCATCTTCATCAGTGGACACCCCCTTGACCATTTCAGGTTTGAAAATACCTACTATGGCGTGATGCCTATATTTGAGTATAACGAATTCAAGCAAACGGTGGATCTTCATCCCCACCCGAATCAGACCATCAGGCTTGCCTGCCTGGTGACGGGCGCACAGCACCGGATCTCGCAAAAAGGAAAGAAGTATGGCGTATTGTCCCTCGAAGATTTTTCCGGTAATACCGAGCTGACGCTGTTTGGAGAGGTATACATGAAATACATCAACTATTTCGAAACGGGCACTTGCCTGTATGTAACCGGCAAGTTTGAAAAATGGGAGAAAAGGAATGAATGGAATTTCCGGGTGATGGAGATCTGTCTGCTCGAAACGATCAAAAAATCAATGACTAAAGGACTGGAAATGAGCATTATGGGCGAGTTACTTAAAATAGATATTGTAAACTTCCTCGCCTTGAATATAAAAAAACATCCCGGGAACTCCAGAATGAAACTGGTTGTTTATGAACCGAAACAGAACTGGCATGTGACCATGGTATCGATGGCAAAGGGCTTCGAGATGAATGACGAATTGTCGGCTTTCCTGATGGACCATCCTTATATTGACATTAATGTAATCACGTCAAACAGTAATTAATGTCAATACATCATAGTTCGGGAAATGGGCCTAAATTTGCAACTCAGTAAAAATCTAAACCAAAGTATATCATGGCAAAAGAATTCACAGATGCTAACTTTCAAACAGAAGTGATCAGTTCAGATAAACTAACCGTCATTGATTTTTGGGCTGAATGGTGCGGTCCCTGCCGCGCGATCGGGCCAATCATTGAAGAGCTGTCTAAGGACTACGACGGTAAAGTAAACGTTGGAAAGGTAAACGTGGACCATAATCCACAGCTCTCCATGAACTATGGCATTACCAGCATTCCTGCCATCCTCTTTATCAAAGATGGTAAAGTGGTAGACAAATTAGTCGGCGCACAGCCCAAAGGCAATTTTGTAAAAAAGATCGAATCGCACATGGCTTAATCGCCGTTTGCCTCTATACTGAAATCCTTTCCCCGGAAAGGATTTTTTTATGCCAGGTACTGTCGCGCAATGATGTTGTAGGTGGTGTCTTTGTCCTTTACGATCTCCGGCGTTAAGGCAGAGATGTAGTTCCATGCATTGGTTTCCCAGAGATGATGGAGATAAGCATCCTGGTAATCGTTTGTTTTTTCAAACAACCAGGCAAGGCCTTTGGGATCGTAGGCGGGATAATGAAAGGCCTCGGGTTCCAATATGGTCAACAGATCAGGATGTTTTTGAGCCAGCTCATAGGGCACTTTAACAGAATGTTCAACCCAGAATTCGTCTTTCCCCCTTGACCTGAAGGTAACGTAGTTATCGAGCCACATCTCTACAAACCGGCTTCCGGGGGTAGACAGCATCACGGCGTTACAAAGGCCGTAGACCTTTTGTGTTTCCGTGAGTGGAGCTAACCTGAACTGCCTGACCACATTTTTCACCCGATCCCAACGGGTGTAATACACCGGTGGCTTGAATTCTTTTGCAATAAGGAAATCATGCGCCAACAGACTCGTAAGTGGCTTTTTTGAGATGGTATCCAGATCCAGGTAAATGCCCCCGTGTTCCTTCAACATATTCAGCCGAACGATATCGGCCTGATGGGCAACGTGAAGGAGCGGGTTGCCATGAATCGAAGTGGGTGCCGTGATCTTATTCAGGGTAAGGTATGGTTTCGCTTTCTCGAACCATTCTCCGCGGGGTTCATACTGGAAGTGGAGGTACATCCGGTCTGGCTTGTTCAATTCCGCTGCAGATCGGACAGCAAGGTAGTGGACCATATTAAAAGGTTTCCCGCCGAAATCGGGCTTCATCCCAAAAACAAAATGGAAGATATTGGGGATCATAGAAAAACCCTTGATGTTCTGATCCTGGAATTGGGATGATTATGGAACAAGGGATCTACTTCCAGCAACAGCTCTGTTTTAACGCTGTATGGAGGTTCGTCAAGCATCACACAGGAATTCATTTCGATCCGCGTATTCCAGTCGGCCTGCATGTTGAGGTTCGGCGTCACAGCCTCTCCCGTCAGCACATGTTCAGACACGATCAGGTGAGGATACTTTTTACACTTTGTCAGGATGGAACGGATATGATCATTTGAAAGATGCTGTAATACCTGGCGGATGGTGCAAAGCTCTGCATCGGGAATGGCTTCCTGGGTTGCATCGATATTGAGGAAACGTATGTTTGACTTGCCGAACAGGCGCTGGTTATTTTCGATCAGCGAAGGCACTACATCGATCCCTGTGTAATCTATTTCATCGGTTATGAATTGGCGGGCGATCCGGAAATCCCCGCACCCGATATCCACTACTGACTTGATGTTGTGCTGTTGTACATACGCCTTGATGAGATTTGCATAGGCCGTACCCACAAAATCATCAGAGCCTGGTCCGGAATTAAATTCACCTTTCACCCCGCCCCACATATTCTCATGATAGATGCGGCTAAAGAGTTTTTTCAGGTCCTTTCGTTCATCGGCACCGATCTGCGGAGGAAGTTTAACGATATCATACCCATACCTGTTCAGGATCTTTCGGACCAGATTACGCATCAGCATTGGTTTTCATGTTAAACGCATAGATCATACCCACAGGCGGATCAATGTCTTTGCGCCCGAGGTTGAATATGGAAAAATGATGCGTTTTCAGGATGTCGCATAAAGTCTCGTACCCTTTCACGTGCCATTCGAGGGCCACAACGGAAATCATGTCCATCATACCGTTTTGGGATAAATACGCCATGATCCGGTATTCCTCACCTTCACAGTCGAGCTTCAGCAGAACCCTCGTTCCGGGAAAACCGTTTCGAATACTTTCAAACACGCCCCGGATGTGAATGATATCGACTTCAACCTCAGGACCGGAGTTCATTCCATGGGCAGCAATGAAAGTTGGATCGGTGGAAAAAACAGCCGAGCCTGACACCGCAGCGGGCACCCTGATCTTCCCATCATAATCACTGATACCGGAAAGCACCGGGTTTATTTTGGAGGATATAGACGGATTGATTGAAAAATTGTGTTTAGCCTGCAAGTAAGTATCGGGCAGTGGCTCATACCCATACACCGCTTTAACGTTGGTCTGTGAAGCAAAAAACAAGGTAGCGATGCCTACGTTCATGCCAACATCCACCACCACCAGGTCTTCATCCACTCGTAAGTCGTACAACCTCTCCGCAAAGATCTCGTCGAGGATAAACAGGCTGCCATTGTGGTCAACGCGGAACCTGATCTTATCGATAACGGTGATCAACTCACCGTTCATCATGCCAAAAAACTCGATGCCTCTGTACTCAGCAAACGGGGCCCAGTATTTCAATCCTCCTTTCAGCCTCTGATAAATCTCGTCGGTGAGTGCTATACCGGTCCGCTCTGCCACCAGGTTTCCATCTTTCACCAGCAGGCCCTGGTATTGATGCTGGGAAAAGTTTTCTTCTGCAAGGCGATAGGCCCATTTAAAGTTACCCAGCCTGAACCATGCCGGAAACAACAGGAAAAGTTTTAAAAATTTTCTCCCCAGTTTTTGCATAGCTGCAAATATAGGCGGAAAGCATTCCCTGCGGAGGCGGCTGATTCTATATTTTTCACTATTTTCAGGCCTTTCCAAACAGAATGACAACTATCCGGCGTCAGAGTATATTCTCCCTGGGCTTTATCTATGCCGGTTTCCTGATAGGCGCTTTCAATGTCCTCTACCTGTTTCCGAAATATTTTACACCTGCTGAATTTGGACTCACCAGGTTACTGCTGGAACTTTCCCTGTTATTGTCCACGCTGTGTACGGTAGGGATGGTTCCGGTGTCAATCAAGTTTTTTCCCTTTCATAAAAAATACCTGCCAGACAGAAAGAACGATCTTTTGTTTGTGACCCTGAGCATAACCGTAATTGCTTTGATCATCATGCTGGTGGTATTGCCGTGGCTGAAACCCCTGGTGATCCGAAAGTTCGGCTACCGGTCGCCCCTGTTTGTGGAGTATTTCGACCTGCTTTATCCGCTGACCATCGGCATGACGCTATTCAGTTTATATGAAGGCTATGCCTGGATCATCCGAAAAACGGTGGTGTCAAATTTCCTGAAGGAATTCTTATTTCGGTTCCTGACCACTGCGCTGATCATATCCCTGATCCTGGGTTGGATTGGCGATTTTTCTATATTCGCCAAACTTTTTTCGTGGACCTATCTCCCACCCCTGCTCATCCTGGTCTATTATATCTACAGAAGCCGCGAATTCCCCCTGTCGGCCGGGATCAGTCCCGTCACCTCAAGGCTCAGCGGGAAAATGGCGGGGTTCGGTCTTGCTTTTTTTGCCAGTTCCACATTGAATGCGCTTGCCAAAACCAACGACAGCATCATCCTGGCATCGCAATCGACACAGGGACTCACTGATACAGCTGTGTATAATATCGCCACTTACCTGATCACCTTGATGGAGGTACCCCAGCGTAGTCTCACCTCAGCGGCTACTCCCCAGATCGCCATTGCATGGAAGGAAAGGAACTTTCAAAGGCTCTCATCCATATACAACAAAACTGCCCTTAACCTGCTGATTATTGGAATGGGGCTGATCTCCCTCATTTTGTTGAACATTGAAGAACTGGTGGAGTTTTTGGGACCTACCTATGCGCCCATCAGTGTTCTCATCCTGATCCTGGGCATTGCCAAGATCATTGATATGGGCACCGGCATGAATTCCCAGATTCTGATGCTGTCGAAGCACTGGAAGATCGACTTGTTCAGTAACATGTTGTTTGTAATCATCTCCCTCGTACTCAACTACTACCTTACCCGAAAATATGGTGTAGAGGGTCCGGCCTACGGCACATTGATCGCCATATGTTTTTTCAACGTCATCCGTTTTACTGCTATCTGGAAGATCTATAAACTTCAACCCTTTGGCATGAATAACCTCAAGGTATTGGTTATTGCGCTGGGCTGTTATTTCTTGACGCTATTGATACCCGATCTCGGCAACCTGTATGTAAACGTTGCAGTTCCAAGTATCGCCTTCATGCTCCTGTATACCTTGCTCATACTCAAGCTGAATATATCAAAAGACATCAGTGAGGTATTCTCCAACCTGTTAAAAAGATTTTCCGGTTTCAAATTATAATATGCAAATTCGCCAATCCATAAACAGCCTGAATGAATCTTGATTTCATAAATCTCCTACGCGGCGTCGGTGGCATGATCTTCCTCATCGGACTCTGTTACCTGTTCAGCAACAACCGCAGAGCGGTCAACTGGAAGATGGTGGGCTATGGCGTTATTACCATGATCGCCTTTGCCATCGGGGTGTTGGGCAAAGGCGAATACAATTTCTTCAGGATACTGATCGAATGGCTGTCGCAGAAGTTCGTGGAGGTGATCAATATCTCGCATAAAGGCACTGAATTCATCTTTGGAAATCTGGCTGATCCTACGGGCAACTGGGCCTATATATTCGCCGTGCAGGTTTTACCCAATATCATATTCTTCGCAGCGCTGTCGGCCCTGCTTTATTATCTGGGTATTTTGCAAAAAGTAGTTTATTTCTTTGCGCTTCTGCTGAGGAAGATGAAAATATCGGGTGCAGAAAGCGTATCTACCGCCGCCAATATTTTCCTTGGTCAAACAGAAGCTCCTTTGATGATACGCCCTTTCCTGGAAAAGATGAACCGAAGTGAGATTTTGATGGTCATGGTTGGTGGAATGGCGAACACGGCAGGCAGTGTACTGGCAGCGTATGTAGGGTTCCTGGGAGGATCTGATCCGGTGCAGCAAAACTATTTCGCATTGCACCTGCTGAGCCAGTCGATCATGAGTGCTCCGGCTGCTATTATTTGCGCAAAGATCCTTTTCCCCCAGACAGAAAAAGTTGAAACAGAAATAAAGATCAACCGCGAAAAGCTGGGCGACAACGTACTTGACGCGATCTCGCTGGGTACAACTGATGGCTTAAAGCTTGCCGTGAATGTAGGAGCCATGCTGATCGTTTTTACGGCTATCATGTACCTGCTGAACTGGATACTGGGATCGATCGGTCACCATACAGGATTGAACAGCATTGTGAAGGATTACTCGGGTGGCAGGTATGAGGGCCTTAGTTTTCAAATGCTGCTGGGCTATATTTTTGCGCCTATCGCCTGGATCATAGGTGTCAACCCCGGCGAGATGGTACAAGTGGGTCAGCTGCTTGGCGAGAAAACCGTCATCAATGAATTCCAGGCCTATATCAGCTTTGGACAGATGAAGGCCAGCGGGGCGATACAGGATCCTAAATCCATCCTTATTACCACCTATGCGCTTTGTGGGTTTGCCAATTTTGCATCGATAGGAATTCAGATCGGAGGAATTAGCCAACTGGCACCCAACCAGCGAAAAAATCTTACTGAACTGGGTATCAAAGCCTTAATCGGAGGAACGATCGCATGCCTGATGTGCGCTTGTATAGCTGGTGCTTTATTGTAAGATTTTTCGGATCGCTACGGTCTACGTTCAGCCTAACTATAAGCATAACATCCTACATTAGTGATAGAACCGGACATCTCACCTATCAATGAAAAATCGCGCAGAGAAGCAATTCATTTGCAGACCCAAATCTCTCTAACAGGCCGGTGGGAATATACTTCATCAAGATGACCTATACCGACAAAGTCATAACAGAAAGATTACTGAAAAGCGATTAAGGCGTACATTTGCAGGTAATCGAAATCCGAGTGTATGATCACAACCCATGCTGCCCCGGCCATTTTTTCGCTGGAAGGAACGCCAGATTATTTACAAGCCATAGCTTACAAAGTGAAAGATGGTATACGCATTACAAAAGAAGATGCCATAGTCCTTTTTGAAAAAGGCTCTCTCTCATTTCTGGGTTCCCTGGCCAATTTTGTACGAGAATCAAAGCATGGAGACAATACCTATTATAACAGAAACTTCCATATAGAGCCAACCAATGTTTGCGTATTCTCATGCAAGTTCTGTTCCTATTCACGCTTGTATGCGCACAAGGAAGAAGGATGGGAATTGAGCGTGGAAGATATGCTGAATATCGTAAAGAAATACGATGGAAAACCAGTCACTGAAGTGCATATCGTAGGTGGTGTTCACCCGAAAATGGATCTCGCATTTTTCGCAGAACTGTTACGAAAGATCAAGGCTCATCGTCCTGCCCTACACATAAAAGGATTTACTGCCGTTGAGCTCGACTATATGTTCAGGAAATCAAAGATGACTGTGGAAGAAGGACTTGCTTATTTGAAAGAAGCGGGCCTTGATTCGCTTCCCGGGGGCGGTGCTGAGATCTTTGATCCGGAGATCAGGAAACAGATCAGTGCCGATAAGGTAGACGCAGAGGGTTGGTTGAATATTCATGCCACAGCTCACAGACTAGGCATGCATTCAAATGCTACCATGTTGTATGGCCACGTGGAAAACTACAGCCAACGTGTTGATCACATGGATCGGCTGAGGACACTGCAGGATGAAACGGGTGGTTTTAATTGTTTCATCCCACTAAAATTCAGGAACAAGGATAACGAGATGAGCCATATTCCGGAAACATCGGTGGTGGAAGACATGAAGTTATATGCAGTGGCACGGATCTTCATGGACAACTTTCCACACCTGAAAGCATACTGGCCGATGCTTGGCCGACAAAACGCACAGCTGACCCTCTCGTTCGGCGTAAACGATCTGGACGGAACGATCGATGACTCCACTAAAATCTATTCCATGGCGGGAAGTGAAGAACAAAATCCTTCCATGAATACTGCAGAGATCACTAACCTCATTAAACAGGCAAAAAGAGTTCCTATAGAGCGGGATACCCTTTACAATCTGATTGCGTAGTGTGCAAGGGAAGTTGGACAAAAATTTGGCCTGCCACCTACTACATGATGGATATAGAGCACCTGACCCGAATATGGGGAACTACCTAAGTTGCCCCGACGCCCAGGTCACAGATCGGTAACTTTTGAAGAATTTAGTTTTTAGCTCCGCCAGTTTCTGCAAGGATTCAAGAACTTTATTCTCCCGCATGTTCAACAGGAACAGGGAACTCTCACCAACCCGGAAGCGGGTATCTTCCCCCCGGAAAAGCCTCTGGTAGTTTTCGAGGTTATCTTCGGCTATTCGTACCTGTAATTGAAGCATAGCCAGTTCATTAAAATAATATTTCACTTTGTTGTCGATCGCCAGCCTGGTCTGTACAAGATCAAGGTTGGTCTCCTGAATTTTGATCTTCGCCACCCGATATTCACCCCTGCCTTGCGAGAGCCGCAGAGGCAAACCAAAGTCGATGCCGAATTTGTAATTATTCCGGTACAAGGCAGCGCTTGCATCTTCAAACACATTATACCCTGAGTTCAGAATATTATACCTGACGTTCAGCAGGGGCAAAAGGTTTTGAAACTTCAGGCTCTTTTCAATATCCAGCATTTGCAACTTGAAATCGTATGAAGCGAGTTTCGGGTGTTCGTTACGGGCGATAGAGATCAGGGAGTCAAGTACTGGCAATTGGATACCATTGACATTCATTGTGCGCCAGCTGCTATCGGGTACGACCGACTCAGGAAGGTAAATGGCCGAATCGCCCGCCGTCCAAAGGAAATTTGAGAGGATAATGCCCGAGTTCCTGAAATTCAAATAGGCTTCATTCCTGGCGATCTGGAAGCTCTGCAACTGTGCAAGGGCTTCTGTGGTGTCTATGGCCGGCCTTTCACCCTGGGTAAAGCCCAACTTGACCAGTTTAAGCCTGGTTTCATTAACATAAACGGCGTTTCTCAGAACGCTATACACTTCATAATCCCTAACCCAGTACCAATAAGATTCATAGGCATCATTCAAGAGATCGTTGATCATGATCAGTCTTTCCGCCTTGCTCTGGTCTCTGAAAATCTTCGCCTGCTTGAGTACCGCCCTTCGCCTATCCATCAGGAGGTTCTTTGCCAGCGGCACAGTAACGCCCAAATAGCTCGACTTACCCTCTGAAAGCTCCGGATTCAGAAAATCACCCAGGTTATTTTCAAGTCCGGCTTTCACCTCGATACCGTACCAGGTTGGGATCTTCAACTCCGGATTGGTGATATCATAATAGGTTTTACCATCAAAAGTCTTCCTGTCTGAATACAAATAAAACTGGGGATCAAAACCAGCCCTTGCCGCAGTCAATTCTGCTTTTGCACGATCAACGAGAAGCTGGCTCTGCTTCGCTACCGGATGGTAGGAACGCACGATGTTTATGAATGCATCTTCCGACAGAATTCTGAGCGTATCATTAGCCGATACACCAAGGCCGGACAAAATGAATGGAATGAAGTAAAAAAGTCTCATGTTGATTTGGAACTATTTTTGCCCGGCCAATTTCTTGGTATCAGCTTCTTTTGCAGGCTGGTAAAACTCAGGCGGGAATCCGTTAATATTCCGCCATAGTTCATACCAAATAGGTACATCTTTGAGCAGTGCGATGCCTTGTGCCCCTGTACCCATCATCAGTTCTCTGGGCCAGCGTTTCTCACCTGGCTTTTCTTTAACCAGCACCCTGAACTTCCCGTTGGAACTCACTGAACTTTCCACAGCCGATATCTGTCCGGCAAAGGTACCATAAGAAGCATTCGGCCAGCCGCTGAATACGATGGCCGGGAAGCCATCAAACAGAAACATGACTCTCTGGCCCTTTGAGAGCAAGGGAAGATCCACAGGCCTGACAAAAATCTCAACAGCATACTGCACATTGGTGGGCACAATTTCAACGAGAATATCGCCTTCTTTCAGAATCTCACCGATACCCGATTTCTTGGCCTGAACCACCTGGCCGTCCTGTGGTGCGGTTAGCGTATACAGGCTGTTTCGGATATTATAATTCATGTATTGATTCTTTAGCTTTGCGATCTCACCCTGCCCTGTCTGAATCTGTGAGATGGACTGGAAACGGTCGCCTTCCGCTTTAGATATTTTTTCGGCATACTGCTGAATCTCTCCATTCCTTTCAATCCTTAGTCGGAGGAGCTCCTGCTTTGCGTTAGAGAGCTTTATTTCAGCACTCATTTTCTTTGCAGTAGCTTCCTGCAACGCCTGATTACGTTGTTCCAATTGCACCAGGGAGGCCAGACCCGAATCATACATCACCCGTTGTCTTTTGAACTGTTCAGTTTTGATACTGAAATCGTTTTTTGTGGCCATCAGTTCGGCACTATCACTGCGAATTTTCATCACCTGCTGGTTGATCTTATTCTCAAGCTCAGAGATCTTCAGATCCCTTGACATCATTAATGCAGTGATCTGCTGACCAGCGGTGGTCGCCTTATTCTCATAGCTCTGATTGGCCAGTTGCTTCGCATTGATCTGCTCTTCGGTCCTTTGCAACAGTGCCGGATCAAGGTACTCATCTTTCACTTCTGTGATCTGCACCAGCGTGTCTCCCTGCTTCACATAATCACCTTCATTCACATGCCATTTCGCAACCCTTCCCCCGATCTGGGTAGGGATCTGCTGTGGCCTCTCCTGCTGCTTCAGCGTAGTGACCGATCCCCTTGCCCTGATATTCTGCGTCCATGGCAGGAATACGATGATCACCAATACAAAAATGAACCAGCTGGCCCATTTACCCACACTACTTTGACGATAAATTTGATAGATATTTGAATAGGATTTAAGGTCAAGGTCTTTACACTGTTGCTCCATGTCCTTATTAATGAAATCTAATGCCATGTAGGGTTATTTTAGTTTTTACGGATCTCATCCCAACTGCCAGCCTTCACCAACTGCCCGTCTTTCATATAAAAAACCTTATCACATTTCGCGATAAACTCTTCATCAGACGTGGCTACCAATACCGTACAATTATCACAATCATTCAACAGGTATTCCTGAATCTGCTTCTTATGCGCATCGTCCAGGTTCGTCCATGGTTCTTCTAATAGCAGCAACCTGGGTCCATTGATCAGGGCCCGCAGCAAAAGGATTTTCTGGATAACGCTTCTGGACAGGCGTTTACCAACCGGGTCGAGGATGGTATTAAACCCATCATACTGTTCTTCGAGAAAATTCTTGAGACCAATTTTTTCCGACAGATTCATAACTTCACCAGGCGATATCGACGTATTGCCCATGGTAATGTTCTCGAGAATGGTACCGTTGAATATGTCTTGCTGACTTAGCAAAATACCTGTTTTCTCCCTGACACTATCAGAGAAATAGTTACGAAGGGGGACATTGTCGATCAGAATACCGCCGCTATACCCTGAATATGCACCACTCAATACTCGGAGTACGGTGGATTTTCCAGCTCCGTCATCGCCGATGATGGCCACTTTTTCCCCCGCCTCCACAATAAAGTTTACACCCTTCAGTATGGGGCGCTTGTCATAACTGAAATCCAGGTTCTGCACCTGAAGGCTTACTCCCTGGTTCTTCTGCTCCAGGATCACGTCGCCATCAGCGTCTACTTTCTGGTCAATAATTTTACTGAGCTTCTCTACGGACGTAAGCACGTCGTACACTTTGTCCAGGTTAGTAATTAACTTCTCAACAGAGTTGATGACAAGCAGGATTACGATCTCTGCTGCAATGAATTGTCCGAGGTTCAATTGTTGATTGATCAGCAACAAACTGCCCACGATCAACATCGCCGCCGTGATCAGTATTTTAAACCCGATCAGGGTCCAGTATTGAAACAACAATACATTGAAATGCGACTTCCTCGCATGCAGATAGCCAGTGACCAGTTCATCTGTTTTCTTCAGGTTCAGCATGGTTCCCTTTGAATACTTGAATGACCTTACCACACGAGCCAGTTCTTCCAGCCATGCTGCCACATTATACTTATAATTGCTTTCTTCGATGGAAGTCGACATCCCTTTAGGACTCGTATAGAACAGAATGATAGCCACAAGAGAAATCAGCACCACACTAAAAACAATAAAAATCGGATGGTAGAACGACAAAAGCAACAAGCCAAAAATAATCTGGATGGTGGCCGTAGGAATATCCAGCAGCAATTTGGAGATACCTTTTTGGAGAGAAATGGTATCGAAAAAACGATTCACTAATTCCGGAAGATAATATTTATCAACGCTTTGGAGATCAAGCTTGGGAATCCGGTTGGCGTATTCGAAAGAATACCGGACAAAAAGCTTCTGCTGTACCTTCTCTATCAGTCGCATTTGGTTAACTGAGATGAATCCATTGAACAAAACACCAAGTACCACCAAGATGATCAGAATAACAAGCGATGTAGAAATGGACCCGCCGAGTACAAAACTGATAATGCTCTGTATGCCAAGTGGCAAGGATAGCTGAACGATACCATTCATTATGGCATAAAAGTACACGGAAGTGATCTCCTTCTTCTCAAGTTTCAAAACCTGCAAAATCCTCGCTATAGGGTGCCTAAGGGCAAACCCGGTTGTGTTTTCAGCCATTGGCTCCATTTTTCCAAAGAAAGTTCACTCTTGTTTAACTATAAAGAAGAGCTCCTAACAATTTATTCGACATATTACAAGCTGCAAAGCAAATTGTTTAGGAATACATCGTTAATTTAACTGTTTCTACCCTTTTAACATTCACTCAAGCTGAGCGGTATCTGGGCCGCTAAACCTCCGTCAGCGGTCTCTTTATACTTATGGCTCATGTCCTTGGCAGTTTCCCACATGGTCATGATCACGGCATCCAGCGATACTTTTGCGTAATCAGGCGTACTCTGCAAGGCCAGTTGAGAGGCCGTAATGGCTTTTATTGCACCCATGGTGTTTCTCTCGATGCATGGGATCTGCACCAGTCCTCCAATAGGATCGCAGGTCATGCCAAGGTGATGTTCCATAGCGATCTCGGCAGCCATGATACACTGACGCTGTGTGCCGCCCATACATTCCGTAAGCGCTGCTGCTGCCATGGCAGAAGAAACGCCGATCTCGGCCTGACATCCGCCCATAGCAGCAGAGATGGTGGCCCCTTTTTTGAAAATGCTGCCAACCTCGGATGCCGTCAATAAAAACTGCAAGATCTTCTCCTCGTTGTTTCCATCACAAAATGAGATATAATACTGGAGAACCGCAGGTATTACGCCCGCCGCCCCGTTTGTTGGCGCGGTGACTACCCGGCCAAATGAAGCATTCTCTTCATTTACAGCCAGCGCAAAACAGCTGACCCAGTCAATGATATATCGAAAACTGCTTCCACCTTGTTGCATCATGGCTATCCAGGAGTCGTAGTCATCGTACATACGACCATTCGCCAGTTTCCTATTTAGGGCAGCAGCCCTCCGCGTCACAGAAAGACCTCCGGGAAGCATACCTTCGGTATGAATGCCCCGGTACATGCAGGCTTTCATGACCTCCCATATCTGGGTAACGCCTTTCCGGGTTTCGGCTTCCGGCCGCCAGGCATGTTCGTTTTCCATCACGATCTCCGAAATGCTCATGCCGGTTTTCATGCACCAGTGTAAAAGTCCCTCGGAGTTATCAATAGGAAACGGCAGTTCAACAGATGATTGACTGCTGAGACCCCCTTCTTTTTCAACAAACCCACCACCAACAGAATAGTATGTTTCTGCAATCGGTTCACCGAAGTCCAGCTGCGCCATAAAAGTCAATGCGTTTGGATGGTATGGCAGTGTTTCGCCGTAAAGGAATTCAATGTCTTCTTCGGGGTTAAAATTGACTTCATGCTTACCTGCCATAAGCAGGATCTTCATGCTGCGAATATCGCGTATCTTGCTGTTTATCCTGTCCACGTCAAAACTCACAGGATCATCCCCTGAAAGCCCTAATTGTACAGCGATATCCGTGCCATGGCCCTTGCCCGTTTTGGCAAGGGAACCATATAAAAACACCTCGAGGTTTGTTACCCGGTACAGCAGATCATTGTCTTCCAGCATCCGGACAAATTTCTGTGCCGCACGCCACGGCCCAAGGGTATGAGAGCTCGACGGTCCTACCCCTATTTTGAACATATCAAATACAGAAATGGATTCGTGTGGCAATCGGATGGGATTTATTTAGCCAATAGCTAGAAGCTCTACGTCGAAGATCAGGATCGAATTGGCCGGAATGGAAGAATTACCACTTGAACCATAACCAAGACTTGGCGGAATATACAAGGTGATCT
>Ga0164293_10001234_pt1 | contig 21371 bp, 20 predicted proteins | sample GEODES118metaG_FD_111487 | JGI IMG/M metagenome (GOLD analysis project Ga0164293, IMG submission 111487) | Eutrophic lake water microbial communities from Lake Mendota, Wisconsin, USA - GEODES118 metaG | ecosystem: Environmental > Aquatic > Freshwater > Lake | place: USA: Lake Mendota...
CTCCTATTTCGTGAACCCACTCAAGAAGAATGCCAAAAGTTGATTGAGTCCAGATACAGCAGAATTTTGGATCTGAACAAAACTCAGTATCGTGTTCTAGGAGAGGTTGGGCTGGGCGGCAGCAATCCTTATTTCCCGATGGAGGATAACGGATGCTAAGCAGAAGACTTTCTGTTCAGAATGATAAAGGTATGGCTGTGTTGGAACTTGTTCCTACACTTTTTGTTTATATGCTTCTGATTAATTTTTCATTGGGTTTTTTTGGAATAGTACATAGCGGAATTTTACATAGCATAGCTGCTCGAAACTACACTTTCGAAACCTTCGCTCATAAAACAAATTTAGTTTATCATATTCGACCCAAACCAGGCTCTGACCTAACTCGAAATAATTTCAAAGCGCAAGGTTACAGATACTCTGGAATTATTTCAGAAAGTGCTAAAACCTCTGATAGTTTTATCGCCACCGATCGTCCCATTGCATTCACCTCTCAATTTGGTGGAACAGATAACGATGGTGTCGATTTAGGTGGAAGAAATCCTGGCAATGTGACTGGCGAATCCGCGGCTCACAATACAGGCGTGCGAAATTTAAATGAAGCCGTACGAAATGAAACCATCGCTGTGAAATCAATTTGGATTAAAACAATTTACGGAATTTGCATGAATTCTAAATGCGGAGATCCGTAAACAAGGGGCAAGGTCTATGGGGAATGAGACAAGAAATTTATGGCTAAGTATCGGGGCGGCGCTCTTTGCTGTCTTTTTAATTTATTCCTACTCTCAAGAAAAAAAAGCGGAATACGACAAAATGTTTGGTGCTAAAAAAACCATCGTTCGAGTTAAGGAAGACATTCCTGAAATGTCGACCATCTATGATACCATGCTTGAAACGGTCGAAGTTCCATCAAATTATGTTTACCCTGATACTGTGTCAATTCCTGAGGACATCATAGGTCACGTGGCTGCTGTTCCTTTAAAAAAGGGACAAATCATTATGAAAAATATGCTGTTCACCCCGGGCCCCGATACCGGAATTTCATTGCAAGTGGCTCCCAATAAAAGAGCCCTTGCCATTCCAATTGATGATGTTCGCGGTGTTGCCAAGCTTGTCAGACCGGGTGATCGTGTGGATATCGTAGCAGCAGTTGACGTGGGAAAAGGCCAAAACGCGAGACGAGAAGTCGTGGTTTTAATGGAAGACGTACCGATCCTTGCCACAGGTGTCTCAGTTGTAAACAACATTCCTCGCCTAATGGAATTAGATGCCTCTGGAAAAAATCTGACTCAAACGTCTCTCACAGGCGACACAAAATATAGTACAGTGACTATTGAGGCTTCTCCTAAGGAGGCCCAAGACGTTATTTTTCTGTTGTCAACTTCGCCGGGGAATTTGTTCTTTACTTTGAGAAATCCCAACGATCGCACAACAAGATTACGTTTACCTAGCTCAACTGCAGATTCAATTCTGGGAAGAGCGGGACTTGATCAAGGAGGTTCAAACTTAGGAACAGGGTTACCGGGACTTCAGTCATCACCTGGAATTTTGGCAAATCCTGCAGGAGCTCCGAAAGCCCCTGGTCAGCGTCCGAGGAACTAGTTAATGGGGGATATTCATGATGCGATTTGATTTGATAGCGACGGCATTGTTAATTGCTTCGTCACTGTCTTTTGCACAGGAATCACCACCTGATATGCAGGAAATCAATCCTCGTGATGAATTTCGCTCTCGGCAGTTTTTAAATCTCACAGTCGGAATCGATGAAGATATTAAGCTGCCTCCCCTTCCAAAGGATGTGGAATTCGGTGGAACTTTTCGTGATTTTGTAAAGGCCTCGATTTCTCGAGAGCTCAACGTTCTTAGGTTTTCTCCTAAAAAAGAAGGCAGCACAGTTCTAACGGTCATCGATGTCAAATCAAAAAAAGTGGTCGCTGAATTCAATGTGACGATTAAAAAAAGTCGCCTGGACGGAGTGGCAAATGAGATGCGCGCTTTGTTGGGTGATGTCGAGGGAATCGTCATCAAAGTCATCAATAATCGTGTAGTGGTTGATGGCCAAGTTTTATTACCAAAGGACATGAGCCGAATCTACGGCGTTGTTGTTCAATTCGGTGACCAAGCCGCATCCCTTGTTACATTAAGCCCCCTGGCTTTAAGAAAAATCACCGAATACATCTCTCGTGACATAAACAATCCAGAAATTGAAGTTCGTGCAGTCAACGATAAGTTGATTTTATCTGGCTACGCCAACAATCAAGATGAAAAAGACCGTGCTGAAATTGTGGCAAAAATGTATATGCCAGATTTAATCGTGGATGCAGCTGAAGAAAAAGGGGTCGTCAAAAAACGAAAACCTGCAAATGACGGCGTTATTAATCTGATTAATGTGAAAGATGCACCCTCAGCTCCACCAGCAAAAATGGTTCAACTTGTTGTTCATTATGTCGAGCTCAAAAAAGATTACAGCAAAGGCTTTCAGTTTGACTGGAGACCTGGAATTACTGACAACAGCGGTGTTGAATTCTCGTCTGGTCAAAGTGGTAGCGGTTTAGTCTCAGCAATTACAGGAACTATTAATAGTTTGATTCCTAAATTGAATTGGCTGAAGCAACATGGTTACGGTCGAGTTCTTGAAAGCACAAGTTTGACTGTACAAGATGCTAAAAAAGGTGAAATCAAACAAGTCACAAATCAACCCTATGCAGTTCTTGGAGCAGAGGGAACTCAAGGGACTGCATTTGCAGAAGTTGGTATTAATTCTATTATTACGCCAAGAATTCAAAATGATAAATCGGGTTCAGTTGAATTAGAAATGTCATTCTCAATTTCTTCGATGGCAGGCCGCGCAGCAGGTGGGGCGCCAATCACGTCGAAGAATGAAATTAACACGCAGGTGACCGTCCGAGATCGGCAAAGTGCAGCCATCGGAGGTCTAGTTAGAAACTCATCGACAACGGCTTTTAATCGACCTACAGGCGGCAACCAGAACCCAATCGTGAGCCTGTACGCATCAAAAGACTTCCAACGAGACCAAAGTCAGTTCGTGGTGTTTGTGACCCCAATCATCAAAACCTCTGCAAGCCAGGGTTCTGAGCAAATTAAAAAGAAATTTCGCCTCCGAGAATAGACCTTTAGTCCGTACAAAACATTACTGTTTTTTCCGATAAAGTCTTTGAGGTAATCATGGCTTTGCATCCCAGTTGTAATCTTATTGGTGTTATTGGTGGAAAAGGTGGCGTAGGCAAAAGTGTTTTTGCTGCAAACCTGGCCTGCTCGTTACTTGTTGAAATGCGCGCCAAAGTTTTATTGATCGATGCAGATTCTAAATCCGTCGGTGATCAGAATATTATCACTGGACTTAAACCACTTAAAATTTTAAAAGATCTGGCCACTCACTCAGGCTCGTTATCTCAAGCACCCATTCAAAATTTTGTAACAATGCATGCCTCAGGTCTTGCATTCATCGGAGCCGTTAGAAGTCCCGAAGAAAAATTAGATGTGCCGGTAGAAAATTTATTAAAATCTTTAGATTATGTTTCAAGACATTTTCAATACATCGTGGTCGATCTTGGAAACGACATGGGCCCTTTGCAAATGGCTATTCTTCAAGAAGCCACAACAGCGATGCTGATCACGTCTCCTGAAATTTTAGTTGTGACTCAAACACAAAGAATATTAAACGAAATGATGTCTGCTACTTTTCCGAAGGACATGTTTCAACTTGTGCTCAATAAGTTTTCCTCTGGCGGTGTTTCTGCTCAGGCGATTTCAACTCAGCTTCAGATGCCCATTATTGGTGCTGTTCCTCAGGATGATATGACGGCCATGAGCTCGCTTCAAAGGCTGACACCTTTTGTTCTCAGTGCTCCGAAAAGTCCAATCTCTGCTGCTTATACTGATATTGCTCGAAAGCTCACAGGCGGCATTTTACAAAGACTTAAAACTTTAAATAAGCCAAAAGCACCCGTGGTGGCACCCCCCTCTTCCGCAGCAGGAAGTAAGTCTGACTCTGATACATCACTAGATCCAAAAACTCAGTTGAAACTTCGAGTTCACAATGAGCTGATCAGAACAGCGGATATTAATAAACTCATGGCAGAAGCCAAAGGTGATGAGTCCAAACAAGCTGAACTTCGAGAGCGAGTCAAGCGCGACATCACCCAAATTTTAGATCGAGAAGCTGCAGATTTGGCTCGTGAAGAAAGATCTAAAGTGATCAAAGAAGTTCTAGAGGAATCCTTAGGCCTTGGCCCGTTAGAGGACTTGCTAACAGATCCTGCTGTTTCAGAAATTATGGTCAACGGCGCAAAAAAGATCTTTGTAGAAAAATCCGGAAAAGTTCAACTGTCTCAAACAACATTTACTTCTAACGATCACCTAAGAAGGATTATTGAAAGAATCGTTTTACCTTTGGGAAGACAAATTAACAACATGACTCCGTACGTGGATGCTCGTCTAAAAGATGGCAGTCGTGTGAACGCTGTGATCGAACCCCTCGCAATTGATGGACCAGCACTGACGATTCGTAAGTTTAAAAAAGGTGGAGTCAACCCAGAAAAATACATTGAGTATGGATCCATGAACGCAAATATGATTCAGTTTTTAAGAATCTGTGTGGAAAACGGTCTAAATATCGTCATCAGTGGTGGTACGGGTTCTGGTAAAACAACGCTGCTAAATATGCTCTCCTCATTTATTCCATCAAACGAGCGAATTATCACAGTAGAAGATGCGGCCGAACTTCAACTCCAACAGGAACACGTGGTCCGGCTTGAAACACGCCCTGGTGTTGGCGATGGATCTCATTCAGTCACAATTCGTGATCTAATTAAAAATGCCCTACGTATGCGACCCGATCGTATCGTCGTGGGTGAGTGCCGTGACGGCGCTGCTTTAGATATGCTGCAGGCGATGAACACAGGTCATGATGGCTCAATGACGACAACTCATGCGAATTCTGCCCGTGAATGTTTATCCAGAATTGAAACACTTTGTATGATGGCAGGAATGGATTTACCGATTAAAGCAATCCGAGAGCAAGTGGCCAGTGCTGTTCATTTGATCGTGCAAGTTTCTAGATTATCAGATGGTAGCAGAAGAATTTTGGGAATCACTGAAGTGACTGGCATTCAAGGTGAGGGAATCACTTTGGGTGAAATTTATAAGTTCAAAGAAACTGGCATGGACAAGAATAGAAAAATTTTGGGACAGTTCCAAGCTGTTGGCTACATACCTAGTTTTATTCAAAAATTAGCAGATAAAGGTGTCATTGTCCCCCGCGATCTGTTTTCTAATGAGCAGAAAGTATTGTCTTCAGCTAATGGTCAACCTTCTACTCCTCAGGCTGCAAGTGGTACAGCCGTGAAGAAGGTGGGGTAGAACATGTCATTTTTATTTAAAGACATATTTTTTATTCCACTCATTTCCATTTGCACCATGCTATTTGTTTATCGATTTGCTGATCCCTTTATTAATTTTCTGTCAAAAAGAAGTTTAGGAAATAAAGATCAAGTCATTAAGTACATGAAGCTGATGACAGGAAAAGCAGACGAGAAAAAAATAACTCTGATGATGCTTTTAATGAGCTTCGGCATGGGTTCACTGTTTTTTATTCTGCTTTGGCCAAATATCACAATGGGACTTCTATTTGGTGGAGTGATCACAATCGTCGGTTGGTCATTACCACTTATTCTAGTAAAAATGTTGTATGAGAAACGATGTGATAAATTCGTCGAGCAACTTGTGGATGGTCTTACGATTATGTCCAACGGAATTAAGAGCCAGACCAATGTGGCACAAACCATGGAGCGTGTGATCGAAATCATGGGAAATCCGCTACGAGCTGAATTTGAACAGGTGCTCACCCAACATCAACTGGGTCAAAGTTTTGAAGAGGCCTTGATTGATCTTGGAACTCGAATTCCCAGGCCTGACGTTCAAATGCTTGTGACTTCTATTAATATTTTAAAAGAAACCGGTGGAGATTTAAGTCAAACATTTGATAGCATTGTTTACACAATTCGTGAGCGACAAAAACTCGAGAAAAAAATTCAAGCCTTAACTGCCATGGGTCGCTTTCAAGGGCTAATCGTGACTCTAATTCCGTTCGTCTTGGCTTTAGTCTTTTTTATTGCAGACCCCTCGATGATGATGCCTATGTTTACCACGACATTGGGCCTGTTCCTGCTTTTTATCATGATCTCACTTCAAGTTATTGGTGGATTCCTGATACGCAAAATAGTTACAATTAAAGTGTAACCTTATTAATTGCTTCAAGGACGAGGTATTATAAAATGAGATCGTTTTCTTTTGCATGCATTGCAATTCTATTTTCTTTATCTAGCCAAGCTGTCGTCGACATGAAAAATGCAAATTTTAGCCAATCATGGGTGGATATCGAAGTACCCGGCACTGGCTACGATATGCGCGTTCAAAGAACTTACAACAGTCGATCTCTACACAACGGTATTTTTGGCTTTGGTTGGTGTTCTGACTTTGAAACCCGAATGAATATTACCGCCGAAGGAAATCTAAAAATCACCGAGTGCGGTGCCGGTCAAGAGTTGTTCTTCTCGCCTCGTGAAACTGCCCGAAAAGAAATTGTTCAAACCATTCAAAAAGTTATTTCTAAAATGAAAGAAGAAAAGACAGTTGGAAGAAACGAAGACTACTATAGCAAGCTGACTACAGAGCTTATTGAGAATGATGTCCGCAGAGCTCAAATGGCAGCGCAATACAGTGTTGCTGTGGGTGTCAAAGAAGGAACAAAGTTCTTTGCTAATGGCCGAGAAGTTGAGTACGTGATATACCAAAAAAATATTTATACTCGTCACCTTCAGGACGGAAGCAGCCAGCGTTTTGATAACAAGGGTCGTTTGACTCACATGTATGACAAAAACGGAAATTTTCTAAAATTTGAGTATGATCAAGAAAATATGGTTCTAGTTACTGACAACAATTCTAGAAAACTGACTTTTCGATATTACCCCAATAAAAAAGTGAAAGAGATCACAGGTCCCAACAGCATCAAAGCCGAATACAAATATAAAGATTTAGATGATCTGATCTTTGTTAAAAATGGCTGGAAGAACACTTACACATACGAATACGACGAGCTCCACAATTTAACAAAAGCAGACTGGCCAGACAAAACCTCTATTGTTCTAAAATATGACAATAAAAAAGACTGGGTCACATCTTTTGTCGACAGAAAAAAATGTATCGAGACTTACACTTACGAACTTTCAAAGGAAAATCCAAAGGGAAATTACTGGTCTACGGTTAAAAAAGTTTGTGGTAAGGAAGTTATTGCTAATAATCGCTATGAGTTTTGGTACAAGCAAAGAGCTGACGGAGAATGGATTCTCACTCGAGTGCAATCTGATATTCAAGGGAATGTAACTGACATCAGTTACCACGAAGTCACCGGAAAACCCACAGCCATCAGAAAAAACCAAGAACGTATTGCTTTTGAGTACTACCAGAACGGACTAGTGAAAACAAAGGCCAGCGGCGCTTTTAAACAAAATTTTAAGTATGATTCCACTCATAATAAAGTCTCGGAAGTCCTCACTGACTTTTTCAATCAAAAATCTGAAAAAGTAGGCTCTCGTAGTGCTGTTTTTCAATACGACAAAAAAGGAAATCTAATATTTGCGCAAAATAGTGACGGGCAAAAGGTCAATATGACCTACGATGGCCGTGGACGAATTGCCTCAATAACCGATCAGGCGAAGAAACTTGTCAAAATTCAGTATGAAGAAAGATATGGAAAACCTTCGATTGTGACTCGTCCTGGACTAGGCACGATTAAGGTGGTGTATAAAGCATCAGGTGAAATTGAACGGGTGGACAGTAAAGACGGACCCACAGTGGCGCTGCAGGTGGCCTCTACTTTTAACAACATGCTGGATATTATTTCACCAGCTACAACAGATATTTATTTATAAGGGGTCCTAGATGAAATTTTTAATTCTTTTAATAACAGTATTTTCGACGATGGCTTGGTCGCAGGAAGAGACGATCAATATGAATGATGTGAACCTAAAAATAGGCCTTTCTACGAATGACAAAGAAACCGAAGGAACCGTCAATGATAAGTATCACTCTGCTGCCGAGAATTCGATGACGGGTGGAACACGGGCTACATGTCCTGGTTGTGGAGATCCAAGTAAAAGAGAAGCTAATACCAATGCAATCGCTGACTCAGTTGTTGTTGAAGAAGGAAAAAAGGCCGACGGTCAGCAATAATTCAAAATACCACTGTCTCAATTTAAGATTCAAAGGCCCGAAAAGGGCCTTTGCTGTTAAAGAGCTAACATCCCACTTCGAGACTCACTCTAAATCCTCGATATCATGAGTGTTCCCAATCTCAAATCAAGATTGCTGCTGGCACTTGGATCGCAAGATCCATAGCTAGGGACCAAGTCCCAAAACGGAGGAATACTATGAAAACTCTCATCGCTATGCTTTTAATTATGGGTTTTTCGGCTCATGCGAATAAGAATGCGGTTTGCCCACATATGGAAGGCAAACGCCTTATGGCCAATACAAATCCACAGCCGACAGTTAAAGCTGCAAAAGAAGTGGCCAACAAAAGTTCGATTCGTAATAAAGGAGTTCGATAAATCTTATTTGGTCTGAGATGTGGTTAAAGACTTCGCGTAAGTCACCACATCTTCAGAGGCCTTGATTGCATAACTAGAGGCCTGCCGAGCCATCTGCGTGGCACCTCGAGCCGCAAGGCTCAGGTGAGTCTGAATGGCCGGACTGGATGCCATCATCCTCATATGAGTCTCGACAGTCAGACCACTGACTTTCATTTGCATGACAACCGCTGCTACAAAAGTCAGAACCAAACATTTCAAAACAAAAATTAAATCAGACATTTTTGATCTCCCGCTGAACAGAAAATTCCTCAATCAAATACTTTTCTATATCTTCTTTAGAAAATGGCTTACTGAAGTAGGTATTAATTCCCTTGGCTTTGACTTGATCTTGAATTTCAGGCTGGTCCAAAGTCGAGCACACGACAATTTTTAAATCAGGCCATATCACTTTTAACTCATCAATGATTTCAAGTCCGTTTCGAAGTGGCATCACCAAATCTAAAAATGCAAGATCAGGCAATGTCTTTTTAACAAGCTCTAAGGCATCTCTGCCATTCTCTGCCTCACCTACACATTGACCACCACATTTTTCAGTGATGTTTTTTAAAATTTCTCTGATGAAAATAGCATCATCAATAACAACATATCTAAACTTCATATGACTTAGTGTAATTTTATTAATCCCGTTCGACTATTCCAGATCTTCAAACTAGACCCACTTTTTCCATTCCTTTACGTCAGTCAAAAAAGCCAGGACAATAACAACATGCAAATCATCTGCGTTTTCATTTTCATGAGTCTGGTAAGTCATTTAGCCTGGTCCCAAGTGGGTACAAAAACAGAATATCTGAGCCAAGAGGATCTCAATCTTAAAATTGATAAAGTAGCTGTTGCTGGTGTCATTGATAACGTCAGTGGGATTTATTCAAAGCCACTCACTGAATTACTAATCAAAAAAATAAATACGGATCAGCAGTGGGCTGTGACTTTACTTTCTCAAAACCAAGACACTGATTTTTACGAAGCCAGCCAAGCCTTAAATGTCATCTTATCTGCAAAAACAGATGCTCTTCTCTCTGCAAAAGTTTTACGTGGTCCAAATGGAATTTCGTTAAGAATGACACTTTACTCAAAACCCTCAGGTGAAATCCTAATTCAAGAATCCAAGAGAATCGAAAAAACAGAATCCTTAGACATTTTATCACAAGAATTTATTTCTCTTTTTGAGTTGGTTTTATCTCGACTTCCCTTTGATGGCCAGATCTTAAGTCGCCGCGGCCAAGAGGTCACACTGGACATCGGATCTTCAAAAAATTTAAAAAATGGCCAAGTCATTGAAGTGATTCAAATCTTAAAAATCCAAAGACATCCGAAACACCGATTTATTATCTCATCAGAAAAATCAGTCTTAGGAAAACTCCTGATCACTAAGGTTGAAAGTTCTTTAAGTTTTGCCAGAATCACTTTTGAAAAAGAACCAGGTGTGATTCTTGTCGGTTCAAAAGTTATATCCAATCGAAGTATTGTCTACCCATACCAATCAGGTCTTCCCACAGATCCAACCTTCGGAGAAAATCCCCAAGAATGGACACAGCTTGGTCCTCCTCAGTTCGGAAAGCTTTCTATTTTAGCTGGAATTGGTCAGTACAACCAATCAGCAGATCTGGTGACGGAAGGTGACGTCACCGCCAGCAGTCAAATTTCACCGACTTTAAAATTAGAGGGTGAGCTCTGGTTAGACCCCGAATGGTTTATTTCACTCGGGCTGATGCAGTCTGCTTTTACTCTTTCAAATCCAATCTCGACAGACAGTCCTAAAAATTTAACGACCACATTAAGTTCATACACACTTGCGGGTGGTTACAATTGGCTTCTTGAAGGGGATTTCTACGGACCTAAACTTCAGTTTTCAGCTGGACTTCATCAATGGACATCAGATCCAGCGAAATCTTCACCCAAAGTGGCCTTCACTCGAATGCAGTACGGTGGCCTCTTCATCGGATTTGATGGCTCAACAACTTTACAGCCAGGATCGGTATGGTCCTTAGGCGCACAGTTCAGACTTTTCATAACAAAAAGCGTTACTGATAATCCAAAATCCGGAAATGGTTCTAGCGAAAATATTTCTGATTTCGGCTTTTATTTAAAAATGAAAAAATCCCAAAAAATGAGTTACTTAGGTAGACTTCAATTCGAAGACTACAGTTCCTCATTCTCAGGTTCTGCTTCTAGGCCATATCCAGCCACTAAAATTTCACATCGCAATCAACTCGTATTTGTAGGTCTTGAATACGGATTTTAAGGAGTTCAATGAAAACACTTTTTAGTTTGCTATTAATTTTGATCAGCCCATTTTCTTTTTCCTCTGAAAAGGGAACTATCACTCAAATGAAGGGCCGAAAGGCCGTTGTGGTTTTTGATTCTGATATCCCCTTTAGACTTGGACAAAGCGTCTTCCTCTCAAGTCCAGATGGCATTGAGCTTGGACTTAAGACAGAAACTCGAAATTTATTAGAGCGAAAAAATTCAGTTAATCTTTTAGGTTCTTACTCTTCAATTAAGCCTAAGACTGGTGATACCACTACCACTTTTTCATTATCTGGAAGTTATTCCTGGAACTGGAGTCAGTATGAATTTGGACCTATCGTTGCTTTTTCTTCAACTGATACAGATGGCCAGGGAGAGTCTTCAAACTCACTTGGCGGATATTTTGATTATAACATCATCCAAAATGTACCTGGCCAAGAAATGATTTGGGGTGGGGTTGCCAGACTTCTTTTAGGCTCAGAAACGACCACTAGTACAAATAACAAACAAACTGACAGTTCGACGACATTTGAAGCTGGAGTTCAGGCTAAGTTCTTTCAACTTTCACAAGTTTTGGCACTTCGAACAGAGTTAGTCTTTCAAAATAAAAAAGTTGAAGATGATAGCACAAATGGATTTGTTCTGAACTTAGGATTGCAACATTATTACTAACTTATTTTTTTGAAAAATAAGTTAGCCATTTAATTCAGCAGAATTGAAGTTACAAAGCAGCCTTAAAAGTTGATAAGACAAACCCAATGTACAAATAAAAAAGGCTGGTTTTCACCAGCCTTTTTTTTGAGTCGTAGGAGTAACTGACTAAAAAGTCAGATTACATCATTCCGTCCATACCACCCATACCGCCCATACCGCCCATGCCACCACCAGGCATTCCGCCGCCTGATTTCTCTTCCTTCTTAGGAGCTTCTGCAATCATTGTTTCAGTAGTTAACATCAATGAAGCAACAGAAGCTGCATTTTGAAGAGCACAACGAACAACTTTTACAGGATCGATCACGCCGTCTTTAATAAGATCAGTGTATTCGTCAGAGTAAGCATTATAACCAAAAGCAGCTGATTTGTTTTGAAGCACGCGGTCCAAAACAATAGCACCATCAAGACCCGCATTGAATGCGATTTGTCGGATAGGCTCTTCACAAGCACGCTTAATGATTTGAGCGCCCCATTGTTCTTCTTCGCTGTACTTTGTCTTATCAACTTTTAAAGCTGCGCGGATCAGTGCAGTTCCACCACCAGCTACGATACCTTCTTCAACAGCAGCGCGAGTTGCATTCAATGCATCTTCTACGCGGTGTTTTTTCTCTTTCATTTCTACTTCAGAAGGAGCGCCAACATGGATAACAGCTACGCCGCCAGCCATTTTAGCAAGACGCTCTTTGAGCTTTTCTTTGTCGTAATCAGAAGTAGTTTCTTCGATTTGTGATTTGATCATGCCGATACGAGCTTGAATTTCAGCCTTTTTACCAGCGCCATCAATGATTGTTGTGTTGTCTTTGTCGATAACGATACGTTTTGCAACACCCAAGTCAGCAACAGTGGCTTGCTCAAGTTTGCGACCCATATCTTCTGAAACAACAACCGCACCAGTCAAAGCCGCGATATCTTCGAGCATCGCTTTACGACGATCGCCGAAGCCAGGAGCTTTAACAGCTGCAATGTGAAGTGTTCCACGTAATTTATTTACAACCAAAGTTGCAAGTGCTTCTCCGTCAACGTCTTCAGCGATGATCAACATTTGTCGACCTTGCTTAGCAACACCTTCAAGAACTCCAAGCATATCTTTCATTGAAGAAATCTTTTTGTCATAAACAAGAACGTAGGCGTTTTCTAAAACGGTTTCCATTCTTTCAGCATTTGTTACGAAGTATGGAGACAAGTAACCACGGTCAAATTGCATACCCTCAACGACAGTCACTTCAGTTTTTGCAGTTTTAGATTCTTCAATTGTGATCACGCCTTCTTTGCCAACTTTGTCCATGGCATCAGCAAGCATTTGACCAATTTCTTTATCGTTGTTTGCAGAAATAGTTCCGACTTGAGCAACTTCGTTAGAACCCTTAACAGGCTTAGACATTGATTTTAATTCTTCAACCACAGTTGCAACAGCTTTGTCGATACCGCGCTTAATCGCCATTGGATTGTTGCCTGCAGTTACGATTTTAGCACCTTCACGGTAAATCGCTTGAGCAAGTACAGTCGCAGTTGTTGTTCCGTCACCGGCTTCATCGTTTGTTTTAGAAGCCACTTCTTTAACCATCTGTGCGCCCATATTTTCGAACTTGTTTTCGAGTTCGATTTCTTTAGCGACAGTCACACCGTCTTTAGTAATCAAAGGAGCCCCGAAAGACTTTTCGATAACAACATTGCGACCTTTGGGGCCAAGAGTAACACGAACGGCATTAGCTAAAATGTTCACACCTTTTAGGATGTGCGCACGAGCATCTTCTGAAAAACGTAATTCTTTAGACATGATTGTCTCCTTATTTAAAAATTGAAATTAAAGTTAGTTATAAATTCCGAGAATGTCTTCTTCGCGCATCATCAAAAACTCTTCGCCGTTAAGCTTGAGCTCTGTACCAGCATATTTGCTAAAAAGAACTTTGTCGCCGATGCGCACTTCTAAAGGAAGTGTCTTACCGTCTTCAGTAATTCGGCCCTTACCAGCAGCTACGATTTCGCCTTTTTGAGGCTTTTCTTTTGCCGTGTCAGGAATAAAAAGACCACCCGCTGTTTTTTCTTCTTCAGCCATTCTTTTGACAAGAATTCGGTCATGTAGTGGGCGAACACCCATTTCGTGCTTAGCCATTCGAATATCCTCCTAGATAGAATATGTGTTTCGTTAATTAAATTGGTATTTACGTCCGTAATATGGATCACGTCCGAAGGATGTCAAGCTCGTCGCCTGAAATTCAAGCTATTGCCTTGTGTTATTTAGACTTTTCGATAACTTAAGCATTATTTGGTGGGAACATCAGTCGAATTGCCAGCAGCCGTCGAAAGACCATCTCCACTGGTTTTAAGCAGGGAATTGGCGTAGGCCTCCATCAGTTCAGAAACCTCTGTGGGACCTAGTTTAGTAACTGCGGATTGAAAGGCTAACTTTTTCGCTTTAAACTGCGACAAGTACCCAATAAAGTAATCGGTTACACTTAAGTCAGAAAGCTCATTCACATTTGATTTTGAATCTTTGAGCTCTTTGTAAAGTTTGATGAGCTGAGAGTCTGCAGAATTCTGCTTCTTTTTTGCTAGATACTCACTTTCAAGAGCTAAGTATTGGGTTTGAGCGGCCTGCACTTTATTTGATTTCCAGTCATTAAACGACAGAACAGACAGCTCTGCGCTAAACGCAAAACATGAAATCAAACTACAGAATAAAAATAGCGACCACAATTTCACAATCAACCTCCAACGATTCACTGAAACCAAATTACAAGCTTTGTGCCCGGGCGAACTCAACTGAATTTGATCTCAGCCAAATTCCAGGGACGAATTTGCGCCTTTGAATTCAAAAATTGGCATAGATATCAATTACTTAAGTAATTTTTGCCTGTTGAATTATTCACCATATCTGTAAAAAAGAAATGGCCGGAGCAGGTCGCTCGTACATTTTAAATCTACCAAACTCTTTTTCTTAAAGAGTTGGCTGCTTTCTGGATCAATTCCTTGCGGTCAGAATTCATTTTATCAAAGGTTCGGACCATCATGGAAGTTCTTGGATTTTTAACTAGAAAGCCTCGATGCGTATCAACAAATCCCCAGTAAAGTCCATCCACCTCATCACACCAGTTCCCCTTTGGATAGTGACCCATCTTTCGGTAAAAATTAGATCCACAAATATAGGGTTTGGTCGCAAAGATTCCGCCGTCACTGAATAAGGCCATGCCATAAACATTAGGACCCATCACCCAATCAGAAGAATCCACATACATTTCCATAAACCAGCGGTGAGCCTCTTTGGGATTGATTTCTAAAAGGTTCATCATATTTCCGATGACCATCAATCTTTCAATGTGATGATTGTAGGCTAACCTGTCTGCTTTTTTGATCGCTTCATCCAAAGGTGGAATGCCAGTTGTGCCATTGTACCAATGCTCAGAAATCTTTTTTTTGTGGTTGAGAAAATTAGTGGATTCTTGCTTTTCACTGAACTCTTGATAAATGCCTCGAATGAACTCTCGCCATCCAATGACTTGCCTGACAAAGCCTTCAATGGAAGCTAAAGAGATTTTCTTTTTTAGTCCCACACTGATCACTTCACGAACAACTTCTTCCGGAGATAGAAGCCCCACATTCATCAGGGGGCTTAAAGCCGAGTGAAAAACAAAATCGCTTCGATCTGTCATTGCATCCTCGTAAGGACCAAATTCATTGAGCCTTTTTTCGACAAAGTCTTTTAAATGAGCGTGGGCTTCTTGCCTTGTCGTCGGGATCCAGTAATCTTTGTGATTTCCGGGATGATCTTTGAAGTTCTCATCAATTAATTTTTGAACAGCTTTTATATGAGTCGTCTGTTTGACGGCTGGAAGGCTTGGAACTTTGACGTCATCTGGTAGGGATTCCCTATTATCTGTATCGAAACTCCATTTGCCGCCCATGGGCAACCCTTCTTTGGTCAGAAGAATCTTTAAATCTTTTCTTCTTTTTTCATAGAAGGTTTTCATGAAGGGTCTTTTTTTTCCACCCAAGTGTTCTTGAAGCTCTGCACGAGAAGTTAAAAATAGGGGGCTTCTGACTTCTACAGCTTCTACCTTTAGGTCTTTAAGTAAACTTCGGATTCGCTTTTCGAAAAACTTATCTTCAATTTCGAAGTAATAAACTTTCTTTACTTTTTTTGCCTTAACAAAGTCTGAGAGTGCCTCGTCGTAAGTTTTAGATTTTGTTGAATTTAGTTTTTCGTAATGCACTTTTGCTAGGCTTTCGATTTCCTCAGCGTAAGTTCGCATTGAAGACAAAAAGAAGGTGATCTTGTGCTTATGAAATTTAAAATAAGTACAGAGCTCTTGATCTTCTCGCATGAAGATATGATCAAGTTTCTCAGTGATTCGCTGCTGAATATTTTCTTTAGAAAAAAGTTGGTTGCCTAAAACTAAAAGTAGATTCATTTCATCATCCATAAAAGTAGACCCGATCTCAGAGTCCATAAAATTGTTCTGGGCCAATTTGTTAAAATTAGCTTTTCAATCAGGGCTTCATCGCGTGCCACAGCTAATTGATTGTGAATCGGCACGCTTAAAAAGAATGTGCTCATCCAAATCAAAATAATAAATGCGAAATTGAGAGCCGTTAGGGCACTGCGAAAATAAAACAACAGAAGGGCTCCTGTTACAAATTCTAGAATCATGGGCAGAGCCGTGATGGGTGTTATGGATTTTCCATGGAACAGACTGAAGTCCGTGAACTTAATTGAATCCACATAACGAAACGTAGGATAATGCACCACTTGAATAGTCCAGATCAGTCCAGTCATAAAAAAACAAAGTCCCATATGGGCGAGTAACAATTTGTTATTCATGAGGTTTAAGGTATATTAAACCAGCTGGAGGTCAATCATGTTACGAATCTTTGCAAGCCTACTTTTTTTGATTTTATTGTCATCTTGTACATCAGTTCAAGTGTCAGACTACAAGAATGAAAAACCAATTTTAAAACTCGAGGAATATCTCAATGGCGGATTGATCGCTCACGGTTTTTTTCAGGATCGTGATGGTCTTATTAAAAAAAGATTCGTCGTGGATTTAAAAGGGACCTGGAAGAATAATATCGGTGTTCTGGAAGAGGACTTCGTATACTCAGATGGCACTAAAAGCCGACGAGTTTGGACCATAGAAAAAAAGCCCGATGGAACCTATAAGGGAACTGCCTCAGATGTCATCGGAGAGGCCAAAGGTGAAATTGCGGGCAATGCTCTTCGATGGAAGTATGTTTTAGCATTGGATGTAGATGGCACGACTTACAATGTTGATTTTGATGATTGGATGTATCTGATGGATGACAAGGTCATGATCAATAGATCAAAAATGTACAAGTTCGGAATCTATTTGGGGGAAGTGACTTTGTCCTTCTATAAAAAATAATGAAAATACTTTTTCTACTTTTCATCTTTTTAGGCAGTTTTGCTCACTCGCTTGAATTCACAGGGAAAGCCTATGATCAAGAAAAGGGTCAACTGATTTATCTTGAAAAACATAAAACGGTGGATGATGCGAATGGTTTTAATCAGTTGATTGAAACTCAATACACAGACCCAGATGGAAAAGTAATGGCAACTATCCGGTCTGACTTCAAAAAAGATTTGGTTATTCCCGATGTCATTTTCGCAGACACTCGCTTCGGTTTTAAAGACGAGCAAATTTATGATCCAGAAACTAAAATAGTAAAAATCATAAGAACAAGTGATAAGACCGGCAAAACTGAAAAGAATGAGTTTAAAGTTAAGAAAAATATGCTAGGGGGACAGGGTTTTAATAACTTTTTGGTTAAAAATTTCGACCAATTGTTAGATCAACAATCCATTCCTGTGCAGTTTATTGTTCTTTCAAGCCGTGATTTTTTTGAATTTAAGATACAACTGAGTGGGAATAAAAAACTCGTGCCAGACCAAGTTGAGTTTGGCTTGTCCATTAGCAGTTATTTTCTTAAAGTTTTTGTAAGTGACATTCAAACCATTTACTCAAAAACAACAAAGCGATTGCAGACCTTTAGGGGTCTTTCTAACTTATCTAACGAAAAGGGCAAACCCTACAATGTTAGAATTGAATACGAGTACCCTGCCAAATGATGAGTAAAAAACAAAACTTTATATTGTTTGGTCTTTCCTATGTGGGCTGGTTCGGGTGCGTATTTGCCGGTAAGTTTGAGTTAGGAGCCATCGCCTACTTAGTCCCCATTATTTATCTTATTAGCTTCAGCCGGTATGAAAAAATAAGTATGCCCTTAGTCAGTGTTTTTGCTGCAATTTCATTCATTGGAATCATATTCGACTCTATCAGTCTTCATTTTCAGTGGATCAAGCTTACGATACCCCATGAACAATTCGGCTTACCCCACTGGCTCAATTCTCTTTGGCTGCTATTTGCTTTTTCGATACCTATGTATGATTCCTGGCTTAAAAATAGATATTTTTTTACTGCAGGGCTTGGGTTTTTTTTAGGACCTATCACCTATTTTTCGGGTGCAGGATTTGGAGTTCTTGCGATCGATAACCCCATCCATTTACTTTACTACGCACTGTTCTGGTGTTCATTTTTTCCATTCTGCATTTGGCTTTTCTCTGCCCAGCAAAAAACCAAAAGCTAGTATAAATTGCATCGAATATTTACATTAATGAGGCATTATGCATCCTTATGACTTGTTGTGTATTTGTTCTTCAAAATGCTATAATCGAAGGTCCGTAATCAAAGGCAAAAAAAATGCAAAAAAAGAATTCAGTTGTAGGTCTATGTGCATCCTCTGGAGGTCTTGCACCTCTCATCGAGTTTTTAAAAACTGTTCAAATATCAGAGCGATCATTTTCTTATGTCATTATTCAGCATTTAGATCCTAATTCAAAAAGTCTTATGAAAAGTTTATTGACTGATAAAGTCAGTTTACCAGTTTCCAATGTGGAAAATGATCAACCGATTGAAGAGAATCAAATTTATCTAATACCACCAGGCTACCAAGCAGAGCTGGTCAACGGAATTTTTAAACTGAGCCTACTGCCAGAGATTAACACGTACGAACATGTAATGGATATTTTCTTTAAATCCCTTGCGAAAGGATACGGCACTCAATCCATAGGCATTGTTTTGTCTGGTTCCATGGGTAGCGGAATCACTGGTTGCCAAAGCATTATAGACGCTGGGGGTGAAGTTTTTGTTCAAGACCCTACTGAGGCCGAGTTTCCCGAAATGCCTCAATCCACTATTCGAAGTGGATTTTACACTCAAATTCTGAAGGCCAAAGATATCTTTAAAGAACTCGTTACCTCAAACCCTCAAAACCTTGAAATCAAAGAGACTCTTTTTGAAAAAATTCACTTAAACTTAAAAAAGTTCGAAGAAATTCTTAATCAAGATTCTACTTTCAGGATTCAGGATTACAAGCCAACGACTTTGTCCCGCCGGATAGCAAAACAAATGGTATCAAGAAATATTCTAGAAGTTGAAGATTACCTTCATTTTCTTAAGACCAACCCTAAAGAGATTGATTTGGTGTTTGTCGATATTCTTATTTCAGTCACCGAATTCTTCCGAGACCCAGAGTTTTTTCAAGTTTTAAAAGAACAAATTGATTTATATGTTCCAAAAGAAAACGAGGAATTTCGTGTCTGGTCGGTTGGTTGCTCGACAGGCGAAGAGGCCTACTCACTTCTTATGATGATTCAAGAAAGTTTTGACGCAAGAAAGTTGACGAATCCGATTAAAGTTTTTGCAACAGATCTTAGTCAGAAAAATCTAACCTTTGCAGGTCGTGCCACCTATCCAAGCGATGCCGTTTCAAAGATAAATCCTACATTGACTGACAAATATTTTGAAAAAATCGAGAATCAATTTATCTTAAAAAAGAAGTATCGCAGTCTTGTTGTTTTCTCAAAAAATGATGTTGTTAGCGCTGCACCATTTTCTGGAATTGATCTAGTTGTCTGCCGAAATCTGCTTATTTATTTAACATCCGAAGCACAAAGCTTAGCACTCGTTAATCTTGTTTTTAGTCTTAAAATGAGTGGAATGTTAGTCCTAGGACCGTCAGAGTCTTTAGGCTCTCTTCAAAAAAACTTTGCGGTGATTCACCCAAAATGGCGTTTTTATAGAAAAATAGCTTCGTTAGATAGGAAGCATATTGGAAGTTGGGTAATCCCAAAAAAAATTCAAACCACAGGATTAGCTAGAGAGGGTTTTGATTTGGAACGAAAATTAACAAAAGGAAATGTATTAGCCGATGTTATTTCTCTGTTGTACCCCGATTCTTTACTTTTAAATGAATCCTACGAAATCCTTGCCGTTTTTGGAAAAGCAAGGCAGTTCTTGCAAAGCTCAGCAGAGGGTTTGCTGACGACCTCAGTGACCTCTTTAGTTAATGAAAAATTATCATTAGCCCTTAAGTCATCAATGATCGACGCTAAAAGGACAAGCAGCATTATCCAGTTTGATGGATTTAAGTTTCAGAATCAGAATGACTCGACAACGGAAGTGAGTTTCTCAACGAAGTGGATTCAAGGTCAGGATCAAATAGGTTATTTTATTTGCCAAATCGGAGCTTTTTCATCTGAGAAAGATAAAATTGTCATTCAAAGCTCTCAGTCTGAGTCCCATGTGATTGATTCTTTGAAAATTGAGCTAGATCAAGTCGAATTTAATCTTCAATCTGTTTTGGCAGACTTGCGACTTGCAGAAGAAGAATTGCAGTCAACTCAAGAAGAGTTTCAATCAACGAACGAAGAACTTCAAACCACCAACGAAGAACTACAATCGACCAACGAAGAACTAAAATCTGTTAATGAAGAACTTTACTCTACAAATTCAGAGCTTCAGTTAAAAATTGAACAGGTTTCATCAACTAATATGGATTTGAAAAATTTGATAAACTCAACAGATATCGGATTTATTTTTCTTGGTCGCGGCGGTGTCATTCGCAGGGTAACACCCATTGTTGAAAATGCATTTTTCATCAGACAAAATGACGTCGGAAGGAATATTTTTGAGCTCGAATTTGGATTGCAGCTAGAAGAATTAAAAACAAAAATAATCTCTGGTGCAGAAGTGTCATCGCAAATCGAACTTCATACCCAAAAAAATCAAACTTATTTATGCCAAATTCATTCCCACATCAACGAAGGGGAAGGATACGTCAGCTACTTGCTAAGCTTGTTGAATATAACAGATTCAAATCTTCTAAAAGAAAGAATGAAACTGGCATTGACTTCTGCAAAGATGGGAGTATGGGACTGGCATAAAGAAACAAATGAACTTTTTTGGGACCAGCAAATGTACGACATCTATGGCAAAATTAATACGGGAGAACCCCTGAACTACGGCCATTGGCTCGAATGTCTACACCCTGAAGATCGATCAACTGCTGATATTTCACTTCAAAAGTTTATCGAGCTGGGCAAAGGCTATGACCTAAACTTTAAAATTTTAAAAAATCAAGAGGTTCGGTTCATCAAGTCATCTGGAAAAGTTTTTACTAATTCAAAAGGCAAGCCTTATCGAGTCATCGGGGTCAATTTCGATACGACTGATATTTCTTTGGCTGAAAAAAGATTAGATGAAGAGCGCCGAATTAGTTTTCAAAACGCAAAGCTTGCATCCATCGGTGAGCTTGCTGCAAGCGTTGGGCATGAAATCAACAACCCTTTGGCAATATTAGCAGGTGAATTAAGAGGTCTAAAACGAAAAATGAGTGAGAATCATTTGATGACAAGTCAATTCGAATCATCTTTTGAAAGGCAAG
>Ga0164293_10001236_pt1 | contig 21367 bp, 11 predicted proteins | sample GEODES118metaG_FD_111487 | JGI IMG/M metagenome (GOLD analysis project Ga0164293, IMG submission 111487) | Eutrophic lake water microbial communities from Lake Mendota, Wisconsin, USA - GEODES118 metaG | ecosystem: Environmental > Aquatic > Freshwater > Lake | place: USA: Lake Mendota...
GACCATGCCGAGGGTTCCATCGGGAGACACCGCACGGGCTTCGGAGTCGTCATCGTTAGCGATCAGGGTGCCGCGGAGTCCGGCGGCGACTCGGAAAGAGCGGATGCCTTTGTCTCCGGGGAGAGAGACGGTCTTATTGATGTCACCTGTGGCCATGTAGGAGGCTTGTGCGGAACCGTTCAGCGCGACTGCTGAGAGGACGGTCTTGCGCGAAGCGGGGCTGGCGACGGTGAAGATGCGGGCGGCATTGGGAGCCAGTGTGTAGAGGCGACCGTTTTCCTCGGTGGTCAGGATCAATGAGGAAGGGCCGCCAATGACGGGAGCGACAATGTAAGCTCCGGTGTAGAATTGGAAATTGAGGTTGCCGACGACGTCAGGGGTGAATTTGAGTTCGTAGACAAGCCAGCCAGGCTCAGCGGCTAAGATGGAGGCGCTCAAGGAGAGCCAGCAGGACGCTAGTACAAGGGAAAGGCGCTTTTTGAGGCGAGACATACGAAGCTTCTCTGATACTGCATCCCGAACGAGTTGTCGAGGCTGACGTTGAAGACAGAACGCCACCGATCGGGGCAAAAGTGTCTATTTTAGCAGTCTTGGGGCCAAGATGGTCGAAAAAGTGTGAAAAAACCTTGGCAGCTTTTCGGCAAGCTGTTAAGTAACCCCGTCCAACCAGACGACCACTGCCTTGAGTCCCGTAAATTAGAGGGGTTCAGAGCGGGGGTTTTGTGGTTGAGACGAACCAACCAACCAACGATCCCAACCAACCAACCTATGAAACTGAATGCATTGCTGAAAACAGCTGGCTTCCTGGCCTTGGCCGCTTCACCTGCTCTTGCCGGTTCCTCCGGCAAAGTGGTCGCTCCCCAAGTCGTGGAAGAACCCTCCTCCGATCTTGGCATCACTGCCAGCCTCGGTTATGACACGAACTTCATCTTCCGCGGAGTTGAGTTTGCGGAACACTGGATTTCCGGCGGTGTTGCTCTCGATATTCCGCTCGTCGACAACATTTCCTTCGTTGGTGGCGCCACCTATGGCGTTTCCGCTGACGACAATGCGGTTGCAGACTTGTTGAGTGGTGTGTCCTATCAGCGTCTCGAGCTCAATGGCGGACTGTCCGTTGACCTTGGAGCCGTTGAGTTGGGTGCTGGCTATCGTTACTACAACCACCAAGGTGACCTTTCCAACGTTTTGGAAGATGGTCATGAAGTGGGTTTGACCTTGGCGACAACCGCAGGGCCTTTGAACTTCGGCCTGGGTGGCTACTATGACTTCGCGATCGAAGGCTGGTACTTCCAAGCGGCTGTGAACAGTGTCATCGAAATCACTGAGTCGATCAGCTTGGTTCCTGGCGTTTCCATCGGTTACGCGCAAGACTACAGCTGGCACGTGATTGGCGCCCAGACTTCCGGTTTTACCGCCGTGAACCTGAGCCTCGCTCTGCCGATCAAGCTCACGAAGCATGCTACGCTGTCCCCATACGTGGCTGGCAACATTCCGGTTGATGCTCTTGATGACGCAGGCGAAGACGCTGCGATCTTCGGTGGCGTTAAGCTGAGCGTCGCTTTCTAATTTGTTGAAAGGCTAGTCCTTTCTTCACCAACCTTCCAGTGCTCGCACTGGAAGGTTTTTTTGTGTCTAGCCCTCTGGGAGGAAGCGAGGCAGAGTCTGAGCGACTTCGAATCGCGGCATCCTGGCTAGCCGACTCGGGGATAGGGCCTGATATGTATTGAAGACGTGAAATCGTGCAAGTTCGCGGCTTTTCCGCTTCCACATTGGTTATCCTGCGAAAAGGTGTGATTCTGGAAGCAGTCTAAAAGACATTTTCTCACCGACATTTTGAAAAACGACACCACTAGCCTGCCAGATCTCTTTGCTGACGAGCCTGTTCCGCCTGTAAGCGAACCAGGGCGGATGGAGGGGACTGTGGCTGTCCAGAGTGGTGGAGCGGCGGTGGTTCGGGTGCAGTTGGAGGACTCGGCGGCGATGGAGTTGGATTATCTGGTGCCGTCGGAGTTGGAGGGGAAGATCGCGATTGGGTCGCGGGTTTTGGTGCCATTGCAGAGACGGCAGATGCAGGCAGTGGTGCTTCATTTGTTGAGTGAGTCTCCCTTTCAAGCAAGACTGAAACCAGTCATCAAAATTGTCGGTTCGAGGCCAATGTTTTCGACCGCGATGCTGAAATTGGCGCAGTGGATCGCGGATTATTATGTGGTGCCTGTGAGGCAGGTATTGAGAACGATGCTGCCGGAGGCAGTGAGAAATCGAACGGAGAAATTCATCACGGACAGTCATTTGACTCTGATGATTCCTTGCGATGGCGAGGTATTTGAGAAGTTGAGCAAACGGGCTCCGATGCAGGCGAGGGTGTTGGAGGCGCTTCATGAGAAGGGTGGTTCAGCGTCTCTGAGTGAGTTGCGCCGAGAGTTGCCTCGGGCGAGCGCTCTGCTGAAGCCGCTATTGGCTGCGGGATGGATTTCCAAGAGTGAGGTTCGAGTGGAGCGAGATCCGTTTCAAGACGAGGAGTTCTTGCCGAGTACAGCGCTGACTTTGACTCAGGAGCAGACCGCCGTGCTCCAATGTGTTCATGCGGCCTTGAAGTCGCCGGCGACAGCGCGCCCGATATTGCTTCATGGAGTCACGGGCAGTGGCAAGACGGAGGTCTATTTGCAGGCGATTGCCACCGTTTTGGAGTCTGGAGGGACGGCCTTGGTGTTGGTGCCGGAGATCAGTCTGACGCCACAGACGATTGAGCGATTTAAGGCACGGTTTTCAGATCACAAAGATCGGGTAGCGGTGCTGCACAGTCATTTGAGTGATGGTGAGCGTCATGATGAGTGGTTTAAGATTCACGAGGGCAGGGCGAACATTGTGATTGGGGCGCGAAGTGCGGTGTTTGCGCCCCTAGAGAGACTGGGCATCATCATTGTGGATGAGGAGCATGAGCCGTCTTACAAACAGGAGGAGACACCGCGTTATCAGGCGCGTGATGTGGCTGTGGTGCGAGGCAAGTTGGAGGGCTGCGTGGTGCTGCTGGGAAGTGCGACACCGAGCTTGGAATCCTGGGAGAATGCGTGCCGAGGGAAGTATGAACTGCTGCGGATGGAGCGAAGGACGGATGGGAAGAGCCTGCCTTTGGTGAGGGTGGTGGATTTGAGGTTGGTAAGGCGCAAGGGTACCGGAGTGAAGGTTCAGGATGCTGGTTGTTTGTCGGAAAAACTGCGCCATGCGATTACGGATCGATTGGAGAAGAGGGAGCAGACGATTTTGTTTCTCAATCGAAGGGGATTTCACTCGTCATTGGCTTGCACTTCATGCGGGGAAGTGGTGCAATGCCAGGAGTGCAGCATTCCGATGACGCTGCATCGTTCAGAGAACCGTCTCATTTGCCATGTTTGCGGGGCGCGACGATTGCCGCCGCAAAAGTGCCCAGCCTGCAATGATCCAGGGATTAAATTCGGAGGATTTGGTACGGAGAGAGTGGAGGCCATTGTAAGGGAGGTGTTTCCTCAGGCCCGCATTGCGAGAGTGGATACGGACACGATGCAGCGGAAGAATCAGCTGAGAGATACGCTACGCGATTTCCGAGCGCAGAAGTTGGATTTGCTGATTGGCACGCAAATGATCGCCAAAGGACTGGATTTTCCGAATGTCACGCTGGTTGGCGTTTTGAATGCGGATTTGGCGCTGAATTTGCCGGACTTTCGTGCGGCGGAGCGGACGTTTCAGTTGCTGGTGCAGGTGGCTGGGCGGGCCGGGCGAGGGGATATCTTGGGTGAAGTCTTGATTCAGACATTCACGCCTCATAGTCCGGCGATCCAGTTTGCACGGCATAACGACTATGAGGGTTACGCTTCACAGGAGCTCGATTTTCGACGACAGTTTGACTATCCACCTTTTGCTCATGTGTTGTTGATTACGAGTCGAGGCAAACATCAGGCCCAGGCTGAATTTGCGTTGCAGACCGTGGCGCGAAGGCTCAAGGAGGGTCTGCCCGAGGGTGTGATCATGGGCGAGCCTTGCCCAGCCCCACTTGCGAAGGCACATGGTCAATATCGGTTTCAACTTCTGATGCGAGCCAAGGCAATTCGGTCCCTGTCGCGACATGTGCAGGGCGTGGTGAAGTCGTTGGGATTGCCTGCAGATGTGACGGTGACCTGGGATGTGGATCCGATGAACTTGGGCTGATCGTTGAAAATGAAATTGAACCGTCTCTTGGCGAAATACGAGTCGACAGGCCGTAGTCGGGCGCAGGCTTGGATCGGTGGCGGCTTGATCCAGGTGAATGGACAGCCTGTCGTGAATGGTGACTTTGAGGTGACTCGGTTTGATCGGGTGACAAAAGAAGAGATTGTCGTTCAATCGGGAAGACGCGCTGTTTACATCATGCTTCATAAACCTGCGGGTTATGTTTCTGCGACGATTGATGCGGAGCATCCAACGGTGTTGGACTTGATAGACGATCCTGATCGAGCGGAGTTGCATTTGGCAGGTCGATTGGACCGGGCATCGACCGGAATGGTGTTGCTAACGAACGATGGGGTTTGGTCGAAGAAGATCACCGAACCGGTTTTCAAGATGCCGAAGGTTTATCGAGTTACGACGGTTGAACCGATTTCACCTGGCGCGGTGAAGGCCTTTGCTGATGGATTCTACTTTCATACTGAGGACCTTGTGACCCAGCCTGCGGAACTGGTGATAGTGGGGGAAAGGGAGGCACGGGTGACTCTCTGGGAGGGGCGTTATCATCAGATCAAGCGCATGTTTCACCGGATCGGCAACCGGGTCTCCAGCCTTCATAGGGAGTCGATTGGAGCTTTGGTTTTGCCACCAGAACTTGCTCCGGGTGATTGGAGGTATCTGACTTCTCTAGAAGTCGCAAGTATGTAGGGAACACAAAAAACCCGGATTCCGCAGGGCGAAATCCGGGCTGGAGCGTGCGGGTGCAAGGCACCAGCTGGATATTAGCCCTTCTTCACGGACTCGACTTTGTTGTGGCCGCTGACGACAACGACGTCTTTGCCGACAAGCTTCTCAACGTCTTCAGCGCCGGCGCTGGTAGGGGTCAAGGTGCGCTTCACTTCTTTTCCGTCCACTTCGATGACCAGGGCTTTGCTGTCTTTGTCGAAAGACTTGAGTTTGCCGGTGTCGGTGACGGTTTTGCCGCAGCCAGCCTGGCTGGAGGCGACGGAGAGACTGATGAGAGCAAGGGTGCAGAGGATGGATTTCATAGATTTGTGACGATTGAACTTTAACTGGGAGTCTTCCGGAAGGATCCTCGAAGACTACCGCTCATTAACGACAGATTCTGGCGTTAATTGCAAGATAAAATACGGACCCCAAAAAGAGTTGGATGTCTGCCCACGTTCCCTTCATGGTTGTCAATCATGCCTCGCTCCGCTTTTTATTCCGCTTTGTTGTCGATCTTTTTGTCTTGGTCATTGGTCGAGGCCCACCCGATTCCGGACATTCCAGTTCGAGGCTTTTTTTCTGAAGGTGGTGCGGGAAAGGTCGTCGTGGAAGTCAATCCGAGGTGTTTTGATGCGGATCCGACAAAGGCACCGTCGATGCTGAAACCTGATTTTGACAAGCTGACAGCCGATCAAAAGGAAGCGCTGAAGATTCAAGCGGCAGAGTATGTGAAGACCCGGGTGGCAGTGTTTTTGGAGCCTTTGGGGCAGGTGACGCCGACGTTCGTGTACGACTTTCATGTGCAAAAAGGCACCGATGAGACCGAAGATCAGGGCGAAGAAGTGATGGTGATTTCCGGGACTTGGGAAACGACCATTCCGGCTGGGATTTCGGGTTATCGGATCAAAGCGCTGGAGACGGGCAATCTGAGTGTTCAGTTTCTCAATGAAGTCAGGGGTCAGGCCGTGGAACGAATGCAGGTGCTATTTCCAGGGGAGCAAAGTTTCACGCTGGATTTGGCCGGGTTGGTTTCGACGAAAGCAGCAAACAGTGCTCCTGGAGCGGTAAAAGCGGGTGATTCAGGCTGGTGGCAAAGCTTTGTGACGTTCATGCGCCAAGGGTTCGTTCATGTCCTTCCGATGGGGATGGATCACATACTCTTTGTGCTGGGTTTGTTTCTTTTGAGTCGCGAGTTGAAGCCGCTCATCTATCAGGTGACCTGTTTTACCTTGGCTCACACACTAACGCTTGGACTTGCCACGATGGGATGGGTGAAAGCGCCTGCCGAGGTGGTGGAACCGGTCATTGCGTTGAGTATCGCAGTCGTAGCGTTGGAGAACATTTTTCACCCACGTTACACGCCTTGGCGGCTACTGATTGTTTTTGGGTTTGGGCTCGTTCATGGACTGGGTTTTGCGGGGGCTCTGAGTGAATTGGATCTGCCTATGAGTTCGTTGATCGTTGGACTGCTGGGCTTCAATATTGGTGTTGAGTTTGGTCAGTTGGCGATCATAGCCTTTGCATTGATGGCGACGTTTGGGATGAAAGACGACGGAAGATACAGGCGCTATGTCGTCATACCTTGCTCGGTTGTCATCGCCGCCATGGGGCTCTGGTGGTTTGCGCAGCGAGCTTTTTTCTGAGCGTGAGGCAAGTCATCACGTCTTGCTGCGGCGTGGTTCTTGCTTCATGAATTCACCATGAACGCGTTTCGTGCCATTGCTGGGGTCCTGCTTGCTTTCGGAATGGTGTCTTGTCAGTCGCCATCCGGGGGTGCCGGACGGAGTACTTATGGAGATCGACCTGGACCCAAGGGATTCAAGACGGTCGTGATTGATGCTGGACATGGAGGTAAAGATTCTGGAGCGCATGTGCGCGGTCTGATGGAGAAGCATCTGGCTCTAGACATTTCGAAAAGGCTGCGTGCAGCGTTGACCCCTGGGTTCAAGGTGGTTCAGTTACGGAGTGATGATCGATTCATCGAGTTGGATGAACGCGTGCGTCTGGCGAGCCGGTATGGAGATGCTGCGCTGGTCAGCATTCATTTGAATTATGGAAGGCGCTCGACTTCCGGACCCGAGACCTTTTACTGGAGAACGGACAGTTACTCGCTGGCAAGACGGGTTCAGTTGCAACTGAGCGCGGTCATTCCAAACGAGTCAGGGAATGCGGGTTTGGTGCGACGGCGTTTGCGGTTGACGCGGAATCCGACGATACCGTGCATTTTGGTAGAGTGCGGTTACCTGACGAACGCTCGCGAAGCTTCCTTGCTTGCCTCGGCAGGGTATCGGGAGCGGCTTGCCGAAGCGATTGCTCGTGCGATTCGAGATCAAGCGGCCCGTGGTGATTCAGGCATGGGGGTGTTGCCTCGGCCGATTTATGCGCCACCTAGTCGCGCTGGCGATGCTCGTGATTGATGACGCCTGCGGATTGCGGAGAAGTTTGAGCGTCTCGGACCCTTTATTGTTTGACCTTACTCTTACCTTTGCGCTTTCCCTGAGGCTTCAATTCCGGGTTGGATTTTTTGAAGGCCTCGTCGAGTGCGGCAGGGCGGGCATTGGTGAACTGGTCTAGCACCTGTTGCAGCTTCTCCGAGGCTTTGGCAACTGAGGCGGTCATGTCTGAAAGGGGGACAGGTTCTTTTTCCAAGGGATCGCGTGTGATGTCGAAGAGACGGCCATCACGGTAGAGTTTGTAGTGTTGGTCGAAGGCACACTCGCGGATGGTCAGGTCTGACTTTTGTCGTGGCGAATACCAAGTGTAGAGCCATTCACGAGGTGTGCCGACTTCACCGCGTAGTTGTGGCAGGAAACTGACACCATCGACCGTTGCGGGCACTTCAACACCGGCAGCGGCACAAAGAGTGGGCAGAAAGTCGGTGCTGCTGATGAGATCAGGACAGACGCGTCCCTCTTTAATCACTGCGGGCCAACTTGCGATGAGTGGAACGTGCGTTCCGTGGGCTGCGGTCGATCCTTTGCCGCCTTTGTAGTCCGCGCCTTTGAAGCGGCTTGTGATGCCTGTGTTGGTGCCGTTGTCGCCCAAGAAAATCAGCAGCGTGTTATCTCGAATACCAAGCTGATTGAGCTTTGCGACGACACGTCCAACCATTTTGTCCATGTAGGCGGTCATATCGGCGAAATGCTTCGGGCTTTGCTGCTTGTCCTCGCCGTCCGCCTTCGGGTCCCACTCCGGACTGTCCGGCGTGGGCTGGAAGGGGTTGTGCGTTAGGATCATCGGGTAGTAAAGAAAGAAGGGCTTTTCCTTGTTTTCGGTGATGAATTCCAAGGCAAAGTCATTGACCAGATCGGGTCCGTATTCGCCATTGTTGAAGTCCTTTTCGAGGCCGTTGTATTCGAGATCGGCATTTGCGTAGCGCGGTGGGCGGCGTGTGTGCTGCCAGAGGCATGACTTGTCGAAACCGAAATGCTGGGGTGAGTCGATTTCTTGACCCAGTTGCCACTTGCCGCAAACACCCGTGGCGTAACCGGCCTTTTTGAGCAATTGCCCGAAGGTGGTCTCGGTGCGGGGAAGGGTGCCGAAGCTGAGGTAGTTGCGAATGTTGTAGCGGCCCGTCATGAGTTGCACTCGTGTCGGGGTGCAAAGGGGTTGGACGTGGCAATTTTCAAAGCGAAGGCCGTCTGCGGCAAGGCGGTCTAGGGTAGGTGTCTGGTATGATTGGCCACCGTTGGCTGTGACGCACTCATAGCCGAAGTCGTCGGCCATGATGAGAATCACGTTGGGTCGAGTTGAGGCGGTTAGAGGGGTGACCGCTTCTAAAGCTGAAACACTCAGAAGTGAGAGCGCGAGCAATCTGATGATTGGCATCATGGCAGTTCGCGAATGCGGATCTTGCGGAAGTGAATGGGCGAGCCTTCGCTTTCGAGACAGAGGAATCCTTGGGCTGGATCGCAAGCCGTTCCGCCAGAAACCTCTTCGCCATTGACCCAAAGGCGAACTTCACCGTTGATGGCGCGGATGTAGTAGTGATTCCATTCGCAGTGGCCTTTGGCGAGGTGCTTGCGGGGGAAACTCCGAGTGCCGTCCGGGGAAAGAGGTGGGAATGGGGTCATTTTGACACGAACCGGGAAGACATCTCCGTTGGTGCCGAACCAGTCTGTCTTTTTACCTGCCGCAGCCATTTTCTCCGTGAAGGCATGGTCGAGGATTTGAACTTCGACTCCATCGGGGAGGCCTGGTTTGCCCGCAGTGGTGAGTTTTTCGATGGAGGAAGGGGTCGCCCAAAGAAAGACGCCTGAGTTGCCTGCTGGCTTTTGATGACTCCATTCGACGATCAGTTCGAAGTTTTTGTATTCCTTCACCGTGCGCATGACACTAACGGGCTGGCCAGTACATTGCAGTACGCCGTCTTTCCAACTCCAGGTGTCGTCTGCGCTGTTGACCTTAGCGAAATCGGTGGCTGTAAGAGCGAGGAAGCCTGGCTGGGTGTCATCCATGAATGCACGAACGGGTTCTTCGGCACGAAGCGAGATTGAATTCAGGATTAGAGCGGCCATGAGATAAGGTTTCATATAGTGGATTTGAGATTTGGGATGAGAGGTAGTGAGGTTGTCAATAGTCACGAAACGGACCACGGGGATCTGTTTGATCCATTTCTTTCCTCCAGGCAGCAAATCGACTTTGGAGGCGTTCGACGATATCTGGGTGCTCCTTTGAGAGATCTGTGGATTCGCCAATGTCGTTTGCGAGATCATAGAGACCCTTGCCTTTTTGGGAGTCAATCCATTTCCAATTGCCGACCCTAGCAGCTTTGTCAGCGCGGCGTTGCCAGAACATTTCGGTGCGAGGCGACGGCTTTTCACCTCGCAAAACGGGAAGCATATCGAAGCCGTCAAGGGCGATGCCAGTTGGGGCTTGAGCACCCGCAGCTGAAAGCAGGGTAGGCACGATCTCGAGGGATGTGAGGAACTCGCTAGTGACTTTTCCGGCTGGGACTTTTCCGGGCCAACGGATGACGAAGGGCACTCGAAGACCGCCCTCCCACATGGTGCTTTTGCTGCCTTTGAGCGGTGCATTGCCGCCGTTGCCGCTGCCGCCGTTGTCGGACATGAACAGGACGACAGTGTTGTCGGTGTGCCCGGCTTGATCGAGCGCATTCAAGACATCGCCGATGACTTCGTCCATCCGGGTGACGGCTCCATAGTAGTTCGCCAGTTTTTCGTCTTTTAAGAGATCCCTGTATTTTTTGGCGTAGGCTTCAGGGACTTGGACGCCCGGTTTTTTGCCTCCATTGTCTTCGGCTAGGGTCGAGGCGCTGTGTGGGGCGTTGAAGGGGAGGTAGAGGAATACGGGTTTTTTACCGAGGTGCTCGCGCAAGAAATTGAGGGCCTCGCGACCAAACACATCTGTGATGTATTGGCCCTTGTGCTCAGTGGTGCGGTCGTTGCCTCGGAAGAGAGAGGGAATGCCGTAGCGTTCGTGGGTGTAGTAGTCGATGCCGTTGTTGCCGTGACCGTAGAAGAAATCGAAGCCGCGTTGCAGGGGCAAGTAGCGTTTGGCCTGCCCCATGTCCCATTTGCCCACGACGCCGTTGATGTAGCCAGCGGTGCTGAGCATGTCGCCGAGGGTGATTTCTTTGGGGTCGAGGCCCAAGGTCACTTCGGGCGATACCGCGTATTCCTCGGCGGAGAAGCGGTGGCCGTAGTTGACCATGTCATTGCGGACCATGTCGTAGAGTCCGTTCCGCTGGGGGTAGCGGCCTGTGAGGATGCTGCCGCGTGAGGGGGTGCAGGCGGGCCAGGTAACATAGAAGTTCGTGGCGCGGGTGCCTTCGGCGGCGAGGCGGTCAAGGTTAGGGGTTTGAATGGGTTTGCTGCCGAAGCAGCCGAGATCGGGGTAGCCCTGGTCATCGCTGACGATGAGCACGACATTGGGCGGCTCGGCCCTGAGCGCAAAAGAGAGACCCAATACGAGGATGGGTAGAAGCAAATTCATGAACCTAAGCTAACGAAAGGAATTTCCAAAATTTGCTTCCAAAAACCAGATCGGGCAGTGAAGTGGAGCAAATAATGATCACACCTAGTGCATCCGGCGATTGATCATGCTCTCTTCTAGAAGTGAGGTTCTTTGGGTAGATGTGGAAAAGCAGTCAGTTCAGTAGCAGATGAAACAACCGCAGCGCCGTGCCGGTGCCTTTCGGATCGTGATCAGCGGCTAGGCGGACATGGGCGGTGTGGTTGCCAGGCTTGAGTTGATCATCGAGGATCAGTGCCCAGGGCAGATGCAGTCCGGCGCTCCAATGCGTGAAGGTTTCGAGTTTGCGAAACTTGCCACCGTCGATGCTGAACTCGATGCGGCCCGCATCTGGACCGGCGGCGATGAAAAGACCGCAGCCCGTACCAGTGAAGCTGAACTCAAACGCCGCGCCGGGTTGCGTGGCGACGAGCGCGGGCACAGCGACAAAGCCTGCGCGTGTGCCTTTGCCGTCCGCAGGCTTCCAAGCAGACTCCAACGTGAAACCTTGGAGGTTCTTCGTCTCCGCGATGTTGCCGAGGCGGCCTTTGGCGTAGCTTTGTGCATCGACCATCGCGGGAAGCGTGTGCGGTTTCGCGGCATCGGCCAGCGGTTTGGCAAAGGCGGCGTCGAGCATACGGGCGATGCTGTTGGCGTAGAGTTGATGGCCGAAGGCGGAGGGATGCAGGCCTTTGAAATCCTTGTCCCAGGTGAACTCGCCCGCGTCGATGCGGTCGGTGACTTCGAGCGCGAGATTGAGCGAGGGATTTCCATACGCGACGGCCACTTTCTCATGCTGCGCGATGGAAGCTGGCACTCTGCCCTTGTGATAGTCATCGATGTGCGGTGGCATGACGAAGTGCATGTGGATGATGTCCGTGAGCGGATTCGCCTCGCGGGCATGACGCACCACGCCCTCCATGCCACGCAGCATCTGCTCAGGATGATCCGGGATGTTCGAGCTGTCATTCACCGCCGCCTCGACAAAGAGCAGATCGACCGGCCCTTTCGACAACACATCGCGTTCCAGCCGGAACGCATGCGGCACGGAGCCCATCGAGCCGATGCCGGCCGCGATGAACTCAAATTTCGTCTGCGGAAACTTCGCCTGGAAATACTTCATCACATGATCCCGCCAGCCTCCGCCTGCCGTGATCGATCCGCCGAGGAAGGCGATGCGTCCGGTCTTATCCCGCTCGAATTTTCGATGCGCGTTCGCCAATCCATCGCGCAGCTCGAAGTAGTCGTGCCCCTTCGGTAGCTTCGACGAATCATAGCGCGTGCCGGAGAACTGCTGATCGAGCCACGGCGCGATCTTCTCCGCCCACTTTTGCCCATGAGCACGCAAACCCGCGCCGCTGAAGTGAACGCCTTGTGCTTTGCGCTCACGCAGCGGTCCCTTCAGTGCATCGCTGTCCGGTCCGGGCTGCGCGAGGCCGTCTTTCCAGAGCGAGGCCTGCGCGGCGCGGATGTCATCGCTTCCTTCATCGCCCGGCACATGGTAGCTGGCCTGCGCCACGAACCACGGTGCTTCAAAGCCAGTGTCGCGGCGCGAATCGCGGATGATCTTCTCTAAATACTCCCGGTAGAGCTTCCCGGCGAGTGTGCGCGTCGTGTCCTTCTGATTCGCATCGCTCTCGCCCTGATGCCAAAGCACCGCACGGAAGCCATTGTGGCCCAGCGGCCTCATGCGTGCGATGAAGGCATCATACGCTGCTCCATTGCTCGCCCACTGGCTATCTGGCAGCTTGGTGACGCGACTTTCAATCGTCGGTGGGTTCGGAAACGTTGTGCCTTTCGGCAACCATTCGCGCACACTCGTCGCACCGATGCCGCAGGCGACGAAGCCCACCGGAACATCGAAGCGCTGTACCAATGCATCGCCCAGTGCAGGCATGAAGCTGCCCATGCGACCACTCGCGCCCGGCTGCGGATCATCCGCGATCTGCCACTTCGTGCCATCAAAGGCCGCCACGCGCCGTGTCTGCGTCGTTTGCTTCTCCTCGCCATGATTCGCCGAATTCGACTGCCCCGCGACGACAAACACCTCGCCGATGCCCACATGCTCCACCGCCGCCGTCGCGACCGCCTTGCCATCCAGCAACGCTCTTACCTCCACCCGATGCCAACCGCCCGCCGGAGCCGTCACGCGTGCCAAAAAGTGCTCCTTCTCGATCTGCGCACTCAAAGCCTGCCACTTGCCCTTTGCGCCGATTTTAGCCTCAAACTTAGCTTTGCTCGCATCGAGCCCGCTTTGCGATCCACGGATCAAAACGGTGCCCTTCGTGCTCGAATGCCGCTGAATCACTTGATGATCGAGCGGCGAGGTCAGCGTGATTTCCCCAGCGGAGGCGAGAATGGGTAGCGCCAGAATGAGGAAGTGCAGCCGCATGGGGAGAAGGGTCAAGAAGGTTAAGGAATGGTCAAGGCGGACCACCTTGACCTCTTGAGGCATGACGACAGCCTAGAAAGTCTATGCTACGAAGCTACTTCGCCTTCAGCACGCCGCGCATGATGATGCCGTGGCCGGGGAAACTGCAGACGAAGGGGAAGTCACCGGCGGTGGGGAGGGTGAACTCGAGGGTTTCCTCTTTGCTCATGTCGAGGAGTTTGGTGTGGTGCAATACGTCGTCTCCGGCGGGGATGAAGCCTTTTTCGAAGCCGGCGGCGCCCATGACGATGGCGGCGTTCATGACGGCGTCGGCTTTGCCGGGCTTGGTGACGAGGAGATTGTGGGGCATCACGTCGGTGTTGGCGAAGGTGAGCTTGATCTTCTTGCCGACCTTCACGGTGAGTTCCTTTACGTCATACATAAGGCGCTCGCGGATGGTGGCGATGCGGATGGTGGTGAGATCGGCGGTGTCGCTGAGGATGCCGGATTTTTGTGCCTTCTCCTCGGCTTCTCCGGCGATGACGCCGCCTTTGGTGCTGGCTTCGACGTTGAACCAAAGTTGCTGCACGACGTTGGCGGCGTTGCGGGCGTGGAGTTCGGGGCTGGTTTGCAGTTTGGCGAGCAGGGCGGTGTCGCGGACGTTGTGCTGCTGGTGGAGCCAGAGGGCTTCGAGAAGGTGATGCGCGTCTTCCTTCTTGGCTGCGTCGAACTGCTTCATCCATTCCTTCGTGGCGGCGATGACTTCGGCAGTGGGGCGCTCGCTGAGTTCGACGCGGGTGCGATGGCGCACGCCATCGGCGGGATGTTTCAAGTTTTCGAGCAAGGCCGGGATGGGCTGGCCGTCGATGGCGACTGGCTTCTGCAACTCGCGGCCTTTGGCGGTCATGCGGTAGATGCGGCCGTGTTTGTTGTCGCGGTTTGGGTCACGTACGTTGTGCTGCATGTGGCCGATGATGACGTTGTGCCAGTCGGCAATGTAGAGGGCACCATCTTCACCGAAGACGGCATCGCTGGGACGGAAGTTTTTGTCGCCACTCATGAGCAGGCCGCGAGATTTGTCCTCGGTGACGCTGCCATCGGCCTGCGTGACTTTGACGGTGAGGTCTGCGCCAGCGGGCTCGCCCCAGACCGATCCGGCCTCGGCATTGCGGGCGAGGTCGTAGTGCTTGATGCCGAGGAAACCTATGACGTTGCAGATGAGGAAGTCGCCCTGCATGTCTTCGGGGAAGTGGGTGCTGCTGACGACCTCGCTCGCGGTGACGGGGCGCACTTCCTTCTTCAGCAGTTCATGCATTTTGAAGCCGTTGCCTTCGGGGCGGACTTGGTAAGCGCGACCGCCGGTGCCGTCGGTGGCATAAAGATAACCCCAGGTGTCGAAGGCGATGCCGTGCGGGTTCGGCGAGTTGTCGGCGTGCTTGGCGATGGTGAAGCGGCGCGGATCGAAACGATACATGGCGCTCGTGCCGGTCTGTAGCGACGGACCCCACGGATGCTCGTGATTGTGGACCATGAAGACGCCGCTCTGCCAGTAGATGCCGCCATCGGGGCCCATGACGAGATTGTTCGCGCCGTGATGCGTGTCGGCGAAATCGACGCCTTGCAGCATGATCGTGCGCACGTCGGCCACGTCGTCGCCATCGGTGTCTTTGAGGAAGATGATGTCGGGGGCGCAGGTGACGATGACGCCGCCATTCCAGAACTCAAAGCCGAGCGGATTCTGCACGCGGGCGAACTCGGTGATGCGATCTGCTTTGCCGTCCTTGTTGTCGTCGTGGCAGATGACGAGGGCGTCCTTCATCTCTTTGAGCGGCTCCCACATCGGGTAGGTGTGCCACACGGCGGCCCACAGGCGGCCTTTGGTATCCACCTGCATCTGCACGGGATTCACGAGCTGCGGGAACTGCGCTTCATCGGCAAACAGGCTCACCTCAAAGCGCGGATCAAAAGCCATGTGCTTGATGGCTTCCTGGCCGCTGATGTATTCGGTGCGGCCTTCCTTCATGGCGCTCGATGACTTCGATTTGCCACCGACATTGGAAATCACCGGCACAGGTGCTGGCACGTTGCTGTCATCGACTTTGAGATCGCCGCCTTTGGCACGTGCCCAGACTTTCGGGTCGCGATTGCCGGTCATGACATCGAGCATCGTCAGCTCATGTTGGAGCACGACGGCGTTAGTCTGACCATCGGTGAAAGCGAGCGTCGAGCGACCGCCCCACACGTCATTGCCATCGCGGGCACGGTAGCGGGCGTTCCAATGGACGTCCTTCTCCATCACGGCCTCACGCAGTTCTTCGAGCGAAGCAGACGCGGTGACTTCCTTGCCGAGCAGCGCCTTCGCGATCACTTCGGCGAGTTGGCGATTGCCTTCAGCGCTCATGTGCACGCCATTGATCGTCAGTGGCTCCCTTGCGGCTTTGTAAAGATCGAGTGAAGGGTGGAAGAGATCGACAAAGCCCACGCCCGCTTCCTTCGCGGCAGCTTCGGTGGCCTTCGTGTAGGCTTCGAGCTGCGGATTGTGCTCCGCACCGTTCGGCACGTTCGGGTTCTTCGTGTCTTCATGTGCGATGGGGCTGAAGAGCACGATGCGCGGGAAGGACTTCCCGTTCGGCTTCGTGCCGCGCACATACTTCACGAAATCGACGAGCTGCTTTTTGAAGTCGTCCGGCTTGTTCTCGAAAGACTCGTTGTAGCCGAAGAAGGCGAACACGACATCCGGCTTCACATGACGCAGGTAATCCGTCATGTGCATGTGCCCGCCGCTGCGCGGGAAGGAGTTCGGGCGGTCGCCGCTGGCGCTCATGTTGCGGAAGCGCACGTTCTGCTCAGGCAGAGCGCTTTGCAGGACGGTCTCCATCCAGCCATCGTGCTGCATGCGGTCCGGCAGGCCGTTGCCGAGGATCGCCACGGTGTCGCCTTTGCTGAACGCGAAGGGCAGCGTGTCTTTGTAGTCCGCAGGCACATCGACGAGCGCAGGCTCCTTGGCTGCCGCTGGCGCAGAACGACCGCCGCCGCTCTTTTCCGCTGGTTTGCCGGGTTTGCCTTCAAAAGTGAGGTAAGCGAGCTTGCCGCCGCCTTTGACATCCACCGTGAGCGAATCGCCAGCGGCCACATTCTTCATCTCGAACACCGCTTTGCGCGATTCATCGAGCAATTGCAGCGTGAAATCGCCAAGACGATCCGGGAAGCCCCGACGGCTCCACAGGCTGATCGCATCCACTTGCTGTGCGGAACCGAGGTCGATCTCCCACCACGGATTCGGCTTGTTCTCGATCGTGTGCGTCATGCCCTTGCCGTAGTTCGGGCTCTTGTCGCCATCCATCGCACGACTCGCGTCGCCGCCATGACCGGTGGTCGATTGCGTGGCCTTGCCGCCCTTCGCGATGTTTTTGCCACCGCTGAGGATTTCGATCTCGGCGATTTGAAGGCACTTTTTGTCACCGGGGATCTCAATGCGGACAAAACGGGCCGGTTTGCCCGTGGCGATGGTAGGCTTGGCAGAAGCATCGGCTTTCGCAGCCTGCTTCTCTTCCTTCTTCGGCTTCTCAGGCTTCTTCGTGTTGTTGTTCGCGGGAATCGGGCTTTCAAAGCCGGCATACATCTCCGGCTTGATGCCGCGAGCATACGCACCGCCGCCGAAGGTGTTCGGCTTCGCCGCACCGACAAAGGCGACGTTGAGATCCGCTTTGATCGCGTCTTCCAGACCCACAGCCCAGAACATGGCGTTCACCATCATGCGGCGATAGCCTTCGTTCGTGATGTCCTCTGATGTTCCGTAAAGGGAGGTGAAAACGCGGCCTACTTTGCCCGAAGCGCTTTTATAGGAGCGTGTCCACTCGCTCGGCTGCGGAGGCTGCGTTTTGGATGCTGGGGAGTCCTGCGTCATGCCATCCAGTGGCTGCGCCATCGTCAAAATCTCACCATCGGTCGGCTTGCCGACGTAACCACCCGCCTGCACCCAAATGTCCTTCACACCGCGCAGGATCGGATGCGCTGCCTTGTCCGGTACGATGGCGATACGAGTGCTCTGTGAGTGATTTTTGCCGTAATGGCCAACCCATGTCTGTCCGAGCACCTGATGGCCGAACCCGAGTTCATAATCGGTGCCTTTGTAATCATACGAGTATTTCGCAAAGGGAGCATCCTTTGGCATTTTAAAGCCATGCGTCGCCGTGCGCATGCCGATCACGGGACCGCCGCGATTCAGATAATCATCGAAGTGCTTCATCTGCTCAGCCGGGAAGTTTTGGAAGCGCAGGAACACCACCGCAAGATCAGCGGTGTCCAGCGCCTCGATGCCCGGCATGTTCGATTTGTCACCACCGACGATCTCGCCCGACTCAGGATCAATGCCAAACAGCACCGTACACTTGAAGCCATGATGCTTGGCCAAGATGCGAGCCAACTGCGGCAACGACTCCTCCGAGCGATACTCATGGTCATCCGCCATGAAGACGATGTGCTTGCCTTTGCCAGGCCCTTCGGTGCCTTCATAGACTAGGGGCGCAGCCGTCGCGAAGGTGGCGAGCGAGAGCAGAGTGAGGAGGGTGTGTTTCATGGTTGGAAAATCAGGAGGATTAAAATGAGGATGACGGGTGTTTCTTGCGATCAAAGGCTCTTCAAATACGCCACGATGTCCGCGATGCCCTGAGGCGTGAGGCCGAGCATGCTGGGCTCATACATAAGGGAGATTTTCAGCTTGGTGCGGCTGGTGATGCGACTCTGGGGGATGGTCTGGACGACGCCGCCCATGCATTTGATGATGAGGGGATCGCTGTCGGAGAGGACCATGCCGGTGATGACGAGGCCGTCGGTGGTCTTGATCTCGCTGCCTTCAAAGCCATGCGAGATCGTGTGGCTGGGCTGGGCGATGGCTTGGATGAGGATGTCGGCGGTTTGTTGCTTGCCGTAGGTCGTGAGATCGGGGCCAAAGTCCACGCCAGCGGTGCCGATGCGGTGGCATGTGTAGCAGGTGGCGATGGCGGTGGCTCCGCGTTTGGCATCGCCCTTCAAAGCGGCGATCTGCGCGAGGTCGAGCTTCGGCGCATTGGCGGGAGGCGGCGGCATGGGTGAGGCGACGAGCTTCACTTTGTCGGGATCATAAATGCCGAGGGCCTTCATGCTGCCGTCGATGTCGTAGGCCTTCCAATCGTTGCCTTTGCGATTCATCAGCCACCACTTGGCGAGATCCTGCATGGGGAAGCCCTTGGTGTGGGCGAGTTCGAGCATGGCACCGGCGGCTTCACGTCCGGGGGCAAAGGCGATGGCGGTGAGCATGAGCTTGCGCTGATCGGGCGTGAGCTTGTCATTAAGTGCACGGGCTTTGAAGTCGCTCACGGCTTCAGAGGGATGCAAGCGCCAAGCGATTTGGGCAAAGGCGTCGTCCCAGTTGGGCTGGAGCGCGGCATAGACTTCACGTTCCTTGCCTTTGCTGCCGAGGCCGAGGGCTTCGAGGTAGGTGCGATCCTTGCCATCGAACTGCTGCGCGAGCTTCACGAGAATCGGTAAGCTCTTTTCGGCTGGGACATCGCGGAGCGTCACGGCCACTTCACGACGCACAGCAGCATCGGAATCAGAAGCCATCTTTGCGGCCATGGCCAGCACGTCATGATTGGCGCGACGCAATGCACGATAGGCAACGAGACGCTGCGTGGCATCTTTGGATTCCAGCCATGGCTTCACCGCCGCGATGCCTTCATCACCCATCTGCGCGAGTAACCACGCGGCACGGGCAGCGATGAAGGAATCCTTGTCGGCAAGCAACTCAGCCACCGCAGGAACTGCTTTGGCACCGGCAGCTTTCAAGCGGGTGAAGCCGCTGTTGCGCACGTTTACCGCCGGACTTTTCAGCGCGGCAATCTGGCCTTCGACGGTATTCAGATCGAGTTTGGGCACCACGCTCTTGAACCCCTTCGGCGCGATGCGGTAGATGGCTCCGGTGTAGCCCTCATCACGCGTGCCGTGGCCGCCGACACCGGGGTCGAACCAATCGGCCACATACAAAGCGCCATCGGGTCCCACGCAGACATCGCTGGGGCGGAACTTCGTCTTCAGCTCGCCCGTGGGCCGACCGCCGAGGAAATCACTGCCGGCCCATTCCTTCTCTTTGTTGGAGGTGAGGAAGTCCATGCGCTCCAGCTTGAAGCCTGCGCCATCGGCCTTCGGCAGATAGCCGAAGACGACGTTCTTGCCCGCTTCGCAGGCGAGCAGCAGACCTCGCCATTGTTCACCCAGCGCCCCGTTTTCATAAAAGGCCACGCCGGTGGGCGATCCGCCGCCATAGACATCGCCCGCAGGCATGGTGCCGGGGTCTTCCTGACGCCACTCGGCGGTCGGTGTGTCCTGGCCTGGGCGCTTGTCCGCACCCCAACTGCGTTTGCCATCGGCGCTGGCGAATCCGGCATTGCCGCCTTCAAGCACATGACTCACGCGACAGGCGGGCGGATCATCGTTGTCGCTTTGAAACAGATCGCCGTAGCTGGTGAGCGTCTGCTCGTAGCTGTTTCGATAGTTGTGCCCGATGATGTTCACGTTCGTACCATCGGGATTCATGCGCACGCTGAAGCCACCGATCCACACATGGCCGTCGTCGCTCTTCAGGCCGGCGATGTTTTGCAGCATGTAGGGGCTGCCCATGCGGAAGGTTTTGCCGCTTCGATCAGTGAACTCCGCGCCGGTGTTGCCTTGATTGAAATACCACTGCCCATCCGGTCCGGCGATGAGGCTGTGCAGGCTGTGATCATGCTGGCGACCATTGAAACCGGTGAGCAACACTTCGCGCTTGTCGGGAATGCGGTCGCCATTCGTATCGGTATAGACGAGCAGGTCCGGCGGCTGGGACACGACGACCTTGTCATCGAGCACCGCCACACCGAGCGGTGCGGCGAGACCCTTTTCCTGCACGAACACGCTGCTCTTGTCGGCTTTGCCATCGTGGTCCGTGTCTTCCAGGATCACGATGCGATCTCCCTCCGCCCGGCGATTGCCTTTGCCGCGATAGTTCACGCCTTCGGCCACATACATCCGACCCTGCGCATCGAAGTCGATGTTCGTCGGATTGTAGAGCATCGGCGAGGCAGCCCACACGGTGACTTCCAGGCCTTCCGGCACGTTGAACATCTCCGCAGGCACCAGTGGCGGCCCGGCATTCAAGTCACCCTGCTGCAGCTTCGAAGGCAGCGCGGTGTAGATGTGAAAACGCATCGCCGCATCGCTCGGTTTGCCCGCGCGGACCATGCCGCCGTCATCGATCGCCACCTTTGCCGTGAAACGCTCGACGCCAGCCGGCAAATCATACGCGATGGTCGATGACGCATGCGTGCCGATGCCATTCGCATACACCTTGCCATCCACCTGGATCGGGCCGCCGGCATTGTTTTTGCCGATCTGCGTGCGGCCATAACCACGCTCCTCGCCCTTCCATTTCAAGGTGGTAAGGTCGATGCTCTTGCCATCCGCCAGGATAAGACGGGGCTCGATCCACGAGGCCCAATCGCAGGAGATCGCACCTTGATCCGAAGCGACGAGGTACATCTCCTTCGCGTTCTTGATCGCCACGTCGATCTCGATGAGGCGCGGCTTTGGATTCTTCGCCGTCATGAGCGGCGTCTCAAAGACCGGCTTCGCATTGCCCGCAGGCATCGCACCCGCACCGCGAGCCTCGGTCATCATCGCATCCAGCTCGGCCTGCGTCGGTGTTTTCGAAGCGATGCCGCCCGCCGGAATCTCCAAACCGCTCACCCACGCCACGCCGTTTAGCATCGTCGTGCGGAAGCTATCGTTCGTCATGTTCGCGAAGAAATGAAAGCCGGTGAAGCCGAATCCGCGACCGCCTTTCGGCCGATCAAAGGCCCACGCGAGGTGCTGCGATTTGCCCGCTTTCACATCTGCGAATGCGTCTGGGTTTCCACCATGCGCGCTCGGCTTGTCGCCCTCTTTGAACTTCACCGTGTTCAGCGGCGCGATAGCGCTGAGCACCGGTGTCACGCCCTTCATCTCCGGCACGAAGCGCATGTGGTAATACCATTCATCCTTCGCGGAAAAGGCCTTCACGCCATTCGCCACCGGATGTTTGCCCGGCTGCACGCTCGCGTCCCA
>Ga0164293_10001237_pt1 | contig 21346 bp, 19 predicted proteins | sample GEODES118metaG_FD_111487 | JGI IMG/M metagenome (GOLD analysis project Ga0164293, IMG submission 111487) | Eutrophic lake water microbial communities from Lake Mendota, Wisconsin, USA - GEODES118 metaG | ecosystem: Environmental > Aquatic > Freshwater > Lake | place: USA: Lake Mendota...
ACCATCGGCACAATCGCGGATATTAAGTCTGTTGTTTTCCGTAGTGATAGTTCTAAAAAGTTTAGTGTTGATGAGACGGAAGAGCTTGATCAACTTTCAGAAAGCATACAGAGTATCGCTTCAGAAACTAATTTTACGATGCTTCTTAAGTCAGAAGATAAAAAGAAAACTGATGGAGAGTCAGTGGTTCGTAAATCTGCTTTTGATATCTTAGAAGACTTTGTTAACCGCGAAGAATCTCTTCGTCAAAATATGGCCGCCATCAGTTCAGAGACTCTTATGAATGTTGTGGAGCCAAAAGTTATCGATGTATCGATCAATGATGTGATTTTTAATGCTCCAGAAATTGACGAAGAATTTGAAGCGATTCGCGCTCAAGAGATGGCCGAAGTTGATGCCCTTGAAGCAAAAGCGGAATTTGGAGATCTTGCGAATGAGGCCCTCGAGCTTGAGAAGGCCCTGGATTTTGCTTTTGAACAATTAACAGGTGAAAAACTTGTTGATGGTGAAATGGAATTCAATGTCGATCCAAATATCGATAACTTAGACCTCTCCATCGATGAGGCGATTATGAAAGGGAAAGACTTTGATCTTGACCTCTCGTTCTTAAACGAAGTATCAGTACCCACATTAGAGACTGAGGGCGAATAACGCCTTTATAGGTATCGCCCTCTTTCTCTTAAACCATATTTAACTGCCGGGAGGCAGATAGGAGCTCGAATGAAGTCGAATCAAGACGTCTCTATCCGTTTACAAAAATTCATCGCAGATTGTGGAGTAACATCAAGAAGAAAAGCTGAAGGCTATATCTTAGATGGCCGCGTGTCTGTGAATAGTAAAGTGGTCACTGAGTTAGGGACAAAAGTTAATCCTGCTACAGATCTAGTAATGGTTGATGGTGTCGCTTTAGAGCCATCTGCAGTTGATAAGGTTTATGTCGTTTTAAATAAGCCAAGAGCTTATATGACGACTCTATCTGACCCTGAAGGTCGTCCAACGGTGATGGATCTCATTTATGGTGTTAATCAAAGAATTTTCCCAGTGGGAAGACTTGATTACCTATCTGAAGGTCTATTGATTCTAACCAACGATGGTGATCTTGCGAACATGATCATGCACCCGAAATATGAAGTTGAAAAAGTTTATGAAGTGAAAGTCTTTGGTCACGTGAATGAAGGACTCCTTGCTAAAATTAAAAGAGGGGTCATGACAGAAGATGGTCTTATGAAGCCAAAGTCTGTTCGCGTGATCGAGCAGCTTCCAAATAAGACGTGGTTAGAATTTAGATTGAATGAAGGAAAAAATAGAGAGATCAGAAAGATTTGTGATGCGGTTGATTTAACCGTGGATAAACTTCGCCGAGTTGCCATTGAAGGTCTCAATATCCAGTCGCTTCCAGTTGGACAGTATATGTTCACAACAAGAAAAGAGCTTTTAAAGGCATTAGGTCTTAATGAGCACGGAGAAAAAGTAACTCTTCGTAAATTTGTCTCTGCGAAGAAAACTCTTAACGTGGCGAAGGTTTCTAAAATCGTTGGTAAAACAGCTCGTCCGGCCGACGATAAGAGATTCCAGACTTTCCGTAAGGAAAATTATTATCAAACAGTTGCCTCCATTAAAGATCTAAAAATGCGTCAAGCTGAAGAAGAAGCAACAAAGAAAGCTGAAGCAGAAGCTCAAGAGAAAGCATCTCGTTTTGCTAAAACAATGAAGCGTTCAGATTCAAGAAAAGGTTATGGAAATCAAAATTAAAAAAGGGAAAATCTTAGTTTACCGAGTCTTTGACATCGGTTCTGAGGTTGACCTCGATAAAGTTGAATTGCTCTTTAAGGATAAAAACCTAAAAGAGCGGTTTAAATTAGATCGTAAGCATAACATGTCTCTTATTATCTCAAGCTCTCCGGTGTCGGTGCAACTTGGGACATTTGAGATTACTCTTATGGATCAAAAAGTTTCAGCTGAACTTATTGCTAAAGTTTGGCACTTTGGAACAGTTTCCCTCTGCTTTCAAATCCCCATTAAAGAGAACACTCTTTGGCCTGAGCTTATTCAAATCGCTAGTTGGATTGAAAAAGATGATAAACTTGAAACTTTTGCTCGAGAAAAGGCGAAAGAATTTCAAAAGGATATTCAAACAGCGATTCCGGTTATCACTGAATGGGCGATCAATGAAGATTATGTGACCTACTTTATTCAAGAGCTTGATGGGCTAGATGTCTCACTAACATCTTTACCAGAGAAACTTGATATACCAGCACTTATTTTAGCGGAATCAAAAGAGGTCCTTTCTGATTCGATGAAAAAAAGTATTTTAGAGAACCAGTACCAGTATTCAAAAGATGATCTTGTTGTCGTGGACTGGAATTCAGCTCTTGTGATTGAACCAAGCGGATCCATGGACGTTCCTCTTGTTATTGAGTTTGCTCTTAATCAATTATTCGAGATGCGCTACTATGATGATCTCCTCGATCAGCGTCTGAACACTCTCTATAATGAAGTCGTGGGACGAAAGAAGGGACTCTTCTCCAACAAGTTCTCCCAGTTAGCAGAAGAGGCGAGTCAGATTTATCTTGAGATTTCTGAGATCGTAGAAAATGTCGAAAATTCTTTTAAGACAGTGGGAGACTTTTATCTCGCAACAATCTTTCGGGCCACTTCGAAGCGTTTTAGATTTGATGATTGGCAAAAAAGTATTAATGAAAAGCTTGGGAATTTAGCAGAGGTCTCAAAACTTCTTCACTCTGAAGTGAATGAGTCGAGGAATCAGACGATGGAGATGATTATCGTGATCCTTATTGCTATTGAAGTCGTACCGTTTGTTTACAATCTCTTTAAATAATTAATTATCAAAATTATTTAACTTATTATCATTCAGAGATTCATGAACCGTATCCACGGCATACTCAACTGCTTGAGTACCATAAGAAATATTTTTATGAGTTTGTGGAAAATTTGAGTTTTTAATTAGCTCCGCCGCCTTTTTCACAAGCTCAGCACTGGCCTCAAAATATTCACCCTCTTCTTCAGAAGTCACAACAGCTGCCAAAAGTGAGTGGATGTTTTTAATCAGTCGGATTTGAGTTGATGATAGGCCTTCAGTCTCCATCTTTAAGAAGAGTTCTTTATCTTTTTTGGCCAAACTTTCCATTTTTCATCCTTTGGAAGAGCGTTGTAGGTCCTTTATCGGGTCTATTTCTAGGAAATTTAGCTATTTATGCTGGACTAAAAGAATGCGGGTTTTATGCCTTTACAAGCAGATTTGAGGGGAGTATAACTACCTTAATTTTCAAGGCTTTTCATTATCAATCGCGGGATGGAGCAGTCTGGTAGCTCGTCGGGCTCATAACCCGAAGGTCGTAGGTTCAAATCCTGCTCCCGCAACCAAAAATCTTAAAATTATTTCAAGACCCTAGCTGACGATAGAGCAGTGACTTAAACCTATTTTCTAGAAAGATTGACTACAACTCGACTACGGCCTTATGGAAAAGCTTCGGGCAACTTCTTTGATTCGATCTCCAATCAAATGAACATAGTTCATCGTTGTTTTGATGTCCTCAGGCCCACAGATACTTTGAACGGTTTTTAAATCGACTCCTGAAGCGATTAAGAGTGTGGTCGCTGTATGTCTCATGTCATGGAAGCGAATCACCTTACCACCCCACGCCTTGAGATCCGCCTTAAAGATTTTTTGAAACTTATCATGGTCCACCGGAGTGCGGGCTAGAGTCATAAAGATGGTCTCATCATTTTGAATTTGATTTTGAGTGATCAAATTCAAAATCTCATCTCTAAGATATTCATTACAAGGGACATGCCTTGATAAAGATCTGCTCTTGGAATTTCTCTTACCCTTAATGAGATCAAAATCTCTGATGACCCGATTAAATTGGCGCCTAATGAATAAAGTATCTCCACCTTCCACCAAATCTATTGGCTTAAGCCCCCAAATTTCTCCGGCACGAAGACCAGTATTAAGAGTGGTCAGGTAAGCGACATAAATCCATCTCTTCGCTGAATTTAATGGATAACTTGCCTCCATAGAAGAGAGAAAGCTTTGAGCTTCTTTTTGTTCCCAAAAGCTAATTTCTTCTTTTGCTCCGGAGAGTTTCTTAAATCCCACCGCAGGATTATAAGGTATCCTGCGGTTTCGAACGGAGTAGTTAAGGATAGCGGTAATCACTTCAATCTTTCGATTCACTGTGGAGTTCGATTGCCTGCGACTCTTTAGCTCCTTTTGAAACATGGTCAAATAGGCAGCGGTAAAATGCTCCAGAGTCAAATGTCCGAAGCGAGGAAAAATCTCTTTTAAAATTCCCTCAACTCGTTTTAAGTGAGCAGGGGAGAAGTGATGACGAGAAGACTCAAGCCAAAATTTCGCCTCATCCTCAAACCTAACTTCTTCAAGAAGATTTATACTTTGGCCAGTCCGTTTAAACTGCAAAGTCTCTGCTTGGTAATTTTGAATGAAGGCCTGAGCATCAATTTTCTTTTTGAAGCGTCTTCTAATTCGTGAGGAGCCTCTACCATCTGAGTAGAGATCAACCTCATAAACATCACCGGTGTTTAATTTTATTTTACGTATAGACATTAAATAATCTCCCTCAATACAAATTGATTTTGGGAGTTAATCCAACGTTTCAGTGCAGTCTTTCGGATATAAAGAAGCCTATTGATTTTAATAAATAGGTCTTCTGGTACATTTCTCGTCTTGCCTCGATAGTGCCAGTCATAGATCGTCTTAATCGAAATACCTAAGGTGTTGGCGGCCAATTGAGGTTTAATTAGTTCTTAACTGACCCTGTTGAATGGTGTTAAAAAATCGTTTCATTTGTGAACTTAAAAATTCACCAGTCTCATCCTGGCGCAAAATGTAGTAAACACTACTGAGCGAGTGCCAGGATGAATCAAGTAAATATATTAGAAAGGTTTTTTGTGTCCTCGTTCAGGGCAGTTTCTCAAAATAAGTTTTAAATCTCGGACATTACTGGTGAATTTTAAGTTTCAACACCATTGATATGGGTCAGTTCAAATTAGTTCTGGTAGATTTTCAAAGAGAGGACCATTTTCTAAATATTTCTTTGACTCTTTTGCCATTTTAATGTGCCATCAGCTCTCGGTAACTTGCCTGTAAATTCTTGTACTTAGGGTCTTCAATAAAAGGTAATACAAGAATTTTCTAACACTCGTTTAAGATAGGTATAAATAGAACCGATAAAGACCGAGTATCTTTAAAAGAATTAACTAAAGGGAATTTATGACCGAACATCAAATGGCTTCTAATATTATTACTAAAATTCATAAAGTTGGTGGTGATGAGGCCCTTAAACGATTTTTTGATTCAAAAGGAGAAGATTTTCCACCTATTAAGCTAACATCTCAGGAAATGGAATTTTTAAAAGGTGGTAAGTTTTTAGACTGGGCCAAGAGGCACTTCAGAGACATTTTTGATATAGTTGGTGGACTTGCAACAGGGAACCCATGGATGATTGCTGGGGGAATTGCAGGGATGATCTTAAATCCGTAGTGCTAAACTTGAAACCTGATAACTAGATCACTTATGTAGCAATTTGTTTCCTGAACATATTGTAGTAAATTCCTTGTTTCTTCATCAGTTCGTTGTGGTTGCCGACTTCTTTAATTTTGCCATCTTTGATGACAACAATTCTATCGGCTTCCACGATTGTATTGAGTCGGTGAGCAATAATAAAACAGGTTATATTCTTAAGACTGCTATATAAATTTTGCATAACTTTCTTTTCAGTAATGGTATCAAGTGCCGAAGTTGCTTCATCCAAAATCAATATTGAAGGTGAACGATAAATTGCACGTGCAATACTTATGCGTTGCCTTTGACCTCCAGACATAGAAACCCCATGTTCGCCACCTATGACTGTTTGATACCCTTCTGGTAGGCCCATGATGAAATCATGGGCCTCGGCAAGTTTGGCAGCATTTGTTGCCTTTGCGAAGTTAGGTGATTGATCTCCTAGACAAATATTTGAAAGGACTGTGCCCATGAGAACAGAATTGTCCTGAACGATCATTGAGATATTTGATCTTAATTCCTGTAAACCAATTTCTGTATTTTTCACATCATCAAAAAAAATATCACCTTTTTGATTTTGATAAATAAGGTTCAACATATAGGATGCCGTTGACTTCCCAGAACCACTTGGACCAACAAAAGCGATTTTTTCACCTCGTTTGACCGTCAGATTTAAATTCTTAAGAATCCATGGGCTAAAATCCCCACCGTATTTAAACCAAACATCTTTAAATTCAATTTGGTTAAATTGAACGGGAAAGGCGTGTAAGTGGCTATCAGATTCAACCTTTGAAGTAACAATTTCATCAACTTTCTCAAAAGAAACGTTAAGTTGACCTATGTTATCTATGGATTGGATCAAAGAAATGATCGGCATGATAATCATGGCGGAAATTGATATTGAGGCAACCACTTGTCCAATGGTGATTTCTCTTTGGAGAAACAAAAAAATTGCCAGTGTAAGGTAAGACAGACTCATGATCTGATTTACACCAGCGCCAATACTCATAGCAGTAGATATTGATCTTTGTATCTTTTGCCTTCTCTCAAGTACTTTTCCTTGCTTTTCTTCCCATCTCCAACGAGCCTGCAAATTTCCTGAAATAGACTGGATCGTTCGCAAACCGTTTAGCTGTTCGAACATAATACTGCTTGCTCCACCCATTCCATGAAATAAATCCTGGGTGAGCTGCTTAATTCTTTTGGAGATAGGTGTTACAACTATAACACATACGACAATGCAAAAGAACGTGAGGATAGTGAAGTAAGGATGGTATATGGTAAGAATTCCGGAGTAGATAATGATCGCAAGTATGCTCTGGAAAATTCCAAGACTCTCATTCGTGAAAAATGATCTGATGTTTTCTAATTCATCAACTCGAGTAGTAATATCACCAACATTTCTGACGGTGAAGTAGCCTAATGGAAGCCTAAGAATTTGCCTGAAAAAGAGAGAGGTCAATTTGAGGCTCACAGTGGAAGCAATCTTGATCATAAATGAGAGACGGACCAGTGATAGAAGCATCACGATCGCTGAAAAACTAATTGAAAAGATGGCAATCGTCTTCATCGATTCCGTTTTTCCGGTAGGTAGAATGGCGTCAAAGATATATTGAGTAAATAACGGCGGTGCTAAATTGAGAAAGAATAACAAAGAGCTAAAAACCACAAGTTGAAAAAAATCATAATAGTGTGGCTTGAAAATACTGAGGTATCTTTGATACGAGGGAGGAGACTCAGGGTATTTGAAAAGCTCAGGCTTCGCTTTTATGAGAAGGCAGTTGGTGGAGTAGTCTTTCTTAAAGTCCTCTAGAGTCATCTCCACTAAGCCTCTAGCTGGATCTGCGATAGTGAATTTGTCGTCTTGAATCTTATATACAACGACGTAGTGATATTCCATGAGGGCAATGAATGGTGTTATGAAATCTGTCAAGCTCTTGGCATTTGCCATGACTCCAATCGAGTGAAATCCTACCTTCTCTGCAGCTTGTTTTATGGCAAGCATAGAGGCACCCTCGCGTGTGATATAAATCAAACGCCTCCATGTGCTGATTTTTATTTCCCTTTTATAGTACTGAGAGATCATCGCCATGCAAGCGGCTCCACAGTCCATCGTGTCGTGCTGCCTGATCGCTATGGGTTTTGATTTCGTTGGGAATTTGTCTGTTATGTTTTTTTTGTGAAAAAAATCGATGCTGAGTTCTTGATCCTCATCTGGTTCTTCAAATAAATCTGAATCATCGTATTCCGGGACATTTGTGTTTAAATTATTTTCTTCTGCTTTTATTTTATCGAGGAAAAGAAGGATAGAAGGATCTAATCTTTCTTGTAAGTTGAATGATTGTGGTAATACCCAAAAAGTCAGATCCTCGGAGGGGATGATTTTTATGCGACTCTCTCCCGCAATAAAGTAATCAGAGATTACCAGAGTGCGGAGTGGCTGTTCAGTTTCGGGATGTAAAAGTGTAATCGCCCCATGTGAAATAATGTGAAGCTGATCGTTCTTTTCAATTTCTTTTTTTTCTTCTAAGCTGCAAATAATTTCTTTAGAGTCTTTCTTGGTCACTCCAAGCATCCTTAGATCATTCTTGATCCTTTGGAGGTCAACATTTGTACTGATTCTCTTTAAATATTTGTAGCTGTCGTCCTGGTCAAGATATTTGATGAGAGTGTCGTAGCTAATGACTCCTACGTATGTGTCTTCTTGAGCTAACCATCTGTATTCTCTTTTTAGACCAAGCATATAGCTTGATAACTCAAATGAGCGCCCAGGAATTATTTTTTCTCTTATTTTGCTTGAGTCTCTCGTGATAAGAGCGGCCTTGCCAGAAATCATGATTGAAATATCGCCAGGTCGAATTTCGTCGTGGAAAAAATGCCCGCGCTGGAACGTTAGGAATTGAAATTCTTCGATTAGTTTTCCTTGATTCTCTACAGATACCCAGTCGAGAACTGATTTGTTTCGCAGTTCCCAGAGCTTGTTCTTCATATCTGTTTGATTTATCATTTGAACTCAATCCCGAATAAAGCAATTACTGACTTCCAGTTTTCCAAATAAATTAATTCCTGGCGTGTCTTCTCAAGGTTGATCAAGCTATCGTAAAGGTTGTTTAGTATTTGGTTTCTCTGGGTGAATGCATTTGATAGTGAGAGTGAGTCAACTTGCCCAATACTCTTTTGCACTTCGAGTAGATTGATGAGGGCATTCGAATTGTCAAAAGAGCTTAAGGATAAGTCTAAAAGTTGTTTGTATTTACCAATTGAAATTTGGTAACTATTCACCGTCGCGTTAAAGATTTGTTCGTTGTTCTTGACGGTGTTTTGAGCTGCTCCATTATTTAGATTTGCTGAAAGAATTTCTCCTGTGTTTTTGCTGGATGGTGTATCCCATGCAAACTGAACACCTAACTCAAGTCGTCTATTGTTGAATCCTGAGCTGTCTTCTTGACCAAATTGGAGATAGGGTTTGACTGAGGGGCGATAGTTCATTCTTGTTGCGTTTAAAGCATAGTGTGTTGATTCCAGGTTTGCACGAGCTTGGTGGGACAATAAGGTGTGGGAGTAATGAGCCTTAAGGTTTTGATGATTTTCTATAACTTCTCTGAATTGGCTATTTTGTTTTGGACATTTGAAGTTGTTTGTAATCTTTGCTTCCCATTCTTCTTTTGTCACATCGGACCATGCAAGCATTCTTTGAAGATTAAGTTGAAAGCTTAAATCATAGGTGATGTTATTCCTTTGGATGAAATTAAAGGTATCAATTACGTTGAGATAATTTTTGTAGGAAATGGATTTTAATTGATATGAAAGGGTGATTTCACTAACAACTTTCCTCATAATTTGAAGATCTTCATTCGATGTCATTAATTTACAGTATGAGCTAAATATATCAAGCAGTTGAAAACGATAATCTAGGTAGGTCCTTACAACACTGTTTGATGTATTTAAAAGGTTAAATAGTTCAGTTTTTTCAGTTACTTTGTTGTTAAGGTAATTGAGGTCATTGTATCCACCACGGACTAAGTCGTAGCTTATACCCATTGAATAATCCCGATACGAGTCAACAGTGTTGATTAGATTACTTGATTTTTGATAGTTTCGCGTCACCCATGCATTATTAAAACTAATCTCAGTTGAATTAAAAATTCCCACATTCCTTAAGCCTAAAGTGAGTTTTGAGTTTAAGCTTCCTTGATTCGTTGAGTAAATGCCTCCAGCATCCTGAAGCTGACTTCCGCTAAGGTTAGGGCTTTGTTGCTGACCGATACTTCCAATAATGGTTAGGCCTCTGTCTCTAGAGGCCGTTGTTGAGCGAATGATTCTTGCCTCAAGTTGTTGCGATAAGGATTTAACCTTTGGAGAATTGATAAATTCATTGTTGAATAAATCAAGACCCTGTGAAAGGTTATTCGTTGCTGACCAAGCCGAAATAGAGCAGAGAAGTAGTAATATCATCTAGGAATTTTATCAAAAATTGACTTAAGTATAATACTAGCAAAAAATGCCTATCTATTTTAAATTATTGCTCTGTTAAAGTTGATTTTAATGTCTAATAAAAAAGAAACATCTGATATTGAGGCGCTCATTTTTCGACCATCCAAAGTTTCTTGGGGCGTACAAAATGCAATAATCAAACTCAATCCTAAGATCGAGAGAGTCACTTTAATTTCTGTCATTTCAATTGTCTTACTTGCAGTCTTATGGGCGCATTTTTCAATTAAGGCCGTGGTGGTAGATACCAGTGGTGAGATAACACCTGTGGCTTCGCCTATTCCAGTGATTGCTCTTGGGCAGATGACGATAAAAGAAATTAAAGTGAGAGATAATCAGCAGTTGAATAAAGATGATATTGTCATTCTTTCAACTCGCTACCTTGAAAAAGACAGAATTTTAAAAATAGAAAAAGTTTTTTCTGATTTAAAAAAACTGGTGATGAATGAGAAGTCATCTGGATGTTCTGAATTGTGTTTTGCTGAACTTGGTTTTCTAACAGAGGATGGATTTAGTTTTATTCAGGATGTTCAACAAGCATCAGAATTTCATCGAGAATTGGTAGATTTAAGTAAGCATTCAAAAGACTATTATCTTCAGTTGAAAACTATTCGAACTCTTCCTGAAACACTACGAGGTCTAAGGAATGAACTCAGAATTACTGAGAGGAGAATATCTCAGATTGAGCTTCGTAAAGCTCAGAATATACTCGCTATCGAGTATGAAGAACTGCAAAATAAACAGATTAGTCTCACGGCGCAGTTAAAAGAGAAGGAACTCAGTTCAAAAGCAATGATCGACAATGTGCGCTCAAATATTGAGATTGCTGTCGATAAAATTGGCCAGAGCTTTAAGGTTTATCAACAGAATTCTTATGTTAAAGCTCCTACCACTGGCCGTATACGATTCTCAGGTTTGAAAGGTGTTGGCCAGACAGTCGCGGGTGGAGAAGTTCTTTTTATGATCACTCAATCCTCAAGTGATCTTTGGCTCAAGTTTATCCTCGCTGAGGCTGACCTTGGTAAAGTAAAAAATAAGCAAGAAGTTAAAATGGATTTGGCGTCCTATCCTGCCTCTGAATATGGTGTTCAAAAAGGCGTCATTGTAGAGGTTTTAGATAAGTTGCCGGCAGAAAATGATCCATCAAAATCGCCTTCCTTTATAGGTTACGCCCGCTTGAATTCTCAGAGAGTAAAATCTCGTGGAGCAGAATTCAATCTTCGGAGTGGGATGCAGGCGAAAGTTAAAATTATTGTTAAACATGAAAGTTTACTTACCATTTTTATAAAGAAAGTTTTCTCGATTAAGGATGAGTACCTCGGAGATATTTAGTGATCGAAAATTCCTCAATCAAATTTTTGGCAAAAAATTCGATATTTAGCCTCATCCCTGATGCGCTTGAGGAGCTTGCGCCATTCATGGAAGTTGAGTTGTCGACGCCTGGTAAGATACTTTTTAAGAAAGGTGACAAACTTGAATCTTTAATTATTCCCATTCAGGAGCCTCTAAGTCTTCTTGGTGAGGATAAAGTACATCTTTTACTTAGAGGGCGAGCCCTCGCTTTGACTTCTCTCTTGTGCAATTCTGCTCTTCCCTACGATGTAAAATCGGAAGAATTTAATAAATTGGTAGTTTTGCCCCGCAAATATTTGATGAGTTATTTTGAGCGTAATAGCTCAATTTTAAAATATCTAATGCTCATGACTGAATCTGAGCCCTTTAGGAGGATAAAACACATACTTGTTGAAAAAGGTGTTGGCCAAGATGATATCTTAAAGCTTTCTCAATTGATTTCAGAAGCAATTGAATTCAATCCCCAATTAATATCGGAATCTGTTTTATTAGTGGAGTCTGGAAATTTATCGATCGATTCTCAAGCATTCACTGGTGAGTTAAGGGGAGGGGAGTTTATTGGTGGATTTCATGCTCATAATCGACCTAATCCTGGTTACAAAATCAATGGTCAAGGACGGGTTCGTAAAATCGATCTTGATAGGGGGCGCCAGGAAGGGCTAGATCGGGCGATCCTTGACTATTTGGGAACTGATCCGTGGGTTCAGTCAGTTCATATAAAAAAAAATCGAGCAGAGGGAATCACTGCTATTCCCAGTAATGTGCAAAGTGAATGGGATACATCTAAGCTTGGAATTGACCCTCATCGCTTTAAAATCGCTGGATCCGACTGGGATTCTATAAAAGAAACCATTGTTTATCTTCTTGAAGCGGAATTTATCGAGGCGAACCGATCACTGATTGAAAATCGACTCGAAAGAACAGATGGAACGATTTGTCTTTCATTGCTTGGTGAGATTCTTGAGTACCATGGAATTTTAACTAAGGCTTTGCATTGGAAAAAAGATTTTAATTTCATCAAATACCCGCTCCTTATCCCTTTCGGCAACAGAATCCTTCTTGTCATGCAGCTTGAGGGAGGGCAGGCTTGTTGCTTTGATTCCTGTCTCGGATTTTATAAGGTCGATCTAAAATATCTCCTGGACAATTGTCCTGATGTCGTTTTGACCTATCAATACCTAAAAGCTCCCCAACGTCAAAAAGATGACCAGCAAGCATCGCTCCGTAAAAAAACATTTGAATTTGTTTGGAATGTTATCAAAACAGAAAAAAAGACTGCATTTCGAATTGCGATACTTACGATTTGTACCTATTTGTTGGGAGCTTTTACCCCAAAGTTGAATGAGCTCCTCCTGGATGAAGTGCTTAAGACTGAGGATTTAAACACACTGACGCTTTGTTTAAGTGGTTTGGCAATGATTGGATTCTTTACGATCATATTTGAGTTTTTAAAAAATAAATTAATTACAAAATCATCGTTAACGCTTGATGATGCCTTTACTCGATTTACTTATTTCAGTGCTCAAAAGCTTTCTCCTCAGCAGTTTTCCAAGCTTGGAAGTGGTGGAGTCATGAATAGATTAATGGAAATGGAGAAAATTAGAGAGTTCTTCTCATCCGAAACCCTTAATATTCTATTTAGCCTTGGCGCTGCGGTAGTCTTTGGGTCGATGCTTTCTATGTACTCCGGAGCGCTTGTGTTGTTCGTGCTGGGATATTTTCTAATAATATTTTGTATACTGTACTTTGGACGTAAATATCTCAGCAGGTTAAATCTGAAGTCATTTGAGGTCATGTCAAAGACCAATTCCTTTATAGGTGATTCTGTTTCAAATATCTTGGCAATTAAAGCCTTCTCAGCTTCAGAATCGGTAGCTAAAGAATGGGAAACTCTTAACTATACTTTAATCCAGAATAATAAACAGGTTGCCATGATAAATAGTGCTCTTGATCAACTTGTTGAACTTCTTGGGAGTGTATTAAATATTTCAATTGTTTGGTTCTGTATAAGTAGCCTTTCAAGCAAGGGTGGGCTTTCCTTTGGGCAGGTTTTTGCGATAATTCAGCTCGTTAATCAAACAGTTTCACCAATGGGCAAGCTCGTTGATTTCTTTTCAAAAATTGAAGACATGAAGCTTTCTATTGATAAAGTGAATGATATTCTTCTTGTTGATGAAACTGAAAAGACAAAGGCAAAGCATTCGATTAATCTTACGGGGAAAATTCGATTCGACAGAGTCAGTTTCAAATACGCCGAAGGTGCCCCATTGGTTCTCAAGGATGTGTCATTGACAATTTATCCGGGGCAAACTGTGGCAATAGTTGGGAGAAGTGGTTCAGGTAAAACGACTATTGCCAATTTGATTGCCAAGGAAGTGGCGCCATCAGCAGGTCGTATTTATTATGATGATGTTGATTCTTTGTTTATTGATCCAGACGAGGTCAAGAGTCAGGTTGGTTATATCCAGCAAAATAACCAGCTTTTTTCAGGCTCTATTAAATCAAATGTTGCATTCAAGGATGAGGCTCCTGATCAAAAGAGATTAGATCTTGCTTATGCTTTATCTAATAGCGACACTTTTCTTCACTCCTTCCCACAGGTTGATGATACATTTCTTGCAGAGGGGGGGCTTGGACTTTCGGGGGGGCAAAAACAGCGTCTTACAATGGCAAGAACGATTTACTCTGCACCACGTTTAATGATTTTAGATGAAGCAACTTCTGCATTAGATTCAGAGAGCGAAGGGGTGATTATTCAAAAAATGCTTGAGAATAAAGGGGCAATCACGACTATTATTATAGCTCATCGTCTTTCCACGATTCGATCAGCTGATTACGTGTATGTCGTTGACGGTGGTGAAATTGTACAAGATGGAACTCATAACGACCTTATACTTAAGGATGGAGTTTACAAAGACCTTTTCCAGGATCAAGCTTCTTAGTTGTCGAGAGTCTCATTCAGTTTCGTTAATCCAGCAAAAACCTGGTCATGGTTCTTATAGGTGGTTATATCGTTTAGGTATTCGTTTACGATTGTCGATCGATGAAGATCTGGAGAGGTGGAACTTTCGATGAGAGCAGGGATGGAAAAGCATTTTGGTGATAGGCCAGTTTGATAGTGGGGAAAATTCATTTCAATTGGATTTGTCTTACCAAGCTCATCTATTGAAAATGAATAATAAGGTTTCATTAAAGCTATTTTGATTAAAACAATGGCTTTTTGAGAAATTTGAATATTTTGCTTTAGGTAGAAGTCTTTTATAAGTTGTGCAACTTTTTCATCTTCCCAAAGCCAAAGATAATTTTTGGCTTCTGTTTGAAATTCTTCGTGGAGATGCTTGAGATAGATCTTTGCATTTTGAAATGGAGAATTCTCTCCAGCATGCTTTAGCCATTGGCCAAACTCTTCAAGGTAAAGGCGATATTGAAAGAGGGCACCCAGGCATTCAAATACTTCAGAAAGTGAATGGCGTTCTTGAGGGAGGTGTGTGCATAATTGATGGCTCCCCACAAAAACTGGCACCTCAAGATCGATAAATCTTCCATCAAGGGCAAAATTGTTACCCAGACTTCCAAGTTTAACACCATATGAATTTAATTCGATCACATTCTTAACGGCGTTGATCACTCCCTCAAAAAGATCTTGAAAGATATTTCGAGGTGATCTAGCAGTTGGTGTGATCATACTGTCATGATGTTTTTTTTGAAGACCATGATCAATACAAGAGAATAAAAATTCAATAGTTCTGAACTCATTTTGATTCACAAAAAATGTTCCCATGTTCCCAGTAAGCCATTTGATGTTTGAAAAACGTATGAAGTTACCTTCTTTAATTGTTTGGCCAACATAGCTTGATTCAACTGCATCAGCCCTAACATCAGAGTTCGCATATAATTTGGTTGCCACCATTTGAGAGTAATTCGTTCCCGTAGCAAGTGAGAGTGATCGGACTGGATTGATGCAATGACTGATCCTCTTGGTAAAAAGCGAAAAGGCAACTTCCCTTATCGCCCCCGAAGGAAAGAGCAGTCCATTGGAGTGTAGAATGTCTTCCGTGTCGACCCAGGATTTAACCAGTGGTGTTCTTCCAATCCCTTTGAAATAGAGACCTTTGTAGAAGCAACTTCTACCTGAACCAAGTGATTTTTCTAGGGAGGCGGCGATTCCGCGTTGAAGATCGCAAACAGCAATATTATTTTTGTCTAGAGTAAATTGATCTTCTAGGCCAGAAAAATTTTGGTAGTTTATATTTAAATGAATCAAGTCTTTACTGAACTCCCAAAAGTAGGCAGCCTGTTCTTTTATTTCAATAGGAGCGATCCAAGGTAAAAAATTATTCAATTCTATTTCTCTGTTTCTGAAAGTATATGGTTGTAGCGATGCCATCCTTGCCATGGTACCGGATCCGTCTCGACGACGTGGGTAAACCACTTGAAGCAATTGTCAACAACTGTATCTAGTTGTGATGGATTGGAATCTTTGTCCCAGTCTTTTTTGTCTATGACTTTTCTAATTTCCACGTCGAATTGACATATCTCTTTTGATTTCATTCGCATCAGATACGTGCTGGATTGATTCTTTTGCGCAACACGAATACCGCCGGACGGGGCATGGATTTTATTACCAAAAAGAGTTGCAGTCCTCTCAGATTTTCTTGGAGAAACACTATAGTCAGATAGCAAGAAAACACTTCGGTTTTGGGCATAGCTCTGATCTAGTTTTTGAATCAGTCCATTATCAATCAATGAAAGTTCAATTTGACTTGGTATCACCTTGTTTTTTACAAATACATCAGAGTATTCGTTTTCTGTATGGGGAACAAGAAAGTCTTTATCAAAAAGTTGAAGGAACATTGGGCAAGCACGATAAGGACCGTAGTGCATGGATAAAATTGTTGAGGCATACTCCGACCTTTTAATTTCTTCCATGTTTTTGATAGATTCACTGTCCATTGATATTTTACTTTGTAGCCACGTTTTATCTCGACCTAGCATATAAAGCATTGAGCAATAGAATTGATCATGCATCATGTGCAAATACACATCTTTGGCGAGGATTGCTTTATTATAATTTATCTCCTTCGTACGACCAATATTGACGATGAGTCCTTTCATGTCCTCCATGTAACGTGTGCTTTTCATGAATTTATCAAGATCTTTCTTTTCCCAAAGTTTGAAAAAATTTAAAACAGTTTCATAGTCATATTTGTTTTTTTCATCCGAGAAAAGATTCTCGAAAATATCATAGTTTTTTGCAAATTTAGACAGGCTCAGCATGATAGCTCCGAATTTAATGAAATTTTACCAATCTCTTTGTATTGTTCCGTGGAGTTCTGATTTCATAACGAATGAAATATTGAAACTGAGGCTGATACGCTCAAAATCCACAGGGTTTGGATCAACTTGATGAAGTAGCCAGGATGGGAAGATATGCATCATCCCTTGGATAGGTGCAAATTTTACTTCTTCAGTATAAAGATTTGATTTTGTTAACAATGGATTTTTCAAAAGTACCGGCTCCCTCGGGTCACGAAAACGGAGATAACCCAGGGATGGCATCGATTGCAAGTAAAAGGTTCCACTTAAGTCACAATTGGCGTGACTATGAAATTCATTAAAATCTCCCCTCTTGTTAATACTTGCCCAGGCATGATCAAGCTTCATTTCCATTCTATTGAAATCAATATGTAAGTCATTTGCAACTGAGAGAGCATTTTTATATACAATCATTTTAAACTCTTCAAAACGTGGATCGTTGAACAAATTCAATTGGATTTTATGACCTCTAAAAAGTGGAACACTAGGATCTTTTGGGTAAAGCATTTTCAATTCATCAATTGTCTTGAGCCATTGATCCCTTTTGGGGCTGCTGACTTTAAATGAATAAATGGGTGTGGGAAAAAAATCTTTACGATTCCCAACTGTTGATGTCGTCATGTTTTAGTCTCTTCATGATGTTAATTAGATTTATGTTAGGTTATTTTGAAAAAAGGTCAATCACAGGGTATTTGGGCATAGGTGACTCAATTACTTCAATCAGACTAAAGGAGAAAAATTTGTGGAGCACGATCAGAAAATTTTAGGGAGATGCGGCGTTGCTCAATAGCGATTTCAAATGAATCATTTTTATAGCTTAAAGAGTGTTTCGTTCCTAGCGAACCCCAACGACAGAGTGAGAGTATTCCGTTTCGAAGTAATAGCATAAATCGGGCAGGGGAGAGAATTTGAGTCAACGGTTTTGCATACGTATTTGTATTGAAATGTGTTTGTAAAGGCCCTAGGTCGACAATTCCAATGTTGAAGTCGGCAGTGGTGTAATACATAACCTCAGATCCAGCATAATATTTAAAAAAGTAGGGAACATCACCTCGATTAAGTTGAGTGATTTCCTCTTTAATAAAAGGTGCACTTGGTAGGATGTCCTGATTAAGAAAAAGATCATACTCCGCCGTGGGACGTAGTAAAACTCGAATGGGCAGAATATTACAATCGCCTAATTCCTTATTAAGTGAGTCGATAATTTCTTCTCTGTTGACTTCAATCTTATGAAGTCCATCCACATAACCAGCAATCAAGTGCCCTAAGAGTTTTTTGTCTTCAAGACCAAAATAGTATGCAAAAAGCCCAAATTTGCCATCAAAAATTTGGCCTGAAAATGGGAGAAGTGCGGATTCTTCTAAATTGGTTGTGAATCCGAATATACATTCGGCATCAATAAGCTGAAGACCATTTTCATTAATTTGAAAATTTTCTAGTAGTAGGTCTGTGATTCCGAGGCTTACAAAATAAGCGATTTGTTGTCCCACAGTGAAGTAAGTTTGAGGTAGACGCTTTAACTCAGAAAGTTCTTTAATGCCTTTGACTTCTCTGACTAGACCTAAATGATCTGAGAGGGGGAGTTGAACGTTGAGCCCGAACGTTGCCTCTACAAAAGTTTTAGAAAATTTATTTTTGAGTAAATGACAAAGGGGACTTTTCTGATCCAACAGGAGGTATTCCCATCGAAGGTTTCGATGCTTTTGGTAGAAGACTCCGTCATTTTTTTGTAATTTTGTTGTCAGTCGACCAAAGTTATGGAGATCGCCGATTTCAGGAGGATTATTTTTGATTTTGTCTGAAGACATTAGAGCATCACATTTACAAAGAAACTAAAGGCCCCAAGAATGAACTTGGGGCTCTTAGGAATGATCGAAAAAAACTTATAAGTCCTCAAGCTTACCGTTCCATTCGAAGAGTTCTTCATCAGATTCTTCGTGACTCGGATTCATCATCGCTTGAATCGCAAGGAGCTCTAGGATCGTGACTTCACTTGAACCCTCTTGTATCTCACTATCAACTTCGACAACTAGATTGCTTCGACTCATAAATAGCTCCAAAACTTTTAAGATGCTTCGCCGTGACATGAACCTTTAGATCGACCAGAAGATGTATCTTCACCGTGACATGATCCAGACGAGGCACCTGATGATGAAGCTGAAATTTTACGATCGGCAGAGATTTTTGATGAGACGGCCTTTAAGGCACCACCTTTAACAAACTCCATCTCTTTTTGAGTGAGCTTCATTGGTGGAAACTCATCATTTTCTAAAATTTTAGAAAAGTCTTGTGAAGTAGGACAAGATCGAGCGGCTTTTGCATAAATTCTCAGTGTCAGTTGAACCGACTCTTGAGGGATTGCTAGACCTGAAGATGCAAACTTAGAATAATCTTCACTTGATACTTGGTGCTTTTCATCAATTGTTTTAAACATCGTCCACAAATTTTCTACATAACCCGGATCTAACTTACGTGCAGCCATGTTGCCTCCTAAAAAAAGAACCCGTAAAAATCACGGGTCTCTCTGTTAAATTTATTATCGCTCTTATCGGCGGGAGTGGTGAAAAGTTGAATATAACTTAGTAAATTAATGCCAAACCATTGAAAGGTCATTGGAAGAGGGAAAGTATGCCTGCCTTAAAACATCGTCAGTCCACCTATTTTCAATGGCATAAACTTTTGGAACAATGACTGAACATGATTAAGGAAGGCCGTTGATGAGAGATTTGTTTGAGTATGGAGTGATAGAAAGAATTTGGGACATATTTAAAACGATGAAAACAAAGCAGGTTATCCCAGAGGATGCCTATCTTCTCTTTGATCTTCTTGGAGTCAAATCCTCATTAAAGCGTGAAGAACTAATGGCATTTTTTATTCAAATCTCAGATTCATGTAAATCAGTTAAAGAATTCGAGGACTACCTGCTTGAGGAAAAGATCCCATCTGGATTTCAAGGTTCTGTTGTCGATATGAGTTTTCATTTTCGGCCAGTTTCTCATCTAAAGCTTTCATTTTGGAAAAAAAAGGAAATCATTTAATGGATCCATTCTTTATCATACCGGGTATTGCAGGGACGACATTTCCTAAGTTGTTGCAAAGGATTGATTCAAACTTAGAACAAATCTACCCCTTTAATAAAGAGGGAATGCACTTCAAATCCTTTGACTGTTATCCTGATTTAGAAATGAATGCGCCATCAATCCTTCATCAGTGTTCTATGCGGATTATGAACACCTACTCCGTATTGATTGGAAGGCCAAAAATCACATACTCTACTTTTGATCTTGGTCTTTTTGAAATTAATCAAAAGCAATGGTTTAAATTATCTGCCAAACAACTGTCTCATCTCGAACATAAATGGTCTCCAGAGGTGACCTTTTCCGGTGTACTGATGCTCAAGAATTCAAATGGAGGGATAATAAAAAAATTTGAATCAATTGAGGATTTTCTTATTGGCGGATCGCCGAATTCTGCCCTTCTTTGTCCCGGAGATTTGATACAGAGTTTTGAGGCTAAGATGATTCATGATTCTGAAGTTTGTGGTAATTTATTTTTTTATTTTCAAGGTTTATATGTTCCATAAGATGGTCATCCCAACGAGAATCGCAAAAGAACTTTTTTCGCCAGCTGATCTGGTCCAAATCCTAATAATAGCTCGTGAGATGGTTGATCCTTTCAATCGTTCTGAGAAGCCCACAATATTCATTCCACAAATCATGCGTCCCAAAGATGGCTGGTGTTCTGATTCGTTATCGTTTTTATTCTCTTACCGCATCTATCTGGCAATCTTTATGTCTGTCCAAGGAAAAGTTCCAGAAATGGAATTTGAGTGGCAACTGATATCTTCTGAAAAGGCTGAAGCATTTAATAGCCGAAAGCTTCTCACTCTTAAAACTTCATATGAAAATCCTGATGCTCTTCATGGAGGTTTTATGATTGCGATAGGGCCAATCGATTGCCAATTTCCCAGTGGTCAGTATGCGCTCACTCCAGGCGAATGTCTGTTTATCTCAAAAGAGGATATGGTTGAGCTCGATGCCGAATTTCAAGGAACAAAATTTATTTTAGGAGCCATTTGGCAGAGACACCCAATTAACTACCCTTGGCTCTTTCAGATCGAGGATTGAGCAAAGAATCCTATTCCCATCCAGTCGGTTTTGAAATGACCATAATCAATCAACTCTTTAGAGTTTGCGGCGATATATTTGAATTCGGAAATGAATGGGTGTGATTCTTGATTAAATCTTAGCACCTCTTCCTGCTGATGGGCAAATCGGATTGAGCTAAGCACTGTTTGTGATTCATTAAAGGAGCTAGGAAGAATAAGAGTTTGTTTTTGCGGAGAGATATGCTCAAAATGAAAGGGGAGGTAAAGCAAACTCGAGTCTGCCGGTTTGAAGTAAAAAAAATATTTCTCAAAATTTACTTCTAATTTTAATTCAGATTTTATCCGATCAAGAAATGGCATGACAGGAGACGTTGCCTTCATGACTTTAGGATAGAGCATTAAAAAATCATGGCCAGAACCGAAAGCGAATTGTATTCCCGAAAAGTGTTTATTGAACATAGAGCCCCTTTGGGAAATTATATAGTAAGAGTTTCCGCTAAATCTAGGTGTCTTGTTTTACCTGCCTGTTTAAC
>Ga0164293_10001239_pt1 | contig 21345 bp, 16 predicted proteins | sample GEODES118metaG_FD_111487 | JGI IMG/M metagenome (GOLD analysis project Ga0164293, IMG submission 111487) | Eutrophic lake water microbial communities from Lake Mendota, Wisconsin, USA - GEODES118 metaG | ecosystem: Environmental > Aquatic > Freshwater > Lake | place: USA: Lake Mendota...
GAATTATGTTTGTAAAAAAACTCTTATTTCTGCTTTTATCATCACATATCCTATTCGCCCAATCTTATTTACATTGCGGCTTATGTAGATTGCGTAGCTCATGTAGCTTACCTTGTTCGCGTAGTTCGCATGGCTCACGTAGTTCGCGTAGCCTATCCTTAAAAATGAAAGAGGATTCTGATGCCATAGCAAATAATAGGCCTGTGGGACCTACTGGGCCATCAAAAGAATTGCTTGATAGGAGAAATATAATGTTTGCTTATTTGGGAATAAATTATATATTTTTATGCGAGAATATAATACCTAATATTGAGAAGAAGCAATCGAATATCTTTCAAAAGGCTATTCCTTCTGTATGTTATATTAGCACAGAATATACTGGAATGGCTGATAAATACAATCTAAATAAGGAGGATTTGCCCAAAGGCGTTGGTACAGGATTTGTATGGGATAAAAAAGGGCATATTGTAACAAATTTTCATGTTATAAACAAGGTCGATAATGCTATAATTACCATTACTGATAAAAATAATGTTAAGAAAAATTATAAAGCTAAATTGACTGGAATCGACCCTGATTTAGACATTGCTGTTCTAAAAATAGATATAGATAAATCCGATGATCTTCAAGTTATTACTTATAATAAGGATATCAAACCTATTATTGGCGAATATGCATATGCGATAGGAAATCCATTTGGTCAGGATCATTCTTTTACGTCTGGTATAATTTCGGCTAATAATCGCGAAATAACAGCTCCTACGGGACGCAAGATATACAACGTTATTCAAACGGACGCAGCAATAAACCCCGGAAATAGCGGCGGACCTCTATTGAATAGCAAAGGAGAATTGATTGGTATCAACACGGCTTCTCTCGGTAATGGTGTATCTTCTGGAATTGGATTTACTATACCTATTACAAATGCTGTAAAATCTATAACGGATATAATAGATACGGGATATGTTAAAAAAGCTATTTTAGGTATCTCATATATGGAAAGAAATCCCTCTGTATTAGAATCGGAAAAAAGCGGAATCCCTATAATTTCAAAAGGATTATTGGTTCTTGAAGTTCCTATAAAATCGCCAGCTTATGATGCAGGTCTACGAGGAGTTACAAGGGACAGCAAGACACAAAAAATAGATAGCATCGGAGATATTATAATATCAATAAATAATGATGAAATAAATAGTCCTAATGATCTAAATATTATTTTGAAGAAATATAAACCGAATGATAAAGTAAGTATTGAATATATTAGAGATAATATCAATAAAAAAACAGAATTAGTATTGGGTAGTTATAAAGGTACCACATTTACACAATTGGAAAACGAAAGAGGAAAGGATTTTTCCGAGAATGCGAGCAATGTTAATATACCGTTGAAAGATATAGAGCCTACTATACAACCGAGATTGTAAATTGTAAATTGTAAAGAGCTCATTCGACATTTTTATGAAGAATATAGCATCCATCGAGCATATATTTATCATTTCTTTTTGCAAATATCCATCTATAAAAGATATAACAAGGGTCTCCGGAGATTTCTGGATAATACATTTCGTCAAATTGAATGCTATTGCGAATCATTGTATTATAGGGAGCTTCGATTTTAACATCTACTTCATAATAGGTTTCGTTAACATCAGTATCATACATCTTGTTATAGCTTGTGATATAGTAGTTATCAAACTTACCAAGAAGAATACCATATTTTCCATCAGCAAATAGTTCCTTTAATTTAGAGGCATCCTTATTCTTAATAACATTAGAATCGGAACAATAAGACTGAAGAGTTTTAAGCGCGGTTTCAGGTTTATCCTTACCATTATTTTTAAAGTCAGTAAGAATAATATCGAGAGTATTCTTGATATCTTCTTTTTCGCTAATATTTTTTGCCTCTTTTTTTGTAACATAATTATTTTCATTATTCTGTTGTTTTGCAGCAATAGAATCTGCGCCCAATACTGGGAGATTCAAGGAATCTTTCTGTGCATCAATAATTTCAATAATTCTATAGGCTTCATCTCGCAAATCCTCCAATGATTTTGATTTGTCTTCTGCATATACGATAGATGGATTAGAATATTTATTGAATACCAGAGGCAAGGTTATAAATCGAGCAATCTTCAAAACATCTCTTCTTTCCATATTAAGATTCGAAGTAGGATTTCGCAATTGTAAAAAGTTCGTTTTACCAATTATAGAGAATGATTCATATTCATTGATTAGTAAAAGGATTAGAAAAATAGATTTATACATTTTATATATTATATGCTGTAATTTTTATATAATATCTTTAGACATTAGAACACTAATATCATAGTTTTCGTAAATATCTTCTTTTAGGTATTTGAACATTTTTGGATAAACTTCTCCGGATACTTCTTGGCCTGATGGAAATATAGTTCCTTTTATGCTTGTATTAAGCATTTTATCAATAGATAGCGGCGAAGTATCATTATAGCCCTCGCCAAAAAAGCACTCTTTAACACTTTTTCCCATCTCTTTACAGGTTTTTAGTGACTTGAACATATCTATTGGCTGTGCGGTATCTTTATAATATACTTCAAATGTTTTTCTCGCGCTGTTATCAGATTCTACAGCAGATACTAAGACATCTGCGAGATCAATTCGTGATATGATACCGCTTTTAGAAATACCTTGATTAAATTCGACCTCTTTATAACCTCGTTTTTCGCCAGGAGACAACATACCGGGTCTCACAATAGTATAACTTAGATTTTTAGGATTGTTTTTATATAAAATACGGATTCTCTCTTCGCCAGTTTGCTTTTTATAGCATGCGTCACAACTCGCAAAACCACGGTCTATTGTTTCGCCATAATTTTCCTTTCCAAGTTGGCACTTCGCACAAATAGATGATACTATGATGAGTTTTTTAACATTTGATTTAATCGCTTCCTTGGCAACATTAACAAGCCCAATGTCTTCTACGTCACTGCTCGGTTCTGCTATTTCATTTTTTGTAATATTTTCATTTATCATTTTATCGTATGCGTCTGTTCCCGGTGTACCTGTAATTTTAACACTGGGCCTTGATGCTGCGCAAAAAATAACAGCATCACATCCATACAGAATACCAGATAAGGTACTTGGTTTAAGGACATCAACGCCAGTAATTTTTTTAATTTTATCTTTATCCTTGATATCGTCAATTACCAAAGTGTTTATTTTAGCATTTTCTCTATCAACAATCTCTACATTTCTCCTCGTAATAGCTACAACATTTATATTTTTATTTATCAAAGTTCTAACAGTGTCTCCCCCAGTATATCCTGATGCTCCAAATACGGCTACTTTATTAATTTTATTGAGCAAATTAGTATTTTGCGGTTCTCCTTTATATGCGAAGACATATTTTGGATGAACAATAGCAGGTACTACACTGCTCGGAATTAACTCTAACAAGTTTCTTCTGCTAATATCACCTATAAATCTCATATTAAGGTTATTCAGTGTATTCAGAGAATTATAATATACAAAGGAGTTAGCAAACTCATTCAGAAAGAGAATATTAGCTATAGCAATAAATAAAAAGATTTTCGAGACCATTTTATTATAATATTATAGTAATATATATTTATATATATTAAATGCGAGATATTATAACTATAGATAAATTCTTATCTGTATGGATAGTTTTCTATTCCATAGGATATCTTCTAAAAATATTCCCATACAACCCATTGATATTATTAGCCATGGCTATAGCCTTCTTTATAATTGCATCGATTATAATTATATACTATCATAATAAAAATAGCAATCTTTTGTATTTTTTCATTATCAATTCTATCTTTAAGATACCGCTGTTTGCTATGGTATATCTCCAAAATAAAAAAATAACAGATTATGATATCCTATTCACCTTCTATATAGTAATATTTTACATAATATACATAGAAATAAGAGGCGATGATATATTTTGTATATACAGAGATCTGGTATTATTCATAATAAATGAAAATGACGGCAGAATACCACAGATATTCTATCATGGTAAAAAATTTATATAATATATTATTTGATTTTTAGTCGAAGACTTTAGACTAATTGCGTATGGAGGATGTTGTATAGATCTTTTGGGAAATTTTCAGGAATAATCTTATTAAGAGCTCTTAATCTATCAACAGTCATTTCACACTTAAAGAGCGCCTCTTCGGCATTTTGCAATTTCTCTTCAATCAAATCTTCGAAAAGATCGTTTCTTATTAGAACAATGTTATTTATGATATCCATATTTTCCTCGATATAATTGTCGGTCGACGGCACGAGAGAGACTACTGAGATGTCTACATACTCTGGGCTGTAGTATGTTGTAATATACATATTTTTCCAAACTTTCTTTTTATAAATTACATGATTACCATCTTCTTCATATAATTTACTTGTATCCTGTGTTAAAATAAGGCTGGTAATATAGCAGAACCATAATACAGGAATGGTTTTAAGTTTATCTTCTGTAATAGTAATAACTAAGGGGTATTCGATTCCCATATCATCATCTATTGTAATAGTAAATAGATCGTTCTTTTTAATAAAGGTAACTATAGATACAATCCTGTTGCTGTGGAAGTAGTAGCACGAGTAAGAACACGAGTTCGAGAGCGATTTCGAGAGCGAGCGTGAGCATTGCATATCTTGTGTGGTAAGCTTTGGTTTTGCGTACGATAATTATTAAGAGCACTTAGGTCAATTTTTAATAACTATAGAAAAAATAGAACAAATTATGGGTAGCCTTAAAAACGAGTACATAATTGAAAAAATTTTAGAAATTTCAAAAAGTTTTTAAAAGTTGAGAGAAAAATTAATTATGTACTCGTTTTTGAATTTATACAATCTGCATATATATTATATTATACAAGTCTCTTGGAAAGTCTTCCGGTATAATCTTATTAAGAGCTCTTATTTTTTCAACAGTCATTTCACAACGCATTAGTAATCTTTCTATATTGCTAAATTTATCTTCTATCAATTCATAAAATAGATTAGGTGAAATCAATGTAATTTCTTTAATCAAATGTAGGTTTTCTTCAATATAGGTATCGGTTGATAATATATCTGAGATATCTGCGATATCTATTACTTCTACAATAAAGTGTTCAGTGATATATGTATTTTTGCATATTTTTTTTATGTAAATAACACGATCTCTATATGTATCATTAAAATGCATATCGCTTGTATCATCTGTTAAAAACAGACTTGATACATAACATAACCAAAGAGGCGGTATTGTTTTCAATTTATCTTCTGTAATTACTAGAGTAAGTACTCTTTCATTAAGTAATCCAAAATTTATAGTTATATTGATAATATTATTGCATTTTACAAATACTATATTAACCATTTTCTTTAGACAAATATACTTGTAACAAGAGTATTGCATTTTCTCGGTAACTTATATAGTTTAATAAAATGCAACAGCGTATTCATTATCATTTTTTTTATAATTAAGAGAAAAAGAATATAGTATATACTGATATATTAAAAACGAGTACATAATTTATTTTTCTCTCAACTTTTAAAAACTTTTAGAAATTTCTAAAAGTTTTTCAATTATGTACTCGTTTTTTCAAAGTACTTTTTATAGTGATCTATAGTTTCTCTAATACCATCATCAAAATTCACCTCTTCTTCCCAGCCAATCTCTTGTAACTTAGAAGAATTTATAGAATATCTAAAATCATTATAATTTCTATCATCTACAAACTCAATCCATTCGTTGATATCTGAATCAGGCTTTAAATTATTTATTAGAATCTTTGCAATATCCATTACAGAATACTCGTTTTTACATCCTACATTATAGACCTCATGTATCTTTCCGTTCATTAGAACTTTAACGACAGCATTACAGATATCATTTATATGTATAAAATTTCTCCTTGTTACTCCATCGCCGTGGATAGTACATTTCTTATTGTTTAAAAGTAGATTAATAAAGCGTGGTATTAGCTTCTCTTTATATTGGCGTTTTCCATAAACATTATTGCATCTAACTATAACTATAGGCATTTTATAGGAATAGCAATAAGACTTCATTATATGCTCGGTGCCGGCTTTTGAAGCCGAATAGGGGTTTGTGGGATTTAAAATATCATTTTCAGTACAACCTGCGTGATCTATTGAAACATCTCCATAAACCTCATCGGTAGATATATGAATAAATTTTTTAATATTGCCATATAATCGGACGGCTTCAATCAATACATGACTACCTACTATATTGTCCTCAGTAAACTCCAACGGATTTATAAAAGAATTATCTATATGCGTTTGAGCTGCAAAGTTAATAACGGTATCAATATTATAATCGCGCAATATTGAACTTACTAATTGAAAATCTCCTATATTCCCCATGACTATTTTATCATACTCTATGCCATCTGCATTAGAACAGTAATCTAACTTATCAATAGTAACTACAAAAATATCAGGGTTTAGTGATTTAATATAATTGATAAAATTCGACCCTATAAATCCACAACCTCCAGTAACTAAAATCCTCTGAGCTATTATATCCATTTATATTTAATATATATATTCTTTTATATACTACTACGACGGCTATGACGGCTACGACGGCTACGACTACCTCTATATATATAGAGATATGGAGGATCTCTCAAAATATAAAAACAAGTAGCATAGAGTATAATTGAAAAATTTCTAAAAGTTCAAAGAAAAATAAATTATATGCTCATCTCTCGGTCATCACTCGGTCATCTCATTGGTCGATATTAAATTTATCTATAGAAAAAACTATATCATCGTAGCGGCCCTTATTAGGTCTCAAGTCATATACTTTTATGAATCCCTTTAAGTGTTCGGGTACAACAGTCTTGAGAATATCTATCCAATCCCATGATTGGACATCTTCGATTATTAGGATTCCGTCATCGGCCAATAATTGAGAATAAAGTTGAATAAATTGTATCATGCTTTGCAAAGTATGAGGACCATCATCCAAAACTAAATCAAACTTTATGTTTTTGTTTAAAAAATTAGCATCAAAAAATTGCTTATTGTATGCGTCAGATGATGTATGCAAAGTAATTCGTTCCTTGTTTTTAATACCTCCATAAACATCATCGATACTCATAATATCTAATCCGTAAACAGTAGCATTTTTAAAATAATCATGCCACATTTTTATACTCCCTCCAAGACATATACCTACTTCCAATACATTAGTAGCAGTATCCTTCTTTTTATTCAATAGTTTTTCATAAAGCGGCAAATATGAATGTATAGTATTCTTGTCTGTCCTTGAATTATCTGCGATTTGTTCTAAGCTCATTTTGTTATATATTATTTTAATGTATATAAATCTTATATGAAAAAATAAAAAATATTCAATATATAATTAAGACTTCCTTACAAATTACAAATCATAGTTTAGAAACCCATAATCGTACATATGTTTGATAGCCGAATGCAAATTAATAACATCATATTTAGAGTTATGTGCATTCTCAATTTCCTTACCAAAACAATATCTATACAATTCTTTCATAGACGGATACTTATATTTTCCAAATTTATTGATAATTTTAATGATATTTTTGGTATGTTTCATTGTACATAGGAGTTTTTTCTTATCAATTTCTTCAATAATATGTTTCAGCCCTCTCCTATGTAGCTCTGATTTAATCACAGATATATCAAAGGCTATATTGTGTGCAACAATACACTCGACTTTTTTAAGACTTTCGTAAAATTCGTCAATTGCATAATTAAATTCGGTACCAATTTTATCAGAAATCTCGTCGGTAATAGAGTGGAATTCGCTATTAGTAATATTGAAGTCTTCGCGCTTTATCACATAATCTTCTAAATATAGATTATTATAATTATAATCAGTTACAATATAAGATATTTGAACTATTCGAGCAGTATTGTATTTACCAATATCCCAATAGTTGGGATAATACCCCCATTTCATATTAGTCATATCAGGCAATCCATTGGTTTCCGTATCAATAAAAAGAGCCATTTATTTACTAATATATAAATAGCAATCAATTTTTATATTTTTATATTTTTATATTTTAGATAATACGTTAGAGTGAAAATATTTAACAAGAGTTTCCCATCTATAATTTTTCAAAATATTTTCTCGACCATTTTTCCCATGCTTAATACCAAGCTGCGGATTGTTAAAATACTTCCAAAAGGCTAATGCGAAGTCATGAGGATCTGTTATTTCAGCTTTGCCACCGATACCATTCGATTTATTATCCAAATACTGATATATAGTAGATTTAATAGGAATTGAATTAGTCTCATTTAAATACTCGCGAATTCCTCCGACATAAGAGGATACCTGAGGAATACCTAAACCCAAGCATTCAAAAACGGTTAATTCATACCCACCGCCATTACAATTATTACAACCTACATCACAACAATTGTATAATATATTAATCTCTTTATCGGACAATTGCTGTGGCATAGGAACCTCTATAATAGTCTCCTTAACATATTCGAGAGGGATATCGCGGAATTTAACCTCGTTTTCTATTATATCCCATAAATTCCAATAGCCGTCTATTTGAGTCCCAATTATTAATTTAGCAGATCTGGTATTTTCTTCATTTTTCTTTATAGTATTTCGGACGTTCACATTGTAATGCATTTCTATAAATTCGACCCACGCTATTATTGTGTGATCCCAACATTTTCTTGGTTGATTTCTATTCAAATTTAGAACTATAAAATCATTTACATTATATTTAAAGTAAGTTCTCGCAATATCTTTCGGTATCGGATAATACATATTAGTATCAAATCCGTGAGGGAATATATGTATAGGAATACTCTCTTTAATACCAAGTTTACGAGCAATATCTCTCCAATATGGAGTAAATGCTATTATACCATCAAAATATGAATTTAATAGATCTATATAATTCTTCTTCTGATAAGGATATACTTGATCCATATATGAATAGAGTTTGAAGTTGTGTTTCTCGCTCCCACACTCCTTTATTATAGCACTGGTAAGTGATGTTGTAATCATGTTATCATTAAAAATAATAATAACATCTTGCGGATTTCTTTTTATAAAATCGCCAATTTCTAATTCGCCAAAACCATTTCTCCGAGGATTCTCTGCGGCTAATACGTCGTGCAATTTAACAGAAGCCGGTATATCATTGCGGAGCCCTTTATCATTTGTATTATTAACATTCTGAAACCCATATATTGTTAACGCTATATCATCGTACATTCCTAAATACTTAGATATGTAATATACGACTTTAGAATATCCGTTGCTCGTTCCTATAGGATAGGTCCCGCAAAGCATAACCCTTTTTTTTCCGTCGGGAGATTTTTTCCACCATCCATTTCCTTCCTTACTACTATCTATAGAATCTTCCTTGTTATTTTTTTTTATAGTTTCTTCTCCTATTATATGTGTCGATTTTACAAGGTCGTATATATTTATAGGCATTTATTAATATTTAAATTTAATAATTAAATCTTATATAATATAATATACATTATTACTCTTTTGCCATAGAATATCCCATATTTTGATTAGGAAACATCATAGGCATCTGCGGCATCCCTTGAGGCATCCCTTGCATCCCTTGAGGCATCCCTTGCATCCCTTGCGGCATCATAGGAATATTGTTATTTGCTAAATGTTGCATATACATCATATGATACTTGATATAGGGATCTAATATATTAGCCGTTTTTGTTTTTCCGATTTGTATAGCTAATTCTGCTATATAATCACATAATAATATAATTAAAGTGCCTATAAAAACAAATATGAAAATATTAATTAATGTATTTAAAATACTTTCTGTCTTTTTATTCTCTTTAATTATCTCTGTTAATTTATCGTCCTCGGCAGTCTTAACATTTTCAGCTTGTTTTTTTTGAGCTGCCGTTGCCGTAGCTGTAGACGTAGTAGCCACAGCCGTAGTAGCCGTAGTCGTCGAAAATCCTCCGGGACCCGTTACTTGAGGTTTTTTAACAGGATCTAACATAGCAGTAGTTCCTTCATCGATATTATTAATTTTATTTTCTATACTTTTTAAATATTCTAAAGCTTCGCGTGCTTTCAATTTCTCTTCTTCGCTTAAATTGTACTCGTTATTATTTAGTAAATTAATGCCTTTTTTGGGTTTGCTGTTATTATTAGAATAATCATTTGTATTATCATTTGTATATGACGATTTATTGTGATTAGGCATATAATCATTTATCTTAATATCGCTTTTTGATTTATAATTTACCTCATCTTTTAGATTATTGATATCAAAATACTGCTCCATATCTTCGTCATAGAAAGGTCTTACATTATCAATTCCATTGTTAGCTACAAATCCACCAGAATTTTCGTAATTATCATAGGCACTTTCATCTTTACAGCTTTTAAAGTTTTCCTCAGTATATGTTTTTATAGCAGCATCTCTTTCTTTTTTACAATCTCCAGATACTGGAATAGTATACATAGGAGCTTGTAGAGGTGCACAGCTACTATTACCCTTAGTTATACCATCGGTCTTATTAATATTATTCTTAGACACTTGTACATTCTGTTGCATATACTCTACACTTTCCTTATTCGAAGAAAGAGAACTGTTCTCCATACTATATAAATGCTGATTATTAAGAGATGTAGGCAAAGGCTCTGTGGGCGGAGCACAGCTTCTCTTTTTTGCAGAATGTTGTTTGAAAGTACCTATGTTATATGCTTCTTGAAGTGTTGAATATTGCATTTTTAATAATTAATATTTATATTCTCTATTATACAAAAAGGAAAGAAAAAACAAAATATTTATATAATATAATTGTAAAGAAGCATTATGAAAGAATCTGAATATAATATCGATGTTAAGGAAAATGATAAAATATATGATATTATAGACGAGGAGAATAATAATTTAATAATTAATATATTTAAAGGAATCATAACAGGGTTTTTAATAGCATACTTGATAATACTTGGACTACGTCCGGCTGCATTATATCCAGATAATATTCTCGAGGTTATAGATAACCCATGGATATTTGTTATACTGATTATAGTAAATTTTTATGTTATACAATGGGATTTTACAATAGGATTATTACTTCTTCTATCAATAATTGCATTAATCCTTGATATAATAATTTTTACAGAAGGCAAGATATTTTTATCAGATGAGAAAGAAGAAAAATATTCAAATGGCGATACAAAATCAATAGAAAAAAAGACAACGCCTGCATCAACATCGGCATCGGCATCGACATCGGCATCAGCGACGGTATCATCGGTATCTCCGATATCTACGATATCTACGGTATCTTCAATTGTATATAGTTCGTATAGAGATATCAACGATATCATAATAGATGAACTAAAAAAATATAACAATGTAAATAGTAAAAAATCTTATGCCTCTAATTTTTTATAATTGTCTTATTAAAAAATAGATTATATAATTAAATTATGGAACAAGTAGGTATTTTTGGAACTCTCGAGCCGCTATCTATCATTCTCTTTATAGTAGTACAAATAGGCGGGAGATATCTCAAAATAGATTTAACTCCAGCGCAGCAGAAATTAATCAACAACTCTATTTTTCAAAGCATAATATTATTTTCGATTATATATATGTCTACTAAAAACCTTAGAAATAGCATCATTATCGTAATAGTAATATATATATGCATATATATTTTATTTAATGAAAATCATAAATATAACATTCTATCTAAAAAATGGCTATATGATGAAAAGATTATAGAAACAGAATATAATAATATAAAGGATATATACATAAAAAATATAAATAACATATAAATGATTGAACTTTCGACCAATATAATTATCAATAAAAATCTCGAGGACGTGTTTGAGTTAATGTATAACAAAGAAGACAATTTCGATAATATTAATGACGAGATGTATAAAATAATAGAATGTACAACATCAAAATGGAAGATAAAAAATGGGAAAAGGAAGAAGATGTCGCAGTTATATATATATGTTAATAATTTGCCCCAATATTTGAAAAATTATACAATAGAAGACGATAATTACATTAGAATCCGTAGGAAATACAAAATAATAAATGACGGAGATAAATATAAAGAATTAAAATGCAAGGATGATATTATTAATTTAAAAAGTTCGTACTTAAGTCTAATTAAATCCATGAAACTTATTAATATCAAGGAACGTATCAAGCTCACATCTGTAGAAGAAGACAAGACAAAATTAGATTTCGAGATAAAAATAAATATCGGCATACCAAATAAGGACGAGTTTGAAAATTACATCAAGATTATATTTCAAAATATATTAGATAATTTAGTAGAAAAACTATCGTAACTATCGTAACTATCGTAACTATCGTAACCTCTCTTCCAATTCTTTGATATATTCATTTTTACTATTCAATTCCTCTATAAGCATCTTATTTTCATTATCTAAATCTGTATACATATTGGTCAATGCAATATTATATTTGTGCGAAAATGATAATTGTGATAAATTATCGTAATATATGGAAATTATCTCATTTTTATTAAATAATCTTATATGTTTATTATTAGTATATCTACAAAAAGGGCATTGGTATTTAATGAATATCTGTTTTTGTTCTACAAATAACAAAGATGTTCGCGAAGATAATTTGTTGCAACATGCTATACATATGTATTTATTACATTCATAACAATGTAAATTGCTCGATATCTTGTTCTCGCTACATATCACGCAATCTCCGATATCTCCGCAATCTCCGCAATCTCCGTCATAACTATAAGCATTCTTATTTTCCATATTATAAAATTATATAAGGATTAGACTTTATATATAGATGGGTATGATACCCGATGCTGCTATAGCTCAGTTGGTTAGAGCACTCGACTGTTAATCGAGTGGTCGCAGGTTCGATCCCTGCTAGCAGCGTTTATTTTTATTTATCTTATATAATTATAAGAGAAATGGTGAAAAGAAACAATGTATCAGCTCCGGCAAAACTTTTGAAAAATAGTAGTAGTTCAAAGCCTAAATCGGCATTTCACACCGCAATATATAACATTGAGAAAATTTTAAATAATTATGAATTAGAAAAAGATAAAAAAAAGATAGATAATTTGTTTAAATCCAAGTTTTCTAAAAATGAAAAATTAATACCAGATAATGTTTTATTAAATAATATATATAGAAAGCCTATGAGAAAATTTATAATAACTGTAGTATCTCCTACTCCAGTATCAGAAAGTGCTAAAACTTCTACTAAAACAGTACGCAGAAAATTCATTATTACCGATAATGATGATCCTAAAAATTTAAACTACAAATTGGTAAAGTAATTTAATTAAATATTTTTTATAATAATATATAAAAATTGATTATATATTTAAACATTAGATGAGTTATTTTAACTACTATTATTAAGAGATATGTCTATTTATCCTGAACTATCTTATAACGACCAAAAAGTTGAAATACAAGAAGTGCGAGGTATTCAATTCAGTGTTTTGAGTCCTGACGAAATTGTTAAAAGGTCTGTTGTCGAAATAAATAAAACAGATACATATGCTGGAAGTGAACCTATCATCGGCGGTTTGTTTGATTCTCGCATGGGCGTTTTAGAACACAATCGTATTTGCTGTACATGCGAACAGAAAAACATATTTTGCCCCGGTCATTTCGGGCATATTGTTCTCGCCAAACCAGTATTTCATGCAATGTTCTTCGATATCGTTAAAAAAATTCTGAATTGTGTCTGTTATAAATGTTCGAAGTGTCTCATTTCTCCCGATACAACTCATAAAGATTTTAAAAACGATATTAGTAAAATCCTATCTATTAAGAACAACCACAAAAGATGGGAGGCCTATTATAAACTCTGTAATACCACTACTAAATTGAGAGCTTGCGGTGATGATGACGTAGTAGGATGCGGAGCTGTGCGGCCTACTAAGATTCACAAAGAAAACTCTATGAAAATTATCGCAGAATGGAAGGATAAAAAGAATGAGGAAAAAATATCTCAAGAATTTACTGCAGAAGATATCCTGAGAATATTCAAAAGAATAAGTGAGAAAGAAATGGAAATGATGGGATTCAATCCGAAATGGAATAGGCCAGAATGGATGATTTGCACTATCTTGCCTGTTCCGCCTCCCGCCGTTAGACCCAGTATTATCGAAGAGAATGGTCAAAGAAGAGAAGATGACTTGACTCATAAATTAAGCGATATTATTAAGGCTAACAATCAAGTCCAAGATAAAATTAATAAGGGCGCTACAGAAGAAACTATCAGATATTATACTATACTATTGCAATATCACGTATTCACCTTTATTAACAATCAGATGCCCGGATTAGCTCCTGCACAGCAGAGAAACGGTAGGAAATTAAAATCCGTAACTGATCGTATGAAAAAGAAGGAAGGGCGTATCAGAGGTAATTTAAATGGTAAGCGCGTAGACCAATCGGCGCGCTCGGTAATTACTCCAGATCCATATATTAGCATCGACGAACTTGGAGTACCTATTAAAGTAGCGATCAATATTACATTTCCAGAAATTGTAAATAAATACAATATCGAACATATGCGCAAGTTAATTATGAATGGTGCAGATAATTGGCCGGGGGCTAAATATATTAAGAAGCCGAATACAACTATTAATCTGAAATATTCGCGCGATTTAGAAACGATTGCTAAAGAATTGAAGAATGGCGATATAGTACATAGGCATTTATCTGACGGCGATTATGTATTATTTAACAGACAGCCGTCGCTTCACAAGATGTCTATGATGTGCCACAAGGTTGTTATTATGCCTTACCAAACGTTTCGCCTCAATGTTCTTGATACCCCTCCATATAATGCAGATTTTGATGGTGATGAGATGAATTTGCATTGTCCTCAGAGTATCCAGACGATGAACGAATTGATGGATATTGCAGCCGTACCATATATGATTTTAGCACCAAGAGACGGTAAACCTATCATCGAAATTGTTCAGGATACTCTCGTTGGTTCTTATCGTTTAACAAAAGATTATACAGAGATTCACGATAAAACGATGGCTAATATTCAAATGGTCAATAGTTATTTTACGGGAAGTTTGCCTAAACCAGAAAACAAATACTGCTATAGCGGTAAAGAAGCATATTCCCAAATATTGCCCCCGAGTCTTTATATAAATAGAAAAAATAAGAAAGATGAAAAGGTAATTATCAACAACAGTGTATTGGAAAGCGGAAATCTCGATAAGAATGTATTTCATGGTATCTCTACGGGACTAATCCCAGTTATTTATCACGATTATGGGCCTTTTGAAGTCCGCAAGTTTCTCGATAATACTCAAAGATTAATTTGTAGATGGCTGTTAACATCGGGATTCAGCGTCGGAATTAGCGATTTAGTAACTGATAAAGCAACCGATGAAAATCTCAAAAATAAAATTAAAGAGATGCAGACAAAGGCTTATAATAAGTTGGACCAGATTAGAAGAGGAACCTTTATTAACAACAGTATATTTAATAACGAAGATTATATCGAGAGAGAGTTGATTGGTATTTTAAATGAAACTACGAGTGAAGTTGGTAAGATTGGTTTTGCACAAATTGAAGAGAAGACTAACCGAATGATTAACATGGTTAAATCAGGATCAAAGGGTAAGGAGATCAACATATCTCAGATGATTGTTTGTGTAGGTCAGCAGAATGTTGACGGTAAAAGAATTACATATGGTTTTACAGACAGAACACTTCCGCATTTTACAAAATACGACGATGGCCCCGAAGCACGAGGATTTGTTAAGAATAGTTTCATTTCCGGTCTGAAACCCCATGAAGTATTCTTTCATGCTATGGGTGGTCGCGAAGGTCTAATTGATACTGCTGTTAAAACTTCTGAAACAGGGTATATTCAACGCAGATTGGTAAAAGCAATGGAAGATTCCAAGATCCATTATGATAATACCGTTAGAACTGCCGATGGTACTATTATACAATATATCTACGGTGAAGATGGTATGGATGGCTGTAAAATAGAGGTTCAAATTATTGATAGCATCTATAAAAATAATATAGAGCTTGATTTGGAATACAATTTGAAGAAGACAGATAATATAGAAATTCATGTAACTGAAGAGGTGTTAAAATCTATTACTACAGACACTTATAACAGATGCAATGAACATTTTGAAAAAATTATAGATGATAAGTTGTTCCTTATCAAGAAGATATTTAATTACGAAAAGAAGAATGTAATCAACTATCCTATTCCATTTCGCAGGATTATAACAACGGCCCATAATAGATTGTTGAGTATCAATATCGAAGGAGTTAAAACCGATCTATCTCCTGATTATATCTTAGATGGTATAAATAAAATAGAGAGCAAGCTCTTTATCAAGAATCTCAATCAAGGCATGAGATTTCTCCATATACTATTGAGACTCTATTTGAATCCTAAAAAACTAATATTCCAATATCATTTCACTAAAGAAATATTTGATTATATAGTAGTCCAGATTATCGAATATTTTAATCAGGCTATTGCACAGCCCGGAGAAATGGTTGGTATTATTGCGGCCCAAACAATCGGAGAATTGGGTACTCAGATGACGCTGGATTCATTTCACGTTTCTGGAACAGCAGCGGCAGTCAAAGCTACATCTGGTGTTCCGCGTCTTAAAGAAATTTTATCGGCAACTAAAAAGACCAAGACGCCCACGTTGATTATATATATGAAGAATGATATTTCGTGTGTGATAAATCCTATTAAAAATAGCAACGGCGATTTCAATGATCCAAGAATAGATGCTACGAAAGACCATGCTATGAATATTAAGAATTCTATTGAAATCACTAAGCTATCGGATATTCTCGAGTATAGCGAGATATATTGGGATAACGGAGAATACTATGAAACAAATATTGAAGAAGATCAAGGAATTATGAATATATACAAGGAGTTTGAAGAACTTAACGGATCATCATGTCGTGCACGTAGTTCGTCTCCGTGGGTTCTCAGATTGGTCTTTAATAAACAGAAGATGGTATCTTATAGATTGAAAATGATAGATATCTATACAAAATTAAATTCGGCATATGATAAGTATATCGATTGTGTATATAGCGATGATAATGCCGACGAATGTGTGTTCCGCATTAAATTGACTGAACTGGCTCTCAAGGATGGTGACGAAATAGCCACTATTAAAGCCATTGAGCATAATATCGTGCATCAAATATTATTGAAGGGATACAAAGGTATTAAGAAGGTATCGCTTAATAAAAAGAAATATACGAGATATAATGATGAAACAAACAATTTCGACGATGTTCTTGAGTGGGTATTGGATACGGATGGTACGAATTTGATTGAACTATTAGCAAATCCAAACATAGATAGTACTCGTACAATCTCTAATGATATCAGAGAAATATATGATACGCTCGGTATTGAGGCCGCGAGAAATGCGCTATACAAGGAGTTAGTTGCTGTAACAAACGAAGGTTCGATGAATTACAGGCATATGTCTCTACTTATTGATACGATGACTTATAAAGGACAATTGATGTCTATTGATAGACACGGCATTAACAGAGGAGATATCGGACCTCTCGCTAAATCGTCGTTTGAAGAAACAACGGATATGTTAATTAACGCAAGTATTTTCGCGGAATATGATAAGGTAAATGGTGTATCTGCGAATGTTATGTTGGGTCAACAGCCTCCTTGCGGAACTGGAGATAGCAAGATATTGATCGATGAAGAGTATATGATTGAGCTATTGAATGATATTAACACAAAGAATCCTATGAACGAAGGAACTCTCGATACTATAGTAGAAAACGACGAGCATGACGACGGAGAAAAATTCACATATAACGAGAATGATTTGCAGGTCAAATTGAATTTGGATAAAAAGAACAGCAAATGCTATAAATTACCTCAGCAAAATATAAATATTATTTAGAATCAGGAGATAACAATGAATCGTTGGAATTGTATTTTAAATTAAGTAATTTATTTTTAATATCTTCGGGAGCTTCTCCCAATTCTTTATAGATGTACGAGCTACTATCTGAAAGCTTGATTATATAATAAGATATATTATTATTTATTTTATTTTTTTCCCTAAATAGCATTAATAGAGGTCGCTTAGCTATTTCATCGATATCCTTTCCGGCTCTATAGAAAACGCTCGTATTATTAAAATCCTTGAGACCGTTTCTTTTAACTCCGATACCTCTCCCATACTCTTGTTTATCGCGTATTATAAAAATATTAATATTTAGCCACGTTGCTATTATTTTTAATGTTATATCGCTATAATATTTTATACCATCTTCTTTTTTGATATGCTTAATAATTCTTCGCCTCTCATCAATGCTACTTTTATTAAAGTAAGAGTCTAAGAAAACCTTCTCAGATTTAAATGATAAATTAGTGTTATTTAATACATTCATTGTCTTAACGTATACCGCGTAAAAATGCGGATCTTCTTTAAATAATATAGTAATTAATTTATTATTTTTCCTTTTTAAATCACTAATGTTATTATTATCACATAATATTTTTTCATATTCATCGTATGTATATTGTATTATATGATCGAATTTGTGAATATTTGTTATTATATTCTTATCATAATTTGTTAGATATTCATATAGATCTCTGATATAATTTTCGCCATAATTAACCTTGATATATCTCAATCTCAAAGATAATTTGGGCCAAATTTTCTTCCATTTAGAATTCAATTCATATTCAATACCCTTAAATATAGTAGGTATACTTTTAACTATATTTGTAGATGTAGCATCGTCCTTGATTTCATATGTTTTTTCAATAGGATTATTTAAATTATTTATATTGGTCGGGTAATACTCTTTGTAACTTACTATATTTTTGGGTATTCTATTGGGATTAGATACGAGATATTGAGAAAATATCAATTCTTTGCCATCTTTATCTTCAATTATATTTTCAGAAATCTCATTGATATAATCGTACTTAAAGTTTCCCAAAGATAGCGAGTACCAATTCTTGATACTATTTCTCGAAGAAAGATCTATTTCTTCTAACACTATCTGTAACATTCGCGGGTCATACTTATCAGTATCTGCTATATCTTTAAGAAGCGTATCTATAACATGAGCTCTCGAATGTTTAGCTAAGTTATTATAAAACTCGTCGGTATAAGTAACGGCCAATAATTTTCTCTTGATATATTTTCGGATTTCATACATATCATTAGTAATCTCATTGTTTTCTTTAACATATTTGTGGAATTTATTAAAATAATCACTATTTAATACTATATTATCGTCTATTGCGTGGTCTGTGAATTTAATCGTCCCTTTAGTGATAATTCTCGTCTCCTTCTTTATTTCAAAAGTTTCCACTTTTATTCCAACACCTTTAGCATCTTCTATAAACTCTTTGTGTACGTCGTTTTTCACTGATATATTATAAATATTGCCTATTATATCTTCGCTAAACACTATATTTTTAATATTAAAGAATTCTATAAGTAACTTTATAAATATTATAGATTGTTTCTTAAAGGTTATTATTACATTGTTATGTAATATAATTTTATCAATAGAGAGATCGTTGTTTATTATCAATGTTTTAAAACCATATACGTCTTCGGTATTCTTTTCGATATTATTCACGCGTCTTATAATAGCTCTTATATTAATCTTATTCTCATATATATCATTGCTATGAGTTTCGCGCTTCGTATTCTTCGCATTAGCCGAGCAGCTTTTTAATATATTTTTGATATTCTCGTGATCGTCTAAATTATAAGATTTAGTATCAGTCTTTGTATTTATCGTCCTTGATACAAGCGGTTCATATATCGAAGTATTTATATTATCCTTATCATTATTATTGTCTTTATATATCATAATCATTTTGGGATTTTTTCCTAAATGATCTATTAAATCATTAAAAGTCGTATAATAAGGACAGATAATTTGAACATTATTATCGATCCCTTTCTCTACCTCCCATGATATAATTAATCTTTTATATAATATTGCGACTAATGAATATATATATTGAATATTTTTATCATATTTACTATCGGTCGATTTTAAATAACTGATAAATTTTTTATAGGCTTTATAAATAGATAATAATCGCGACTTGATATATAGCGATTTTTTGGAATTATCTTCTACTTCGGGAAAGAATAGCAACTTATTATTAAATTTATTCAATAATTCAATATATAAGTTGGCGTTAGATTCGGGAATTACTGGTTCATTATCTGAGAAATCCTTGAATACATTTCCATTTTCAAGAGACAAAAAGGTAATTATATCGAGTCTTTTTTCTATATCTCTCAATAAGCTATCTTTCGTCTTATTTAATAGGAAAGCTATAACATCTATAATGTTATCATAATTATTCAATTTTTTATTTGCAGGAATATCTTTAATGCCCTTTCGTAATATACAATTGTGTTTATTGATATTATTGCGATTTATGCAATTATTCAAATAATCTTTATGATTATTATATAGAACGTGATATAATTCCTTGCGAATATTTCCATATCTATTTTTATATATAATAGGTATTTGCGTCATAATATAATTATTAGTAACTGCTTCATTATCTTCGCTACTACGCTTGCTTTCTTTCTTGACTTCGACAGATTCTTTCTTAATTAATATAGCTTCCTTAGCCTTTCTCCCACGCTTCCCTTTTTCCGGTTTATCTTCTGTAATTATTTTTTTAGGCTTATCGACCTTTACCTTTTTTAATTCTGGATTCTTAGTACCGCAGCAAGGTATATTGTGTTTATCAATGCGATATGCATATCTTGGCTTATTCGCATTGTTCATAATTTCATTTAACATCATCGGCTTTTCATTTTCATCGGGACACCTCATTCCTTTTGCATATTCATCTTCATTTAATGGTATGTTACTTACAGGACACCATATTCTCGGACAAGTATAATAGTGTTGGTTATCTTCGGCGCTACCATATTTAATTATATTATCAAGCTGCTTATCGTGACCTTTTAGTTTGAGTTCATTGAGTTCTGATTCTGATAAAACTATAGGTTGATGAGGAGGCTGGCAATTCCTCGCCTTATTTCCTTTCCACAACTCCTTGTCTGCTATATTTAGCCTATTTATTAGATAATTGTCCTTCGCTTTACCACCGCCAGACGATATAGCATTATCAATATATTCATCGCTTTTTATACTACTATAATCGCTGCTTTTGCTCTTGCTGCTCTTGCTGCTCTTGCTGCTCTTGCTGCTCTTGCTGCTCTTGCTGCTCTTGCTGCTCTTGCTGCGCTTGC
>Ga0164293_10001240_pt1 | contig 21345 bp, 19 predicted proteins | sample GEODES118metaG_FD_111487 | JGI IMG/M metagenome (GOLD analysis project Ga0164293, IMG submission 111487) | Eutrophic lake water microbial communities from Lake Mendota, Wisconsin, USA - GEODES118 metaG | ecosystem: Environmental > Aquatic > Freshwater > Lake | place: USA: Lake Mendota...
ATTCCTTATGGTTTTGAACACAGAACATTACCTCATTACACTAAATATGACGACTCGCCAAACGCCCGTGGTTTCGTTGAAAGCTCTTATATTAACGGTTTATCGCCACAAGAGCTATTCTTCCACGCTATGGGTGGTCGTGTTGGTTTAATTGATACTGCGGTCAAAACATCTACTACTGGTTATATCCAAAGAAGATTAATTAAAGGTCTCGAGGATTTGATGGTTGCGTATGATATGACAATTCGTACAAACAAGAATAAAATTGTTCAGTTTGCTTATGGCGACGATAATATTGACACTGTTAAAGTAGAAAATCAACCAATTAATTTAGTTTCGATGAGTGTTCAAGATATTTACGCTCATTACTTAGTTCCGGAGGAATCTGGAAAAGTAAAGACACTTAGTAACATATTCTTAAAAAATACAATGACCAGATATAAGAAACAACACGAAGAAATGATGAAAAAAACAAATAGTTATATTGAAATGATGATTAAAATGCGTGATGATATTATTAAAAACGTATTTAAAAATAAGGGCGATAGTGTTGTAAATGTTCCAGTGGCATTTTCATACGTTATTGGCAATATACAAGGTCAAACCAATTTAACTGTGTCATCATTAGTTGATATTACACCACTTGAAGCGTTCCAAATGATCGAAATGTGTTTTGAGAATTTAAATAAAAATCATTATGCGCTACCAACAAATCTATTCAAGACTCTATTCTTCTTCTATTTGTCTCCAAAGGAGTTGCTAATTGTAAAACGATTTAACAAGGCCGCGTTGTCATTATTACTTGACACAATTACTCTTGACTACAAGAGAGCTATTGTCACACCAGGTGAAATGGTCGGTATGATTGCTGGTCAGAGTATCGGTGAGGTATCAACACAGATGACTCTAAATACATTTCATTTTGCAGGTGTTGCTTCCAAATCGAATGTCACTCGTGGTGTACCAAGAATTGAAGAAATATTGTCGCTTTCAAGTGAAATAAAGAATCCGTCTTTGAGTATTTATTTGAAAAAAGACGATGAGACACAGAAAGATAAGGCGCGTTCTATTATGTATATGTTAGAGCACACACAGCTTGAAGAAATTGTGAAATCAGTCGAAATTTGCTTTGACCCTGACGACCTGAATACTTTGATAAATGATGACAAAGACACGATTGAACAATATAGAGAATTTGAAAAAATGGTGGACGAGTGTAACGAAATCTCTTTGTCAAATGATGAAAATGAGAAATCCAAATGGATTATCAGAATGATAATGGATCCAGAGGTTATGCTTGAGAAAAATATCACAATGGATGATGTAAATTTCACATTGAACAATTGTTATGAAAACCAGATAAATTGCGTTTATTCCGATTACAATGCGGATAAATTAGTGTTTAGAATTCGAATGAATGAAGTAATTAAAAATAGTTCAAATCGTGGCGGTCAAAAGAAAACAAAGGTAAATCCTCTTGACCAATCTGATCAAATTTATATTTTAAAGAACTTCCAAGAACAACTTTTACAAAACGTTGTTTTAAGAGGTATCAAGGGAATAGATAAGGTTATTCTTCGTAAGATTAAAGATAATATGGTAGAAAATAATGGCATCTATAAAAAGCAAGATATATGGGTTTTGGATACTATCGGTACCAATTTGTTAGATGTTTTAGGTCTTGATTATATTGATAAGAATAGAACCTTTAGTAATGATATTGTAGAAATTTACAATGTTCTCGGAATTGAAGCCGCCAGACAAGCGATTTATAATGAGTTGGTAGATGTTATTGAATTTGACGGTACGTATATTAATTATCATAATTTCAGTGTTTTAGTAGATAGAATGACATTTACACACAAAATGATTTCGATATTTAGACACGGTATTAATAATGATAACATTGGTCCTATTGCAAAGGCGTCATTTGAAGAAACACCAGAGATGTTTTTGAAAGCTGCCAGACACGGCGAACTTGATACATTGAGAGGTATATCGGCAAATGTAATGTGTGGTCAAGAAGGATTCTTTGGTACTTCTTCATTCCAAGTAGTACTTGATATTGAAGAAATGCAAAAGTTAGAAGCAGCAAGCGAATATAAGTTTGTCGATGCTGACGCCGAAATAGAGAAGTTCTTTGGAGAGTTTGATAATCCTGAAGACCCTTGTAGTATTAATAAATTATCCATTCAAAATAACGTTATTACAATTAAACAAGTGGATATGGGTGGAGACAACAGTTACGATCCAGGATTTTAAATTAATAAATAATAATAAATAAATAATAATAACATTAATTTAATATTTACAAAATAAATATTAAATGGTAATCTATTTTAATAATATGACAACAATTAGTTATATTACAAATAAAATATTAAATATGGATAATAATGTTTTTTCATTAAATTATGACAAAAGCGATCCGGTTAAACCAATGATGCAATTAGTTTTTATGAGCTTAGTTAATAATAGATACAATAGTAAATTTATTATGTTAAAAGAAACATTAATTAGTTTTTTAAAATTTTCGAGAGATGAATTTATCGATTTTTTTTGTAAAATACAAAAAACATATTATGCGTTTTCTCGGTTGGCATTTATTTATAAGTATAAAAAGTCAGCTATGAGTGTTACAACAGATATAGGATTAAATGACATTACTGTTAATGATAAAAATGTAATCTGTATTTATCATGTGAACTCAAGATATTTGTTTAATATTAATGATTTGCTCAAAATAATAAACATATCAATAACAAATTCTTATATGTTTTTTTCACAGCCATTACCATCAAAAAATCCTTATAATAATTTACCATTTACAAAATCGAATCTATACAATATTTATCTTTTTTTAAAATTTAAAACAAATATTTATAATGATTTATTTATTAAGTTTTTCCATTGCGATTTTAACTTAACAACATTTTACCATAAGTATGAATATTTATTGAGAGAGTATATACTTTGTAATTTTATAAAAAATTCTACTGAAGATGTAGTTATACAAGAAATAAAAAAAATGATAAGTCTTTTTAATAAGAAAACTACTAAAAAAATTTTAATAGATGATGAGTTTCCGAAAAAAAGACTTATTAAAATTATGAAACCATATTTGATGCTGTATTTACAAAGCTATTTTTCATTTGTGCCTATTATTAAAAATAATGCTATTTTTTTATTAAATAGCAAACTAAAGAAATTCCAAAAATTTAACCCGAAATTTGGAAGGAAAATATATAAACTTGGCTTCAAAAATTACCCAAACTTCAAAAGAAAATCATATATAAAATCGGTTGAATTTTTGGATAATCATATAGCATTTAATCATGAAGAAGAAACAAATTTTTTGACAAATCACATATCTTATAATGAAATTAATACTGAAGAAGAAGCTCAATTCACAGTTACATATCAAATTGTTAGTGATGATGTAAGTGAAGCGACAGGAGACGATACAAGTGATGAAGAAGATGATGAAGTTTATCACAATTATAATGATAATGATAGTGATAATGATAGTGATAATGATAGTGAAAATGAAGATTCAGTTAGTTAATATTTATTACTCGCAATCACCATCTTTATTTCTTTTTGTTCCCTTTGGACATCTTTTACGTGTTCCTTTTTTTTCATCAGACTCTTTTTTCCTTTTAGTCTGTTTAGATTGTTTCGGTTTTTCAACAACTACTTCTTGTTCTTCTTCAACTACTATAGCTTTAGCTTTAAGCTTTTTAGGTTTTTCAACGTTTTCGAGTTCACCTAAATCGTCATCCTTACATTTAGTTTTCATTTGATAATTTGTTTTTGAATGCTTTGTAAAATCATCCAAATAATTTTCAACCGACAAATTATCACTTATTATCTCCCTTATTTTTTCGCGACATTTTATGTTTGCCAATGAAATAAAAAATTCACCAGAATCAGATTGAATAAATTTATAGTTAGGTATGTTTTCATCTCTTAAACCAGGCAATAAAATAAACGCAAAGTTATCTTGATCTTCGTCACCATAACCTAAAAACGCACGCTTCTCATATTTTGTTTGTAAAATACAGTTTTGACTAATAAAAATTGTAGGTATTTTATATCTTTGTACTAATAACCATAAATCCAATGTTGTTAGAAAATAGTTCTCAGCCGAAATAAAAGAGAGAAAATTAATTTTATCCGACTTCACCTTTTGATTATACTCCTTACCCAATAATTTTTTACCTTCAATAATCAGAATATCAACAATTTTATCGTGATACCTATCCAAATATTGTTTATATTCATTAAATAATTCATTTCTAATCTTACTTAATGTTAACTTAACTCCCGTGTGCTTTTCTATTAAATCGATTATAAATTGAAATGTGCAAACCACATTTTTTGAATACTCGACTTCCTTATAAGTACTTGGAAAACATTTTTTCCATATTCCAGAAGTAATACTATCATTTAATTTTGGTACTTCACATATTTCTTCAGCAACATCATTTTTTTTACGCGATACAGTGTTATCATATTGTTGTGTCATTGATGGTTCAGCTTCATCATATGAATTATGCTTTGTATATTTATTAATTACTGCTGGTACAAGCGTCTCGAAGTATTCTTGTGTTAATAAAGATTGTATCATTATTATTTCACTGTCGTTCAAATTGTAACCAATATTTCCAAATGATAAATAGGTTTGAGGTTGAAACATAAAAGAATTAATTCTGTTGTATCTAATTAATTCGTCAGCCATCCTTCTAAAATATATTGGTTTGTTATCCTTTTCAGTAACCAAATTTTTTCTGGGTAAAATCAAATTACATCTGCCTTTCTTTGTAAATGTACATAAATTCGGCATTGCATCATATTCATCCTTAGATTTAACAATACAAGTAGATATTTGTTCAATTAACTTATAATATTTATCGTCGCCGGTAAATTGAATTACGTTATTAACTAATGCGATTAACATATCATACACATTTTTGAGTTTTTCAGAATATATAATATAATCTTTTGTCAATTCGTTTTCAATATCGCTTCGTAGTTTAACATTTTCGTAATCATTCAATAATATTCGAATTGTATTTCTGAAAACATTATAAAACCCGGTTTCCATTTTGGTTTTTTTAATATATTCCGCTCTCTCTTCATCATAATCATTTTGAGTTGTAATAGGAACATCTATAGGCACCAATCCAGTTGTGTCCCTATTAATATTCTTATTAATAATATAATTGTCATTTTTTATAGATTCCAATTCATAATCATCATTCGCGTCTAATTCTGTAATCGGTTGAGATATTTGAATAAATTGATTTGTTTCAGTTAAAATGCCGACAACCCATTCGTCTTCAACAACTTTGAAAACTGGTTTACATGGAATATCCGAAATAGTGCGTTTCTTTTTAGTGCGTTTTTCAAGATTCACTAAAAATTTAACAGTTGTATTATAACTTTTCCATATAGATAAGTCTGTCATGTAAATGGTATCAATATTCTTTAAACCTTCATCTATTGATGAAGGATAACACGGTATAAAACCTTCTCTTCCGGTTTTTGGCTCTTCTGCTACCACACCAATCACCTTGCTATTAAAGTTTAAAACCAGTTGTTTTACCATATAATCATAATAATTTAATTTGATACACAAATCAGGAAGAATTAATGCTCGCTTTGCTTTATAAACATTTGGCAAGCTATCAAGTGGTCTACATATTATATTGAAAAATGGTTTAATTATTTCATTCATAACTCTTTTCATCGTTGGAGACATTTTTGAACCGCCTTCTTCAAAAATAGTAACAATATCTAATTTTTCTTTAATGGTATATGAATAAATGGGTTCATAATATCCATCTTCTTTCATCATAATAATTGTTGATTTGTCCGAATTATAAAACTCCTTGGAATAATGATTTGTTGGACATATTATTTGTACATTATTTGTAATGTCGTCATTTGGTATTTGAAAAATTACTATATTTGCTCCTCTTGGGAATAAATCCTTATTTGGCATGCTGATAATATCCCATAAATAAGTATGGTCAATTACCACATCGTCATCGCTTAAAAACAACCCAAAATTCTCAAATGCCGAGACAACCTTCTTCATATAATAGAGATCATTTGGATTATCAATATCTAATTTTGAAAAAAGCTTGCTGGTTTTATATTTTTTTACGTTTATTTTATCTTCATCTTTCATATTATAAAAATCTGAAACAAGATTACCATTTTGATAAGTGACAAAAGTGTCTATTGTGATAGACCTAAATATTTTTTCTCTCATTTCCTTTATACTCAAAATATTTTTGAACTTCTTTTCACCTGTTTTTTCGTCCTTGTATATCTTATTAAAATTTAAAATGTCTGAAATACATGAGACGAATGACTGTTTTTTATTAATTTCAATACCATGTCTAAGTAAACAAGGATGATTTGGTTTTATATTTGTATTTGTTTTACTTATTTGACAATCCGCATTTGCCTCTTGTAAAATCTTTTGAATTCCAATTGGTAAATAACCCCATCGTCCAGGCGTTAAAGGAAATTTATCAGGTCCTTTAATATAATCGTCTTGTTCTGGATTAATCGCTTTTGGTTTTTTTCCTTGTTCTTCTTCCTCTTCTTCCACCTTTTCTTCTTCTTCTGCTTCTACAATTTTTTTACCTATTTTTTGTTTTTTCCCTTTTTTAGAAACTGCTTCATTATCATCAAAGCATTTTTGGTTCGCAATCATTCTACCTTCAGTATTATATTTATCAAAGCAACAAGGTAAACATAAACCCTTAGGATGCTTATCAGGAATTAAACCGGGATATTTTCTGGGTGTTGTTATAGTAATAAACTCAGCCAAATTAATCATATTGTCTTTGTTTTTATCTTCAAAATCAAACATTTTGCGCATATTTAATTCTTGTTTTTGTACAAATTCTGTTATCTGAGCTGGAGATGGTTTTTTACCATACATCTTATTATAATGGTCAGCCCAGATTTTTTCATTATAATCCTCCTTCAATTCTCTTAACAATTTCTTAAATTCATCAAAGTTAATCAGATTATCGCCGTTTTTATCTGCTTGTCTAAATGATTTTTCGTACTTTTCCTGGGTTTTGTGTTCAGGTTCATAAAATTCATAAATATAATAACCGGGCTTAACTTCTTTGGCGTCACGTGGTATTACTTTGCCACATGTAGGATGCTGTAATTCCATTTTACCATCTTTTCCCTTAACCTTTATTAAATCTGAAGGATCTACGATTGTATTATTTTTTAGACACCAATAACGAGGACAAATGTAATTGAATTGTTTATTCTCATCCGAACCATATTTTATTACATCTTCATCTCTCAAAAAACCCTTATGCTCTCTGTTTATTTTTTCTAATTGTGCATCTGATATAATAACAGGTTGTCTTCTGGTATCTGACCTACATGTTCTTGAATAAGCATTATATTCAGCACTGTCTTCTTTAAGAATCAAAATAGGGTCTTTGTTTTCAATTAATGTTTGAAAATAATATGGCTTGTTTAATTTCATTCCATCTATGTTTCTGACTTGGTCTTCTTCTTCTTCTTCTTTTTCTTCTTCTTCTTTTTCTTCTTCTTCTATTTCATTTGTACTTTGTCCACTTTCTTCTGATAGGCTTTGCGGATTTACATCTGCTTTACTTACAGCTATTGCCTTGCTTATTACTGCGCTTAAATCTTCAGATGTGTCTTTTTTAATGGGTTCTTCAATAACCGGTGATTTAACTAATTCTGATGAACTACTTTTGACAACTACAGGAGGAACAGCTTCTTTCTTTGGTGATTCAACTACAGGAGCAACTACTTCCTTTGGTGATTCAACTTCTTCTGATGAACTACTTTCAACTACAGGAGCAACTACTTCCTTTGGTGATTCAACTTCTTCTGATGAACTACTTTCGACAACTAAAGAAGGAACAGCTACTTCCTTTGGTGATTCAACTACTTCTGATGAACTACTTTCAACTACAGGAACAGCTACTTCCTTTGGTGATTCAATTTCAGATGATGATGATACACCAAATGACTGTAAACTTTTATCTGATTGGATTGATTCTTCGCTGCTGCTACTGGGAGTAATTTTATCCGATTGGATTGATTCTTCGCTAACAGGACTACTTTTATCCGATTTAACAGATTCTTCTGTACTGGGACTACCATTATCAGATTGAAGTGATTCTTCGCTACTACTATCACCACCTCCTCCTTCTTCCGGTTCAATATCTTCAAACTCGTCTTCATCAAAAAATAAACTCAATGCACCTTTTGGCTTTTCAGCCAGAACAGAAGTGTATTTGTGATAATCAACAACATCTTCTTCGGGTTCTAATGATGCCACTTCTTCGCCATCATCAATTGATTTTTCGGTTGATGAAATAATATCCTCTACTATAACTTCATCCTTTTCACCAGATGAACATAATCGGTCAATTTCTTTCACAGGATAAGTAGTACTATTTTTATTTTGTGTAAGACGAATAATTGTATCCAAATAAAGAGGTATTGTTTGCAAATAATGAATATCATTAATATTTTCTACAGTAATCGTAATAATGCCGATTTTTTGTTCCAACGTAATCGTTGTTTTGAAACCAGGGTTATTTTTGATTTTAATATCTGTTTTTCTTATACCACGCTCAACTTGAATTTCATTAGCAACCTTTCTAACCAAATCCTCTGCCTGAGCACGGGTTAAATCATCTGGATAATTTGCTAAAAGCGCATCTATAATTTCAGAACCTCTGTATCCTTCCCCAGATTTTTCTAAAATAAACGCCTCTTGGCTGCTGACTTTACTAAAATTTGAAACACGTTTAAATCGCAAATGAATACCAGATTTAAATTCACTTGATTCATTATTAAAAACAGAAGATACACAACCTTTATAACCCTCTAACTCAACAGGCTTTGAAATTTTAATTTTTGAAACATAATTTAATTGTTTTATTTCAATATTGTTATCATATAAACTATTGAATAATTTTAAATTATAACCGCTTTGTTGTAGCAGATTTTTAATTTCGCTAATAATAGGATTAATTGAATCTCTAAAAAGTGCGTCAATTTCGGTTTCGCTAACTATTGTATCAAAGTCACAGCTAATCGTAATATATCCGTTTTCATCAAATTCACAAATGATCGTTTGTATTGTTGTATCTTGTTTATTTTCAATATACACGGATACTGATTTGGATTTTGCTATAGTTTTCATCAATTTAAAGATGATTGCTTTTTTTAGATATGGAATTTTTCTTCCATCTGTAGATATTTTATCCGTATAAAGTCTATAAATGTTTTCCTGACGCGTTGATGGATTGTATTTAATTAGCGGACTATTTTCGGTAGCGTGTATAATTTTAAATATAATTTCTAATGGAATATTTATATCAAATTCTGGCTTGATTATTGCTTTTATATATTTTATACCTCTACTTACATATTTTAAATCAGTTGTTTTTAAATTATACACATCATAAAACATGTCTATAGTTTTAAACAAATCAGCCGTCTTATCATTAATAGTTTTTTTATCATTTTCTAATAAATTTTCACGTTCATTTTGTAAATCATCCAATGATAAAATATCTTTGCTGAATAAAAAAGGATAATATGTTTTAACAGTTGTTTCCTCTGAAATTGAATTTTCCGAAGCGAACTCAAGCACATCGCCAGCCAAACATAAATATATATTTTTGTTAACAATATCACCACTATTTAAAAGTAAATGGCTGTTTAATGTAGATAATGACTTGCGAGCGTTTCTCTCGAAAAATCTATCATACTCTGTTACATCATATGGATTACATACAAACGGATATTCATTTTCAACTATGAAAAATTTTTGACCTAATACCTTGTTAACAATATATTTTTTTCCTTCTAATTTCATTTCTAAAATATCATCAAACGTATAGGTTTCTTTATCGAGTGTTATATTAAATCTTTTACCATTTTCATAACTCACGATGTTTGAAATAAATTGCTTTAATCGAACCCTTGTCAACTCTAACTTTTTATTTTGTGTCAATGATTGATAGAGAGAAACCGCATTTAATGTTTCATTCTTTTGACAAAATAAGTAAACTTCGTCAAGTGCTACTGAGTTCCTTAAATGTTTTTTCAACTCAATAACTATTTTTATTTTAATCGTACTAATCGAATCATCATAATGTATTTTTTGTTCAGTAAACTTAACCTGTATTTTTTTAGAGTGAATATTATCAACCTCTTTTTCTGTAAATATTATACGTAATATTTTTTCTTCATCGCCAACCATTATTGGTTGACCATAAAAAACAATTATAGTATTAATAGAACCATTTATCAAATAATTTATTTTATATATATGTTTGTAATCTAAAGGTTCATCTATTGATTTATGTGTACCAATTGTTTTAGATAATGCCATTGACATAATATATATAACATTGGTATTATTTTTAATTTAATTATTTACAAAAGTATTAAAATAAAATATTACACGATTTGTTTAGTTATAAAAAATTTTTGTTAAAATATAAATGGTAACCCAAAACAGAAACATATTTGTTACATAGACACTATTTTTTTGATATGCTTTTATATTTTCAATCGTATTATTACTTAAATTTACATTTTTGTATAATTTAAATTCTACAAAAAATGTTATAAAGGTTTTAAATATAACTATTGTTGCTAAAATTAATGTTATAACTGAATTATTTTTTCGGAAAAACAATATATATATTGCAATAATTGTAAGTATTATATCTAAAATATAAGTATATATAACTCTAAATTTTTCAAATGTTTCATCATTAATTAAAGGATTATTGGAATTTGTTATTGAAAAAAAATACAAAACTGGTTTAAAAATTATTAAAATTACAAGTATTATCATTAGTATAATTACATTATCATTGTTAAATTGTAAACTCCCCATTTTATATATAATAACTATATAATTATTATATTTTAAAAGTTTGGATTTATGAATATTAAAACTAACATGTAAAATGTAGATATAAACAAAATTGTATTTGTTACAAAGGATTCAACTTGGTAAAATTTGTTTATTTTATCAATATTACTTTGATTTAAACTTGTATATTGGTATAACTTATAATTTACAAAAAAGTGTAGAAATGTTTTTAATAAAAATAGGAGGGCTAAAAATATTGCTAAGTTAGTATTATTTTTTCTTAAGAACAACACAAATAGTGCAATGATAGTAATGAAAATATTTGTTATATCAGATAACCTATTTCTAAATTTTTCAAATTGTTCAACAGTTAAAAAAATATTATGAAAATTTGTAATACTCATATAATAAAATACTGCTTTTAGAAATAGCAATACTAATAGTATTATAAGAGAAGCAACAAAAATATCATTTTTATATTTGAAATTGAAACGTTCCATATTTATATATATTGTATATATAAATATTATATTCATTATATTGAAAATTTACATAATGTTTTTATTAATATGTGTTGGCAAACCATGACCAAATACAATCATATAGACTAAAACTAACGCACCAATTAAAAAACTTCTATCTTGTGCAACCATCTCTGATTGTTTTAAAATAAACTTCATTATTACATACAGAATTGCTGTAATAATTGCTGAGTGAATGAACATCGTGAATCCGCCTTCCATTTTATATTATAAGTAATCATTTTAATTTTTCTTTACACTAAATCATAATAAGGATTATCGTTGATTTTCATACCGCAATACTCTTTTGGATTCTTTTTGTAATCGACGGGATTATATATACCAGATGCTTTGGCGTTTTCCAATAAAAACTTAAAATTTTGCCAAAACTCTTGCTTGTGTCCAATCGATTCTGTCATAATGTGCGATAATTCGTGCAGCGCTACAAATGTCAATGTATTCAGGTCTATTAATTTATTCCCTTCTTTTGTAGTATTCAAACAAAACGCCAATTTTTCACCTTTGTTTTCACTATACGCAGTTAGCTCACTTGTCGGCAATGTTTCGCTGATTTTTTTGGGATTGAAACCTTCGACAAGGCGGATTGTGCGCGGGTCTTCAGGGTGTGTCTTTTTCATATAGGCTACCATATCTTTCATTTTTTGGGTAACTTCGGCTAATAAATTTGCAGCTAATTCTAATTTCTCTCTTTCACGGACACAATATGTGTTACCATCTTTTGAAGCAATTATACATTTTAAATTGAATGCGTCTGAATCATAATATATTCTTAAACATAACAAAAGTATTACTGCTATGAAAATATAAAAAAATATGCCGTGCTTTTCCATATATATTTACTTCTAAAAAAAGTAAATATAAAATTATAAATATACTTAACGTCGTCGCTTTGATTTTCTTGATTTCCTTGTACGTTTCTTTTTTGTAAGTTTTCTTCTTCCTCCTTTACCTGCGGAATTGGAAGGTTTCGTCAATTTTTTAAATGTGTTTATAACTCCTTCTTCTCCGCGAATTCTTTCACTCGCATTTATTGCTTTAATAGTAGCTCTCATTGTATCTCTATTCTCTTTGAATACCTCAAAATTCAAACTGTGATAGTACCTATACAAATCTTCAATGGAACCGTCATTGTATCTTTCATCCCTAATAGGTTCTGGGTCCAAATAAACATAATCGTCTCCTTTATATTTATAACCATTTAACCCTTGTGTGACTAAAAATCTTAACAACTCTAACAACATTAAAGCACCTGAACCTTTTGTTGAACTGTTATCTTCAGAATCTTCTGAATCCGGTAATTGTGTAAATGGCGCGCAAGTAAAATAATGAATAGTGACTTTATGATTACCCTCATCATCTATACCTATATCGTAGGATATACTACAATTTCTGTTTAAAGAAAATACATAACTGTTGTCGTCATGAAAATCAATTATTTTTTTATTTGTATATCTTTTATTAAAACTACCTTGAATCTCTATAGGAGTTTCAGTGTCTACATTACTCTCAATCTCAACGGCTGCTTGTTTCATTGTGGAACGGTCTTCTTCTGGGGATATTGATGCTGCTGCTTGTTTCATTGTGGAACGGTCTTCTTCTGGAGATATTGATGCTGCTGCTTGTTTCATTGTGGAACGGTCTTCTTCTGATGGATTTCTTTTTTCAGAATCTTTTTTTTTATTCTTTTCATACAGTGATTTTTTAATTCGAGCATTATTTATCTCTTTTTTTTGTTCTGATGATAACATATTTCTTATATATTATAAATAAAAAAAATTAAGAAACCACTTTCAAAGTAGAGCCACTTTTGATTTTATAGCGAATATTTTGGTCTTCGATGACAATACAACCTTCCGATGGATTACCCGAGCATCCGCCTCCATGAATCAGAAATCCACTTCTACCGCACATATTATTTGACGCCGACGGATACAATTCATAGCAATAAGGCATGCCTTTAAAGGTAAACATATTTCCTAAAGAATAGCTGCCTTGAGGAAGCGGACCAACTGCTACTTGGCATTGACACGATGGATTATTTCGGCACGAACCTGATTGCCCAGAGCAGCAACCATAAGTGTCAATATAGGTGCCGTCATAGCCAGTGCCGTAAAAATGGTGTCCGGATTGTGAATATGTATATGGACCGCCAGTTGTGAGACCAAGCGTATCCTTCATATCTGTTGCGTTTGTTCGCTGTTTGTCATATGAAAAATTATTGTCTGAAAAGACCGAAGAGAGAAAAATTACAATGTATAAAAAAGTGAAAATCCTCATTATATAATTTATATTTATAAAAAACTTTATATTATTTTGTATAAATCTATTATTTAATATCCAATTCCATAACCGTATATATCTTTTCTTCATCAAATTTTTCAAAATATTTAAAATAAGGATAATTTTCAAATGAGCAATCAACAACTTCGAATCCGTATTTTTGATAATACGAGACAACCTCGTCGATAGAGCTTAGAACAATCTTCACCTTTTTTGGTGACGTTTTTGTTTCCTCTTTTACTTTTTCTACAAACCCATTTAGCAGCTTCGTAGCGTAACCTTGACCTCTAAATTCTTTGTCTGTGCTTATAACCATTATATAATACATAATGGTGTCACTGTTTTTCTTATTTTGTTTTGAATAAATCATACACGACGGACACGAACGGATAACAAATGTGTCTTCGGTGCAATAAAACGCGGTCCTATTAGATTCATATTTTAACAAGTTTTCAATATAATCGATCCCGATTGACCCGTAGTTGAAGTAAGTAAATATCATTTGTACGTCATTTTTGAACTCTTCTAACCTATCCATTATTTCATCGAGTGGCGTAATATCAATAATTTTATTTTTAATATCTTCTGAAAAGAATATCATTTTATTTAACGTATATAATATGATATGACCTAATATTTATTTCATTTTTTTATTTTTATCTAAAAAGTTTTTTTTAATTATGGCACCCAACCTGGCGCTCCTGGCGCTGGCGGTTCTAATTGCGCTATTGGTTCTTGTGCAGGCGCACCTGGTACAGGTCCTCCTGGTGCTTGTTCCTGTATTTGTTCTTCTGGTAAGCCTCCTTGTGCAGGTGCTTGTAAAAGACTAAATTCCATAATATTAATCAAACAATCCAAATATTCTAATAAAAAATTATAATGAGGACTATTATATTCACCGAGGATTCCACCTCCATAAAATTTACCACAATATCTTAAAGTGGTACGCATAATAATCGCGCTTCTTTCTTCTCCTAACATATTTGTAATTTTGTTTAATTCAGCGCAAATTAATCTTGACAATTCAGCCTTATTTGGAGGACTATAAACAGCTCCTTTCATACTGCTTTTAATTATAGGTATTCTTGCTCTAACCTCTCTTATTAATTGTATCACTTCAGGTGACCGAATATTAAGTGCGTCATCATAAATTTGCTGAATAGTAATACCACCTGTCCAAAAAACTTGTCCGTATTTTGCTTGTAATGCATCTAAACATGCTCGATTACCACCGATTTTATTAAACCAATTTTTTCTTATTTTCCTTGTTTTCCTTGTTCTTCTATTCCTACTGTTTTTTTTATACATTTTACGATGAGTTCTCTTATATTTCCTCATTATATATAATGAAGTTATTTTATTTTAAGCTTTAAGACCTTAACTTTCTTGTTTTCTTAACGCATCTATTTCTTTTGTTTCTGGTTTCTCCTTCGCGACACCTTCTTATACAGCGGTTAGTTTTCGTATTTAACATTTTGTTCTTAGGACAAACCTTCATTGTTGTTTTCTTTGTTTTCCTTTTTTTTAGACCAAGACCTAAATTAGAGCTACCTTGTAATTCAATAATTTTTTTCAAATTAGCAATAGATAATGATGAAACATCTGGACCAAAATTGTTTGTTAAAATATTACAAGCACCATTTGTCATTTGCTCTCTTAATTCTTCGTCAGCAATGCTATAAACATAAGTTGATAATATTTTTTGAAAAATACGACATTCTACAAGAACAATATCATCCTTTAATTCCATTTTTGCCGAATAATCATCGAATTTTTTATATTCAAGCCAATCATAGTATAATATAATATCATCCTCATCAATATTACGGTCATCATCAATCGGATCTTCAAAAAAATCAAAATAACTTACTAATGAATACATTGGGTCACCGTAATTTTTATTTGTCTTTTCTAATGTATTAGATATAGAAAAAGCACCTTTTCTTATTTTAATTTCAGGAGAATTCATTTGTTTTAGTATGTCTGGTTGAAAAACAATTTTTTTTATAATATCAATAGCAACAGAACTATCAACATTAAACATTTTTTCAATATGATTTTTCAAAGCACCGTATAAAACATAATTACTATGTCTTGTATTTAAAAACAATAAATTCTTTAAATACTTGGGTTGTTTTGCCGCATTTTTGAATTCATAATAAATTCTAATTTTTAATAGAATTAAACAGAAATAGTTTTTAATTATTTCAACACCTGCGTGAATTTTGTATTCAGAATCACTCTTATTATAATTATCAACTAATTCATCTACAGTCAATTTTACATCTAATAAAATGGCTAATTTAGAATTAATATATGTGCTGAAAGTTGGTATAGATTTTAAAGTATCTGTAAGTAGAGCAATCATTACTTCCATAATATGTTCGCATTTTGATGAAAATGTCATTTGAAAAACAGAACAAGCGTCATCAATTGTAAAAGGACTATCGTAAAATTGGGTTAACAAATAATATAAATTTGTATCTGGCTTGTGATACAAAACACGCTGTTCTGGTTTGCTAATAATTAATTCTGAATCTTTACCTTCATCATCTTTATATTTCATAATAAAATTTCCAGTTATGGGTTGTAAATCAGACAAATGACGCAATAGATTTTTAATCATATTTAAAAAAGTATTAATTATAATATTATCGCCTTGTTGTGGTCTATAGTATGTGAAAACCCATTCTACGTTTGAATGAGTTGCACAATCAGTGGCAGCATTTTTAAATAAAAAATTAATTTCATAATCTTGATTTTTTTCTGTGTCTCTGAATAAATACAAATTGTTTTTTTCGTCAGTATGGTCATCACCGTCTTCTTGAGAAGTGTAATGGCAAATAGCAGTCAATTCTCTCATAAAAGGGGACATTGCTATGTCATTTGTGATATAAAATGTACTATTCGTATCAATCTGATTATTATCATCATACATTTTGTCTTCAACCATTTCTTCCAAACGAGCTATAATGTTCTCATCTATATCTTCTGGGTTTTCCTCAAACTTTTTAAACTCTATAATATCTTGAGTAAACGTATCAGAATTAAACAATACTATTTTGTTAGGCTTACTTGATTTTTCAGATTTGCTTGATTTTTCAGATTTGCTTGATTTTAAAGATTCGCTTAATTTTTCAGATTTGCTTGATTTTAAAGAATGAACTGATTTTGGAGAACTGTTGATTTCCGATGAATTACCGCCTTCAAATAATTTTCCGAGTCCCCACGATTCGCTATCTTTCAATGAATTACCCTGTCCCAATGAATTAGTATATTCCAATGATTTGCTACCTTTCGATAATATGCTACTTTTCGGTGAATCACCCGTTTCAGACCTTGTTAATTTCATTAAAATACCGCATTCAACTTCATAACCGATGCTTAATATATATTGTAATCCATTTATGTTACTTATATCACCACCATATCTATTCATTTTCATTATATATATTACTAAATATTTTTACTATATATTATGATATATTCAAATATAATACAATATTTTATTTTTTAGTTTAATAGTTTTTTCTAGATTTGCGTCTTATACTGCGCTTAGATTTGCGCCTTATAGTGCGTTTTTTAATTCGTTTACCTCCTGTTTTGTGCAATACTGGTTTACCATTTTGTATTAATAAAAACTGTAACAAAAACTCACTTTTTTCCCTTGGTGGTTTATCCATATCCCTAACATAGTTTTTAAATATCGATATTCTTATATCGTCTTCATCAACATCTATATTTTCACGCCACCAATTCTTAATTTTGTCAGCATCTAAAAGATAAGTATTTAGTATTTGATCAACCGTTAACGTATTGAGTGACATATCTTAATTATATTATTATAATATAATTAAAAAATTTAATAGTTCATTAACACCATAAATTGTATTTTTTGTCACCATTTATGCTTATTGAAGACCCGAACCAATTTCAAGGGGAGGGCGCATAAAATCAGGCTCAATTGTGCTCTGATTCCAGGGTCCCACAGACAATTGGGGGTTAGGAGGCTCAGATCTAATTTGAAGATTCGCGTTTCTCAAAGTTTGTCCGATAGTATCGATACCAATATGGTAACCAGCCTTGAGCAAGTTAACGTTGGCAAGCTCACCCTTACCAGAAGGATTTAGTTGAGCCCATTGACTGTTAGAGTCCTTGGGTAAAAGCTCGGCGGGGTTTTGAATATTGGGTTGAGAGCAAGATGTCGGCACACCGGGCATACTGGTCTGAATACCGGTAGCAGAAGAATAAACCTCGTTACCGTTGGGGTCAGAAGGCTTAACAGCGGCAGAAGATGCCATATTTGTACCCTTGTATTGTTGCTGCATTTGTGTGTTATATTCGTAACCAGACATTCCTTTGTTTGTCAAGTAATTGCCAAATAAACTAACGCAATAAGCAACAATTAATAAAACTAAAATAGCACCTATTCCATAATCATTCCAAAAGTTCTTAAAGGAGAAGCTCATTATATAAAATTAATGATAAAATAATTTTAAGAATCATATTAATTATAATTATTACTTTAAAAAATGATGCGAGTTTTTCTAAAGGTTTTCCAATTCACTTTCTGAAACTTCATCGATTTCAGCATCAAAATCACTATCACTATCAATAGTATTATCTATCATATATGTTTTCTTAATATTCTTAACTTCTAAATAAGCCATTATTGCGTTTTTTTTGGCTTCTTTCGCTTTTTTTCTGGCCTCAACATATAATTCAAAATATACCTGATTGGGTTTTTTCAGTTGTATACTTTCTAAAGTATTTTCTAAATTAGTATTTATATTTACTTCTTTTAATTCATCACTATCATCATTATTTTCTTCATCTAAATCTTCAAAATCCAATTCAACATCTAAAGAAGGGTTTTTAGAATTTTCTATTTTATTTATATTTTCTTCAATTGATAATACTACTTGTTCTACTTTGTTTTTTTCATTATGTAATAAATCATTATTCAAATTATCTTCTAAATTATCTTCTAAATTATCTTCTAAACTATCCTCTAAATTATCCTCTAAATTATTTAGATTATCCAAAGAAATTGGAATTTGTTTTTGTAATTCTAAAGTATTATCCATATTTTCTATTTTTCTCTCTAAAGCTTTGGTTTGGTTTGTATTTTCAATAATGTTATTACTCTTTGATGTTTTAATAAGACAACTATTAAATATTGGTTCATTATTTAATACCATAACTTGTTTCAACTCCATTTCTATTTGAAAATTTCTTGATGTAAATTTAATTCCTTGTATCTCTAAAATAGAAATAATATTTGTTTCATTTGTTATATCCGACATATTTAAAATTGCTTCATTTTCATTATAAATTTTAACAGCTGGTTCTTCAGTTCGTGTGGTCTTAATATTTGTCCTAATTAAATAATATTTACCCGATTTATAGATTCGTATGGAAGAATTAAAAGCGGTTTCAATATCATTTTTCTCTAAAGCACTTTGAAACCATTCATATCTTTTATCATAAAGCAAATTTTGACACCTTTCCTCTAAATTCTCAAACCAATTTAGCAGTGTCTCTGAATTTTTATCAAACATTAAATCACAATAATATTTTTTACCGGTTTTAACAAAACCCTGTCTTGTTTGACCCTTGGTTGTTTGTATATATAATGGTTTCTTATTGTACTCAATTTTTGTAAAATAAGCGCCACCTTGTATACCAGACGGATGCGCTAAAGTTAATTGATTAAAGTCAAATGTCTCATTTGGTTCAACTATATTTTCCATTATTATTGAAAATATAGAAAAATTTAAATATATTAACACGCATAAATTTAATTTAATTTTTGTTTATAATAAGTATGAAGGATTCATTAGTTCAACAATGTTTAGATATATTAAAACGGGAAGATGTAAAAAACGAATTTAAGACGATGTTTAAACCGTTAATTGATTTTATATTGTATGAAATAAATCCATATATTTACATAACAGTTACCCTCGTTTTCTTAATTTTTATAATGATTTTAGCAATATTGGTTATTCTAATTTTATTATTGCGTAATAAACAAATTATAAACAAAGTTTTTTAAATTTTATTCTTAATAATCTATATATGGCACATAAAAGAAGACATAGTCGTAGACATAGAAGTAGTCGTAGAATGAGAGGTGGTTCATATACCTCTGCTTCCACTTACGGTAGTTATGTAAATGGACCTCCTGATGCACAATTCAACAGAACTTTTGACATAGCTGGACCATACGGATCAAGAGTTGGTTCAGAATATGTTGGAGCTCAAGGACAAAATTCCCAACAATTCGGAACACCATCAGCTCAAAACTTATCTTTAATTCAATCTGCCGGAAGACGCAAAAAAAGCAGACGTGGAGGATTTTTAGAACTTGGGGGTGTTATCAATCAAGCAATTGTACCTTTTAGTATTCTTGGTATGCAACAAACTTACAGAAAGAACAGATACGATGGTCGCAGAACTCGCAGACATAGACGTTAAAATATAAATTAAGTATTTTTATTATTTATATTTTATTTTATATTCCTATAGGATTCAATGAGTTTTGAAAGCCAAATACAACAATGGGTTTCTCTCGATAACCAGCTAAAACAATTAAATGAAAAGGTTAAGGATCTACGAGATAAACGCAATAATTTAGAGGAAAATATTACAAGTTATGCTTCAGAAAATAATCTTTCTAATGCAACGGTAAAAATAAGTGACGGTAGACTTAAGTTTACAAATACGAAAGTTCAGGAACCTTTAACTTTTAAATATTTAGAAAAGACTTTAGGAGAAGTGATTAAAAATGAGTCACAAGTTAAATTAATTATGGAACATTTAAAACAAAAAAGAGCTGTTAAAATCGTTCCAGAAATAAAGCGGTTTTCTAACAATTAATTATTATATAACTATTTTATATGAGCTATATAGGAGTAAATGATTTAGTTTATACTAATAAAGATGGTATTTGTAGTGGTGGATTTAATGTACAATCTATAATGATGAAAGGTGGTATTTCCCCCATAATGACATTAAATAATAATGATAAGCAAACTGGAGGTTCTACAGGTAAAGTTTCCGATATTTTTAGCGGATTAGTCGTACCTGCTTATGCTTATTATCATAATGGCGGTTTTAAAAGTAGTTCTTATAAAAGTCATAATAGTAATAATGATGAAAGTGATAGTGAGGATGAAGTGATTGATGATGATTTACATGATAAATTGTTGGGTTTAGTTAAAGAACATGATAATAAATTAAAACAAGAAGAGAGAAAAAAGAAACGAACCAGGAAGCATAAGGGGAAGTTAGGAAAGGTATCTACTCGGAAAAATTTAAAAAAGGAGGAAATTGTTATTGAAAAATAAATAATATTCAAATTATATAATATGAGTTCAAATACATACAATGAAGATGATAATCAGCGCTGGCAAATTCCAGAGCAGAGTAGACTTAATTTTGGTGGTAAAAGAAGGAAAACCATTAAAGGAGGAAGAAGAAGAAGAAGAACAAATAAAAGAAAAAGAACTTAGTATATTTATTTTACATTTTATAATTAGTAAAATGTGAAACGAAACACAATTATATAATTTAAGACCACGTGTTATAATTAAACGG
>Ga0164293_10001244_pt1 | contig 21314 bp, 17 predicted proteins | sample GEODES118metaG_FD_111487 | JGI IMG/M metagenome (GOLD analysis project Ga0164293, IMG submission 111487) | Eutrophic lake water microbial communities from Lake Mendota, Wisconsin, USA - GEODES118 metaG | ecosystem: Environmental > Aquatic > Freshwater > Lake | place: USA: Lake Mendota...
CTCGAACCGCTGCGGCGGCGGCGCATAGGTCGCCGATTCCATGGTCACCATCTCGATCATGGACCCGCCGGTGAGGAACGGGGGCAGCGCGGCCAGCAGATCGGATCGGCCGTACAACGCTCCGATGCCGGTCGGTCCGAGCATCTTGTGGCCGGAGAACGCGGCGAAGTCGACGTCGAGCGAGGGGAGGTCGACGGGCTGGTGGGGCACCGACTGGCATGCATCCAGCACCGTCAGCGCACCCACCGATTTGGCGCGGGCGACCAGTTCGGCCACTGGCCCCCCGGTGCCGGTCACATTCGAATGATGGGTGAACGCAATCACTGTGACGCGCTCGTCGAGGGTCAGCGAGTCCAGATCCAGCTGGCCGTCGTCGGTGACGCCGTACCAACGCAGGGTGGCCCCGGTGCGGCGGGCGAGTTCCTGCCACGGAATCAGGTTGGCGTGATGCTCGAGTTCGGTGGTGACAATCACATCGCCGGGGCCCACGCAGTGTTCGGATCGGCTATCGCCGAGCACGTAGGACACCAGGTTGAGCGCCTCGGTGGCGTTCTTGGTGAAGACCACTTCCGCGGGGGCCGCGCCGACGAAGGCGGCGATGTCGGCCCGGCCCTGTTCGAAGAAGTCGGTGGCTTCCTCCATGAGCTGATGCGCCCCCCGGTGCACCGCCCCGTTGGACGTGGTCAGAAAGTGCCGCTCGGCGTCGAGCACCGCCAGCGGCTTCTGCGACGTGGCCCCGGAATCCAGGTAGGCGAGCCGCTGGCCGCCTCGCATAACTCGGCCCAGGATCGGGAAGTCAGCTCTGATCCGGTCGATATCGAGGTCGAGGCCGACTGTCGCAGTCACCGATCCGCCTAGGACGGCGTCGCGGCGCGGGTGAACCGCACGTAGCCGTTCTCCTCAAGCTCATCGGCCAGTTCCGGACCACCCGACTCGACGATCCGGCCGTCGACGAAGACGTGCACGAACTGCGGATGGATGTAGCGCAGAATCCGGGTGTAGTGGGTGATGAGCAGCACGCCGCCGTGCTCGCCCTCAGCGAAGCGGTTGACGCCGTCGCTGACGACGCGCAGCGCGTCGACGTCCAGGCCGGAGTCGGTCTCGTCGAGGATGGCGATTTTCGGCTTGAGCAGACCCAGTTGCAGGATTTCGTGGCGCTTCTTCTCCCCACCGGAGAATCCTTCATTGACGCTGCGTTCGGCGAACTGCGGGTCGATCTCCAGATCGCTCATCGCCGCCTTGACCTCTTTCACCCAGCTGCGCAGCTTGGGGGCCTCGCCGCGCACGGCGGTCACCGCGGTGCGCAAGAAGTTCGTCATCGACACCCCGGGCACCTCCACCGGGTACTGCATGGCCAGGAAAAGGCCGGCGCGGGCACGCTCATCGACGCTCATCTCCAGAACGTCGCGCCCGTCGAGGGTGATCGATCCGGAGGTGACGGTGTACTTGGGGTGCCCGGCGATGGCATAGGACAGCGTCGACTTGCCGGATCCGTTCGGGCCCATCACCGCGTGGGTCTCCCCTGACCTGACGGTCAGGTTGACGCCCTTGAGGATCTCCTTCTCGACGCCCTCCGGGGTGGTGATGCAGACGTGCAGGTCGGTGATCTCCAACGTTGACGTGTTCGGGGTGCTCATGAGTCCGTTCTCGATTCGATGATGGCCAGTTCGTGTTCGATGGCGTCGGTCAGTCGGTCCCGGATCTCCGGGAGCGCGATCTTGGAAATGATTTCGCCGAAGAATCCGCGGACCACCAGGCGGCGAGCCTGCTCCTCGGGGATTCCGCGGGCTTGCAGATAGAACATCTGCTCGTCGTCGAACCGGCCGGTCGCGCTGGCATGCCCGGCGCCGACGATCTCACCGGTCTCGATCTCCAAATTGGGCACCGAGTCGGCGCGGGCGCCGTCAGTCAGCACCAGATTCCGGTTGATCTCGAAGGTGTCGGTCCCGGTGGCCTCGGCGCGGATCAGGACGTCACCCACCCAGACGGTGTGCGCGTCGGGTTTGTTGGAGTCCGGATCCCCTTGCAGGGCACCTTTGTAGAGCACGTTCGAACGGCAGTTGGGTTGGCTGTGATCGACCAATAGCCGGGATTCCAGGTGCTGGCCGGTATCGGCGAAATACAGGCCGAGCAGTTCGGCGTCGCCGCCCGGCCCGTCGTAGCGGACCGTGGCGGCCATCCGAACCACCTCGCCACCGAGAGTGACCGCCACGTGACGCAGCACAGCATCCCTGCCGAGCCGGGCGTGTTGGGCACTGAGGTGCACCATGTCGGCAGCCCAGTCGGCGATCCACACCACCGTAAGGCGAGCGGCGTCGGCGACAACAAACTCGATGTTGTCGGCGTAGGTACCGCTGCCGCGCAGGTCGATGACGGCGGTGACGTCGGCGAGTTCTTCCACCCGCAGCTGAAGGTGGCCGTAAGCGGTGGCACCCACACCGGGACCGGTGATCGCGATCTCCACCGGCGTCTCGATGTGCGCGCCGCGGCCCACCGTCACCACCGTGGCGGTGGCGAAGGACGAGAACGCTTGAGCGGCAACCCGATCCGACGGCACTCCGCCCTGGCCGAGTCGCGTGTCGTCGCGGGCGACGTTCTCCACCGTCACACCGGCCTGCTCGGACACCGTGATCCGGGCCTGCCCGGTGGCGGCTGCGGTGCCGTCGTGCAGTCCGCGAAGCCGCTTGAGCGGGGTGAACCGCCACAATTCGTCACGACCGCCGGGGACCTCGAATGCGGCCACGTCGAAGGAACTGAACTGCTCGCCTTTGTTGATGGCGGCTGTGGTTGAGCCCGTCACTAGCCGACCGCGCCTTCCATCTGCAGCTCGATGAGCCGGTTCAGTTCCAGCGCGTACTCCATCGGCAGTTCCCGGGCGATCGGCTCGACGAATCCGCGCACCACCATCGCCATCGCCTCATCCTCGGTCAGCCCTCGGCTCATGAGGTAGAACAACTGGTCTTCGCTGACCTTCGACACGGTGGCCTCGTGCCCCATCGTGACGTCATCCTCGCGGATGTCGACGTAGGGGTAGGTGTCGCTTCGGCTGATCGTGTCGACCAGCAGCGCATCGCATTTCACGCTCGAACGCGATCCGTGGGCCCCCTTGTTCACCTGGACCAGCCCACGGTAGGAGGCTCGGCCGCCGCCGCGGGCCACCGACTTGGAAACGATGTTGCTCGACGTGTTGGGAGCCAGGTGCAGCATCTTGGCGCCGGTGTCCTGGTGCTGGCCCTCACCGGCAAACGCCACCGAGAGCACCTCACCCTTGGCGTGCTCACCGGTCATCCACACCGCCGGGTACTTCATGGTGACCTTGGAACCGATGTTGCCGTCGACCCACTCCATGGTGGCGCCGGCCTCGGCCCGGGCCCGCTTGGTGACCAGGTTGTAGACGTTGTTCGACCAGTTCTGGATCGTCGTATACCGAACCCGCGCATTGGGTTTGACGATGATCTCCACCACCGCCGAGTGCAGCGAGTCGCTCTTGTAGATCGGCGCGGTGCAACCCTCCACGTAGTGGACGTAGGAACCTTCGTCGGCGATGATCAGGGTCCGCTCGAACTGGCCCATGTTCTCGGTGTTGATCCGGAAGTAGGCCTGCAGCGGAATGTCGACGTGTACGCCGGGCGGCACGTAGATGAACGACCCACCCGACCACACCGCGGTGTTGAGCGCGGAGAACTTGTTGTCACCGGCCGGGATCACCGTGCCGAAGTACTGCCGGAACAACTCGGGCTGCTCACGCAACGCGGTATCGGTATCCAGGAACAACACCCCCTGGGCCTCGAGGTCCTCCCGGATCGAGTGGTAGACAACCTCGGATTCGTACTGAGCCGCTACACCCGATACCAGGCGTTGCTTCTCGGCCTCAGGGATACCCAACCGGTCGTAGGTGTTCTTGATGTCCTCGGGAAGTTCTTCCCACGTGGTCGCCTGCTTCTCGCTGGAGCGCACGAAATACTTGATGTTGTCGAAGTCGATGCCGTCGAGATCCGAGCCCCAGTTCGGCATCGGCTTCTTGTAGAACGTCCGCAATGCCTTGAGTCGGACGTCGAGCATCCACTCCGGCTCGCTCTTCTTCGCCGAGATGTCGCGCACCACGGCCTCGGAGATCCCGCGTTGGGCACTGGCGCCGGCCACGTCGGTGTCCGACCAGCCGTAACCGTAATTACCGAGGGAGGCAATGGTCTCTTCCTGGCTCAGTGGCAGGACCTCGGGTGCAGTTGTCATGCCGGTGCTCCTTGTTTGTTGTCGGATGCCGAAGCGGCGGGGGTGAGCCGCAGATGCAGCGGTATGTGGGTGGTGCAGGCGCAGTCGCCGTTGGCGATGGAGGCCAGTTGCTGGACATGAGTTCCGAGCACCTCGGAGATGGCTTGCTGTTCGGCCTCGCAGAGCTCCGGAAACTCCTCGGCCACATGCGAAACCGGGCAGTGGTGCTGGCAGATCTGGATCCCCTTGACCGGTCCGCCCACCCGGGTGGTGGTGGTGGCGTATCCGGCCCGGGTCAGCGCTTCGGCCACCCGGTCGGCCGCATCCTCGACCGCGCTGTCGTCATCCGATCCGGCTGGCGCCACTCCGTCGAGGATGGTGTCGATCCGGCGGCGGGCGAAGGTCCGCACCGCCTGCTCGCCGCCGATCTCCCGCAGTTGGCGCATGGCCGCCGAGGCCAGGTCGTCGTAGGCGTGCTCGAGTTTGGCCCGCCCGGCTGCGGTGAGCCGGTAGCGCTTGGCCGGACGACCCCGGCCGACATGCTGCCAGGCCGCTGCCGGCTGGGACTCCGCGTCCCCGCCGTCGACCAGGACGTCGAGGTGGCGGCGGACACCGGCGGCGGAGATACCGAGTTTGCGCCCGAGATCTGCGACGGTGATCGGCCCCGATTCCAGCAGCAGGCGCACGATTTCCTGCCGGGTCTGGCCGTCCTGCGCCGAGACCCCGGATACCGGCGACTCTTCGGGCAGCATTTTCACAACAACAGTGTTACGGAATTACACGGCACGGTCTAGCAAGGACAGCCTTACCTATTCCACCACCCGGGATCGGCGCTCGCGGCTGGTCAGAACGCTACGCACCGGACGGTTAGAGTTCAGTTGTGGCTGGCCGCCGGCACTCCTTGTACTCGTCCATCGCCAGCTGGCATGGCGAAGAGCGGACCGAGGGCTCACCGCTCAATGCGGCCGAACTGCGCGCCATGCACCGGACCCGTCTGTTCGGCGCCACGGGCACCGTCTTGATGGGTATCGGGGCGTTGGGGGCCGGCGCCCGACCGGTGGTGCAGGACCCGACTTTCGGGGTGCGGCTGCTCAATCTGCCGTCCCGCATTCAGACCGTCTCGCTGACCATGACGACCACCGGCGCGGTGATGATGGCGCTGGCCTGGCTGATGCTCGGCCGCTTCGTTCTCGGCCCGCGCCGGATGTCGCGCAGCCAGCTGGACCGGACGCTGCTGGTGTGGATGGTTCCGCTGCTGATCGCACCGCCGATGTACAGCAAGGACGTCTACTCCTACCTGGCCCAGAGCCAGATCGCCCGGATCGGGCTGAATCCCTACCAGGTCGGACCTGCGCCGGGCCTTGGACTCGATCACGTATTCACGCTGTCGGTTCCGAGTCTGTGGCGGGAGACCCCGGCTCCGTACGGGCCGCTGTTCCTCTGGATCGGTCGCGGGATCTCCAAGCTGACCGATGAGAACATCGTCGGCGCCGTGCTGTGCCACCGGCTCGTCGTACTGGTCGGGGTCGGTCTGATCGTCTGGGCCACACCGCGATTGGCGCGCCGCTGCGGCGTCGCGGAGGTCGCCGCGTTGTGGCTCGGCGCCGCCAACCCGCTGCTCTTGATGCATCTGGTGGCGGGTATCCACAATGAGGCCCTGATGCTCGGGCTGATGCTGACCGGCACCGAGCTCGCGTTGCGCGCCATCGACGGCCCAGCCCCGCTGCTACCCCGGCCGATACGTCGGCCACGATCCGGTGGGCAGTGGGCGCAATGGGCGCCGCCGGCCATGCTGCTGGCCGGCATCGTGCTCATCACGATGTCCTCCCAGGTCAAACTCCCAGGCCTGCTGGCGCTGGGGTTCGTCGCGATGGCGCTGGCCCACCGGTGGGGCGGCACGGTCAAGGCGTTCCTGGCGGCCGGCGTGTTGACCGTGTCGGTGTCACTTGCCGTGATGGCCCTGATCGGGTGGGCCAGTGGCCTGGGCTTCGGCTGGCTGTTCACCCTCGGCACCGCCAATGTCGTCCGCAGCTGGATGTCGCCGCCCACTCTGCTAGCCCTGGCCACCGGGCAGGTCGGCATCCTGCTCGGGCTCGGCGACCACACCACCGCGGTGCTCTCCCTGACCCGTGCGATGGGCGTCATGATCATCGCGATCCTGGTCAGCTGGCTGCTGCTGGCCGTGCTGCGCGGGCGGCTGCATCCGGTCGGCGGTCTGGGCGTCGCGCTGGGCGCCACCGTGCTGCTGTTCCCCGTCGTGCAGCCGTGGTACCTGCTGTGGGCCATCATCCCGCTGGCCGCCTGGGTGACCCGGCCCGGATTCCGCATCGCCACCATCGCCGTCACCCTCATCGTGGGGATCTTCGGGCCCACCGCCAACGGCGATCGCTTTGCCCTGTTCCAGATCCTCGATGCCACCATGGCCAGCGCGCTGATCGTGCTGCTGCTGATCTGGTTGACCCGCAACCGGTTACCGTGGCGCTACGTGCCCGGCACCGATGAGGTTTTCAGCGGACAGGACCTGCTCAGGGCCCCGGATCGTGGTCCCGATCGCGCTCAGGTCCCGGCGCCGAGCCAACCACCGGCGTCGACCCCGGCACCCGACGCCTACGCTGATTCCCCGTGAGTCCCCGCTCCCCTGACCCCGTTCGGTTGCGCGGGGTGTCGAAGCGCTACGGATCAGTCGTGGCGGTGTCGGATCTGGACCTCGACGTGGCCCACGCCGAGGTGCTCGCGCTGCTCGGCCCCAACGGCGCCGGGAAGACCACGACGGTGGAGATGTGCGAGGGCTTCGTACAGCCCGACGCCGGCAGCATCCAGGTGCTCGGCCTGGACCCCGTCGCCGACAACGCCGCGGTCCGCGCCCGGATCGGGGTGATGCTGCAGGGCGGCGGCGGCTACCCGGCCGCCCGCGCCGGGGAGATGCTGAATCTGGTGGCCTCCTACTCGGCCAAGCCGTTGGACCCCGCCTGGCTGCTGGACACCCTCGGCCTCACCGACGCCGCACGCACCACCTACCGCCGGCTTTCCGGCGGCCAGCAGCAGCGCCTGGCGTTGGCGTGCGCGATCGTCGGCCGCCCCGAGTTGGTGTTCCTCGACGAGCCGACCTCCGGCATGGATGCGCATGCCCGCGTCGTGGTCTGGGAACTCATCGACGCGCTGCGCCGAGACGGGGTGACGGTGGTACTGACCACCCACCAACTCAAAGAAGCCGAGGAACTGGCCGACCGGATCGTCATCATCGATCACGGCTCGACCATCGCGTCGGGAACGCCGGCGGAGTTGATGCGAAGCGGCGCCGAGGACCAACTGCGGTTCTCCGCACCGCGCAAGCTCGACCTGTCCCTGCTGCTATCGGCGTTGCCCGAGGGATACCGCGCCCGGGAGCAATCCCCCGGCGAATACCTGGTGGAGGGCAGCATCGACCCGCAGGTGCTGGCCACGGTGACGGCGTGGGGTGCCCGGCTGAACATCCTGGCCACCGATATGCGCGTCGAACAACGCAGCCTCGAGGACGTGTTCCTCGAACTCACCGGTAAGGACTTGCGGTCATGACCGAATTGTTTCCCGCCGGAACCTTCACCCCCGACCCGCGGCCGAACAGCGTGGGCAGGATGCTCACCGCCCAGTACGCCCTGGACCTGAAACTGTTGCTGCGCAACGGCGAACAGTTACTGCTGACCATGTTCATCCCGATCACCCTGCTGATCGGTCTCACGCTGCTGCCACTGGGGTCCTTCGGCGAACCCCGGGTGGCGGTGTTCATCCCGGCGATCATGGCGCTGGCGGTGATCTCCACCGCCTTCACCGGGCAAGCCATCGCCGTGGCGTTCGACCGCCGCTACGGCGCGCTCAAGCGACTCGGCGCCACCGCCCTGCCGGTGTGGGCCATCATCGCCGGCAAGGTGCTGGCGGTGGTGACGGTCGTGTTCCTGCAGGCGATGCTGCTGGGCGGGATCGCCCTGGCGTTGGGCTGGCGCCCACCGGTCGCCGGCCTGTTGCTCGGTGCGGTGATCATCGCCGTGGGCACCGCCACCTTCGTGGCCATGGGTCTGCTGCTGGGCGGCACACTGCGCGCCGAGATCGTCCTCGCGGTGGCCAATCTGCTGTGGTTCGTCTTCGCCGGCCTGGGTGCGCTCACGGTCGCGACCGGCCTGCAGACCGGCACCGTCCCCGAGGCGCTGTCGTGGGTGGCCAGGCTCACACCGTCGGGGGCGTTGACCGAAGCGCTCTCGCAGGCGGTCAGTCCGTCGGGGTCGGTCACGCTGGACTGGTTCGGCCTTGCGGTGCTGGCGATTTGGGGTGCGGTCTGCGCAGCCGCAGCCTTGCGCTGGTTCCGGTTCACCTGATCGCTAGGATCATTCAGGTGGGCGTACGCCGGATTTTCCTGAGACTGGTAGACCTGCTTCCGATGCCGAGCCTGCGCACCCAGCGCATCATCGCCGCCGTCGGCCTGCTCAGTCAGGCACTGATCTCGGTCACCGGGTCCATCGTTCGGGTCACCGCCTCCGGCCTGGGCTGCCCGACCTGGCCGCAGTGCTTCCCGGGGAGTTTCACCCCGGTCCCGCACGCCGAGGTCCCGGGCATCCATCAAGCCGTCGAATTCGGCAACCGCCTGTTGACCTTCGTGGTGGTGGCCACCGCGATCGCGGTGGTCCTGGCGGTCACCCGCGCCAGACGCCGACGCGAGGTGCGCCGCTACGCCTGGCTGATGCCGGCCTCCACGGTTCTGCAGGCGGTGATCGGTGGCATCACCGTGCTCACCGGACTGCTGTGGTGGACGGTGGCGATCCACCTGCTGGTGTCGATGGCGATGGTCTGGGTGGCCACCCTGCTCTTCATCAAAATCGGTGAGCCCGACGACGGCGTCCGCACCGAGCAGGTACCAAGGCCGCTGCGGCAGTTGACCGCCCTGAGCGCGGTGGCGCTGACCGCAACCCTGGTGACCGGAACCCTGGTCACCGGTGCCGGCCCGCACGCCGGCGATAAAAGCCTGGAGCGACCGGTCCCGCGCCTGCAGGTGGAGATCGTCACCCTGGTCCACACCCATGCCAACATGCTGATCGGCTATCTCAGTCTGCTGATCGGCCTGGGAGCGGGCCTGCTGGCGGTCCGGGCACCACATCTTGTCCGGAAGCGGCTGATGGTGCTGGTCGGCCTGGTCGCAGCCCAGGGACTACTCGGGCTGGTTCAGTACCACAACGGTATTCCGGCGGTCCTGGTTGCGCTGCATGTGGCGGGAGCGGCGGCCTGCACGGCGGCCACCGCGGCGCTATGGGCGTCGATGCGACAGCGGACCGAGCCCGAGCCGATCGCAGGCCGCCTCGACCTGCAGCGCGAAGCTGCGCTGCCGTAGCAGGCGGGTGGACTCGTCGAGTTGGCGCCAGCCCAGTGACGGTTCGATCAACTCAAGTTCCAGCAGCACCGCCTCCCCGCCGGCACCGCCGATGAGATCCACTCGGGCATAAAGAAGTTCGTTGCGGGGCATGCCGAGCCGCGCGGCAGCGGCGTCGAGGACCGCATGACCGAGATCCCACAGTTCGAAGTCGGGGTCTGCCGGCGCCAGCGTCTCTTGGGCGTAGGTCCCGGACTCGTCCAGGGGGGGCTCACCGCCCGCCGGCGGCAGTATCGCCGCCTTGGTGAACGCGTGCGACTGCTCCCCGCCCAGGAACACCAGCGCGGTCTCACCGTCCTCGACACGCGAGTCGTAGGGCTGCACCAGGACGCTGCGGCCGGCCTCCAGCAGCACACCGGCGTGCGCCGCGGCCGACGCCGGGTCGGCGAACCGCAGCGTGTCGATAGATCCCGCGCCGATGGCCGGTTTGACCACCATCTCGCCGGCCGGCAACGAAACCGACCCGCCGGGTTCGATGAACGACGACGGCACGGTGGGGATGCCCGCGGCGGCGAGGTCGGCCAGATAATGCTTGTCGCTGTTCCACGCGACCGCGGCCGGTGCGTTGAGCAGATTGGACACCCGCCGGGTCCAGGCCAGGAACTCCTCGCGACGTTCGACGTAGTCCCACGCCGCCCGCAGAATCACCAGGTCGGCGTCCTCGGTCTGCGGGTCGTCCCAGGACATCCAGCGGGCATGCAAACCGCGCTGACGCAGCGCGGCGACCAGTCCGGCGTCGTCGCCGTCGCCGCCGGGGAGTTGCGGGCACGAGGCCAACACGATGCGCGGATGGAAGATATTCGGGCGGGCTAACTTCATCGGGCGCTCACAGCGGCGATGATAGTGACATGCACGCTGTTGAAGTCGCCGAGACAGGCGGCCCGGAGGTTCTGCGTTACGTCGAGCGGCCGATGCCCTCCCCCGGCCCGCGTGAGGTCCTGATCCAGGCCGACGCCATCGGTGTGAACTACATCGACACCTACTTCCGATCCGGGCAGTACCCACGGGAGGTGCCGTTCATCGTTGGCCAGGAGGTGTGCGGCACGGTCGCCGCGATCGGCGCCGACGTTGCGGTGATCAACATCGGCGACCGCGTGGTGACCGCCAACGCCGCGGGCGGCTATGCCGAATACTCTGTTGCACCAGCCGATTTCGTGGCCTATGTACCCGACACCGTACAGTCCGACGCGATCGCCTCAGCGCTGCTGAAAGGAATGACTGCGCACTATCTGATCAAATCGGTGTACCAGGTGCAGGCCCGGGACTGGCTACTGGTGCATGCCGGCGCAGGCGGGGTGGGGCTGATCCTGACCCAGTGGGCGACCAGTCTGGGTGCGCGGGTCATCACCACGGCATCGAACCCGGAGAAGGCCGAACTGTCCCGGCAGGCCGGGGCGGTGGAGGTACTCGAGTACCCCGAGGACGCCGGCGAGTTCGCCGACCGGGTGCGTGCACTGACCGACGGCCGGGGGGTGGCCGCTGTCTACGACGGCGTCGGCAAGTCGACATTCGACGCCAGCCTGGCCAGCCTGGCGGTCCGGGGCACCCTGGCGTTGTTCGGCGCCTCCAGTGGTGCGGTGCCGCCGGTGGACCCGCAACGACTCAACGCCGCAGGTTCGGTTTACCTGACCCGCCCCAACCTGGCCCACTTCATCCGGACCCCGGACGAATTCGCCTGGCGCGCCGGGGAACTGATGGACGCCATCGCCGACGGCTCGATTCAGGTCACCGTGGGCGGGCATTACCCGCTGGCTGAGGCTGCGCGTGCGCATGAGGACCTGCAGGGCCGCCGGACCACCGGATCCATCGTGTTACTGCCTTAACCGGCGACCGGTCACCCCTGCTCGCGCAGGTTGTCAGCCGAACAGCAGCGGGAGCGGGATGACCGAGTCCACCGCCAACGCGCAGAAAATTGCGGCCAGGTAGTTGTTCGAGTGCAGGAACAGCCGCAGCGGCTTGACCGCCTCACCGCGCAGCACGCCGGCGTGCAACCGGTGCGCCAGGCTCAGGAACCACGCCCCGGCCAGCACCGCCACCGACGCGTACAGCCAACCCGCCGCCGGAATCAACGCCAGCGTGGCCGCCACCGTCAGCCAGGTGTAGATGATGATCTGGCGGGTGACCTGACGCTCGGTGGCCACCACCGGCAGCATCGGCACTCCGGCGGCTTCATAGTCCTCTTTGTATTTCATGGCCAGCGCCCAGGTGTGCGGCGGCGTCCAGAAGAAGATGATCGCGAACATCACCAGGGCCTGCCAGCCGATGGTGCCGGTCACCGCGGACCAGCCGATCATCACCGGCATGCAGCCCGCCGCGCCGCCCCACACCACGTTCTGTGAGGTCCGCCGCTTGAGCAGCAGGGTGTACACCAGCACATAGAACGCGATGGTCGCCGCGGCCAGATGCGCAGAGAGCAGGTTGGTGGTCCACCACAACCAGAAGAACGAGCCCACCGACAGCGCCATCCCGAACACGAAGGCATGGCTGCGCGGCACCGTCGCCCGCGCCAGTGGCCGCCCGGCGGTGCGCTTCATCACCTTGTCGATGTCGGCGTCGGCAACACAGTTGAGGGTGTTGGCGCCACCGGCGGCCAGCATCCCGCCGAAGAGCGTGTTGAGGATCAGCACCAGGTCGACCTGGCCCCGGGAGGCCAGCAGCATGGCCGGGATGGTGGTGACCAGCAGCAGTTCCACCACGCGAGGCTTGGTCAGGGCCAGATAGCCCAAGACGGCGGTGCGGAACCGGCTCGGAGCAGGCCGGACTGGGGCTCCGGCGGCCTCACCGGCGAGGCGGGTTTCGCGCATTCTCACGCGGTCAACTCCTTCACGGACGGCCCCTTCACGGACGGCCGTGGCCACCCTGCGGGCCGCCCCAGCGTCTACTACAGAGGATGGTAGACCGCCGCGCTGCCGATTTGGTACTTCAGGGCGGATTCCCCGCACTAGGGTGTGCAGCAGCAGCGGGTTGCCCGACCGATTAGACGTCCCAGGAGCGGCTTTCGTGACCACCCTTGAGCAGATCTCCGAGCTGACCCAGCCCCGTCACCCTGACGACTGGACAGATCTGGACACCCGCGCCGTCGACACCGCGCGGGTGCTGGCAGCCGACGCCGTCCAGAAGGTGGGCAACGGCCATCCCGGTACGGCGATGAGCCTGGCGCCGGCGGCCTACACCCTGTTCCAGCGCGTCATGCGGCACGACCCCAGCGACACTCACTGGCTCGGCCGGGATCGCTTCGTGCTGTCCTGCGGCCACTCCAGCCTGACGCTCTACCTGCAGCTGTACCTGGGCGGGTTCGGCCTGGAACTGTCCGATATCGAGTCGCTGCGTACCTGGGGATCCAAAACCCCGGGCCATCCGGAGTTCCGGCACACCAAGGGGGTGGAGATCACCACCGGGCCGCTGGGCCAGGGCCTGGCCTCGGCGGTCGGGATGGCGATGGCCGCACGCTACGAGCGCGGCCTGTTCGACCCCGACGCGCCCGCCGGCGCCAGCCCGTTCGATCACTACATCTACGTCATCGCCTCCGACGGCGACATGCAGGAGGGCGTCACCAGCGAGGCCTGCTCGCTGGCGGGCACCCAGCAACTGGGCAACCTCATCGTGATCTGGGACGACAACGAGATCTCGATCGAGCACAACACCCGGATCGCCTTCACCGAGGACACCCCGGCGCGCTACGAGGCCTACGGCTGGCACGTTCAGGTCGTGGAGGGCGGCGAGAACGTCGCCGGCATAGAGGCGGCGATCGAGGCGGCCAAGAAAGTCACCGACAAGCCGTCGTTCATTGCGCTGCGGACCATCATCGGCTTCCCGGCGCCCACCAAGATGAACACCGGCGGCGTGCACGGATCGGCGTTGGGCGCCGATGAGGTGGCCGCCACCAAGAAGGTGCTCGGTTTCGATCCGGATAAGAGTTTCGACGTGGCCGACGAGGTGATCGCGCACACCCGCAAGTTGGTGGACCGCGGCAGGGCGGCGCACCAGAAGTGGCAGGGCGACTTCGACGCGTGGGCCCAGCGCGAACCGGAGCGCAAGGCACTGCTGGACCGACTGCTGGCCGGTACCCTGCCCGAGGGCTGGGACGCCGATCTGCCTTACTGGGAACCCGGATCCAAGCCGGTGGCCACCCGCGCGGCGTCCGGCGAAGTCCTCTCTGCGGTGGGGCCGAAACTGCCCGAATTGTGGGGCGGTTCAGCCGATCTGGCCGGCAGCAACAACACCACCATGAAGGGCGCACAATCTTTCGGGCCGCCCTCGATCGCCACCCACGACTGGGACGCCACCTGGTACGGCCGCACGCTGCACTTCGGCATCCGCGAGCACGCCATGGGCGCAATCCTGTCCGGGATCGTTCTGCATGGCCCCACCCGCGCCTACGGGGGAACGTTCCTGCAGTTCGCCGACTACATGCGCGGTGCGGTGCGCCTGGCCGCGCTGATGGACATCGACCCCATCTACGTCTGGACCCACGATTCGATCGGGCTGGGTGAGGACGGCCCCACCCACCAGCCGATCGAGCACCTGGCTGCGCTGCGGGCGATCCCGAGGCTGTCGGTGGTGCGACCGGCTGATCCCAACGAGACGGCCTACGCGTGGCGGACCATCCTGGAACGCGGGGCGGCCAGCGGCCCGATCGGACTGATCCTGACCCGCCAGAACGTCCCGGTTCTGGAGGGCACCAGTCGCGACGGCGTCGCCCGAGGCGGCTACGTGCTCGGCGGCGGTGATCCGAAGGACGCCGACGTCATCATCATCGCGACCGGCTCGGAGGTTCAGCTGGCCGTCGAGGCGGCAAAGACCCTCAACACCAAGGACATTCGGACCTACGTCGTCTCCATGCCGTGCGTCGAGTGGTTCGAGGCCCAGCCGCAGGAGTACCGGGACAGCGTGCTGCCCCCGGACGTGTCGGCCCGCGTCGCGGTCGAAGCCGGCGTCTCGCAGAGCTGGTACAAGTACGTCGGCGACACCGGGGAGATCATCTCGATCGAGCGCTACGGCGAGTCAGCCGACGACAAGACCCTGTTCCGCGAGTTCGGGTTCACCCCTGAAGCGATCGTCGCCGCCGCCGAGCGGGCTTTCGACAACTAGCAACCACATCCAGCGCTAACCACGAGGAGATCTCATGGCCCAGAATCCGAACCTTGCGGCACTGTCCGCGGCGGGCGTCTCCGTTTGGCTCGACGACCTCTCCCGCGACCGGCTCCGGTCGGGCAACCTGCAGCAGCTGATCGACACCCGCAGCATCGTCGGCGTCACCACCAATCCTTCGATCTTCCAAGCGGCGCTGTCCAAGGGCACCGCCTACGACGCACAAGTGGCCGAACTGGCCGAGCGGGGCGCCGACGTCGACGCCGTGATCCGAACGGCCACCACCGACGACGTGCGCGAAGCCTGCGACGTGTTGCGCCCGCAGTGGAACAACTCCAACGGCGTCGACGGACGGGTGTCCATCGAAGTCGACCCGCGGCTGGCCCACGACACCGACAAGACGGTTCTGCAGGCCATCGAGTTGTGGAAGATCGTCGACCGGCCCAACCTGCTGATCAAGATCCCGGCGACCAAGGCCGGCCTGCCTGCGATCACCGCGGTGATCGCGGAGGGCATCTCGGTCAACGTGACGCTGATCTTCTCCGTCGAACGCCACCGCGAAGTCATGGACGCCTACCTCGCCGGCCTGGAAGCCGCCCGGGCCGCCGGTCATGATCTGAACAACATTCACTCGGTGGCCTCGTTCTTCGTCTCCAGGGTGGACACCGAGATCGACGCGCGGCTGGAGAAAATCGGCACCAAAGAGGCACTCGAACTGCGCGGGAAGGCCGGGGTGGCCAACGCCCGTCTGGCCTACGCCGCCTATGACGAGGTCTTCGGTTCGGGTGGACGCTGGACAGCGCTGGCCGAGGCGGGCGCCTGGGTGCAGCGGCCGTTGTGGGCGTCGACCGGGGTGAAGAACCCGGACTACTCCGACACGCTCTACGTCACCGAACTGGTCGCCCCGGACACGGTGAACACCATGCCCGAGAAGACCTTGGACGCCGTCGCCGACCACGGCCGGGTCCACGGCGACACCATCGAGGGCACCGCAGCCGAATCGCAAGCGGTCTTCGACAACCTCGCAGCCGTCGGTGTCGACCTCACCGACGTCTTCCGCCACCTCGAGGAGGACGGCGTGCAGAAGTTTGAGAAGTCCTGGGAGGAACTGCTCGAGGCCACCCAGGCCCAGTTGGACGCCCAGAAGTGAGCCTGGCCCCATGAGTTCCGATGCCCAACTGACACCGGCCGCCGGCCCGCCGGGGTGGCATAACCCGTTGCGCGACAAGCGCGACAAGCGGATGCCGCGCATCGCCGGACCGTGCAGTGTGGTCATCTTCGGTGTGACCGGCGACCTGTCACGCAAGAAGCTCATACCGGCCATCTACGACCTGGCCAACCGGGGCCTGCTGCCGCCGTCGTTCGCCCTGGTGGGCTTTGCCCGCCGTGACTGGGTGGACGAGGACTTCGGGAAGATCGTCTACGAGGCGGTCAAGAAGCACGCGCGCACCCCGTTCCGCCAGGAGGTCTGGGACCGGCTGGCCGACGGAATCCGTTTCGTGCAAGGCAGTTTCGACGATGACGCGTCGTTCAACCGGCTGGCTGAAGCACTCGACAAGCTCGACATCGAACGCGGCACCGGCGGCAATCATGCCTTTTACCTGTCGATCCCGCCGAACGCCTTCCCGGTCGTCTGCGCGCAGCTGAAGAAATCCGGGCTCGCCGATCCGCAGGACGGCCATTGGAGCCGGGTGGTGATCGAGAAGCCGTTCGGCCAGGACCTGCACAGCGCCCAGGAACTCAACAAAGTCGTCAACAGCGTCTTTCCCGAGGAGTCGGTGTTCCGCATCGACCACTACCTCGGCAAGGAAACAGTGCAGAACATCATGGCGCTGCGCTTCGCCAACGAACTGTTCGAGCCCACCTGGAACAGTCACTACATCGACAGTGTGCAGATCACCATGGCCGAAGACATCGGCCTCGGCGGGCGGGCCGGCTACTACGACGGTATCGGCGCGGCCCGCGACGTCATCCAGAACCATCTGCTGCAGTTGCTTGCGCTGACCGCGATGGAAGAGCCGGTCAACTTCGGCCCCGACGAGGTCAAAGCCGAGAAGATCAAGGTGCTCTCCGCCACTCGACTGGCGCAGCCGCTCGACTTGACCAGTTCGCGGGGGCAGTACGTCAGCGGATGGCAGGGCGGGGAGAAAGTGGTCGGCCTGCTCGACGAGGAAGGGTTCTCGGCGACCTCGAACACGGAGACCTTCGCTGCCATCACCCTCGACGTCGACACCCGGCGCTGGGCGGGTGTGCCGTTCTATCTGCGGACCGGGAAACGCCTCGGGCGGCGGGTCACGGAGATCGCGTTGATATTCAAGCGGGCGCCGCACCTTCCGTTCGACACCACCATGACCGAGGAACTCGGGCAGAACGCCCTGGTGATCCGCGTGCAACCGGACGAGGGCATCACGATCCGGTTCGGCTCAAAGGTGCCCGGCAGCACCATGGAGGTCCGCGACGTCAATATGGACTTCTCCTACGGCTCAGCCTTCGCCGAGGACTCCCCCGAGGCTTATGAGCGGCTGATCCTCGACGTGCTGCTGGGTGAACCATCGCTGTTCCCGGTCAACGCCGAAGTGGAATTGTCCTGGGAGATCCTCGACCCGGTGCTTGAGTACTGGGCTTCGGGCGGAAACCCCGATCCGTACGACTCCGGGTCGTGGGGGCCGGATTCGGCGTTCGAGATGCTGCAGCGGTCCGGTCGGGAATGGAGGCGGCCCTAGCCATGATTGTCGATCTTCCCGAGACCACCACCAACGAGATCAACAAGCGCATCACCTCGCTGCGCGAGGAGGGTGGCGCCATCACCCTGGGACGGGTGATGACCCTGGTCGTGGCACCCGACACCGAGGCGATTCTGGAAGATGCGATCGAGGCGGCGGTCGGCGCCAGCCGCGAGCACCCCTGCCGCATCATCGTGGTGGTGCCCATCGACCGGCTTGCCGGCGAGGCACGACTGGACGGTCAACTGCGGGTCGGCGGCGACGCCGGCGCCGGCGAGGTGGTGGTGCTGAAAACCTCCGGCCCACTGGCAAACCACGCCAGCAGTGTGGTGCTGCCTTTCCTGCTTCCCGACACCCCGGTCGTCGCCTGGTGGCCCGGTACGGCTCCGGAGGTTCCGGCCCAGGATCCGCTGGGGCGGTTGGCCATTCGCCGGATCACCGACGCCACCCGGACCGAGAACCCGCTTGCCGTGCTGCGCAGCCGGATTAAGGGCTATGCCCAGGGCGACACCGATCTGGCCTGGAGCCGAATCACCTATTGGCGGGCGCTGCTGGCCTCGGCGCTGGACCAGCCGCCCTACGAGCCGATCACCGGCGCCGTGGTGTCCGGGCTGGCAGACGAACCGGCGCTGGACATATTGGCCGGCTGGCTGGCCAGCCGTATCGACGGTCCGGTGCGCCGAGAGGTGGGGGAGCTCAAGGTGGAGTTGACCCAACCCACCCAGATCATCACCCTGAGTCGGCCCCAGCAAGGATCCACCGCAACGCTGAGCCGCACCGGCCGGCCCGACGCCCAACTTCCGCTGGCGCGGCGGGAAACCCGCGAGTGCCTCGCCGAGGACATGCGCCGACTGGATGCCGACGAGGTCTATCGTGAGGCGCTGGCCGGCTTGGAGAAGGTGCTGTACCCCGGTGCCGGGCCAGCCTGACCGTGGCTGAATCGGCCGGGGCGCCCGGCGTGTTCGTCGACACCTACCCCGACACCGACGCCGTGGTGAGGGCCGCCGGTGATCGACTTGCCGAGGCGATCGCCGCCGCGATCAGCGAGCGGGGTCGGGCCATGGTGGTGCTGACCGGCGGCGGCACCGGCATCGGGCTGCTCAAGGTGCTCGGCCACCATCCGGTGGACTGGGCGCGGGTGCATCTGTTCTGGGGTGACGACCGTTACGTCCCGCACGACGATGACGAGCGCAACGAGAAGCAGGCCCGCGAAGCGTTGCTGGATCACGTCGACATCCCGGCTGCCAACATCCATCCGATGCCAGCCGCCGACGGCGAGTTCGGCGAGGACATCGACGCGGCCGCCCGGTCCTACGCGACGGTACTGTCCGGTGTCGCCGAAGTAGGTTCAGAGGCAACGGCTTTCGACATCCACCTGCTCGGCATGGGTGGTGAGGGGCATATCAATTCGCTGTTCCCGCACACCCCCGCGGTCCGCGAGGCGGACCGGATGGTGGTGGCGGTGACGGACTCCCCCAAACCGCCTCCGCTGCGGATCACCCTGACCCTGCCCGCAGTTCGCCGGTCCCGGCAAGTGTGGCTGGTGGTGTCCGGCGAGGCCAAGGCCGACGCGGTGGCCGCGGCCGTCGCCGGTGCCGACCCCGACGATTGGCCGGCGGCCGGAGCGCGCGGGATCGAGAAGACTCTTTGGCTTCTTGATTCCGCGGCGGCGAGCAAACTGTCAGACTGACGGCCATGGACGAGAAGATGCGGCCCCGCTCCCCTGCCGAGCGAATCAGGACGCTGGCCCAGGCGGCGCTCAACGCCGATGAGACCGTCGATCAGATGGACCACATCCTCGATGACTCGAAGTGAACCTGGTCGGTCTCAACAAGGCGGTCGGGACCATGGAAGCCTCGCTGGAGTACTTCAACCAGACGCTGCACCGACTCAACGAGAGCCTCGAGCAGTTGGAGTCAATGATGGGTCGGGTTCAGCTAGCCGCTGTTACGCAGGGCCGACGCCAAACCGCTCATGGTCAGCAGAATGCCGAGCTGTATCCGGTCGTCGCTCTCGCCGGACCGGTAACGCCGCAGCAACTCCACCTGCAGGTGGTTGAGCGGTTCGAGGTAGGGGAACCGATTGAACACTGAGCGGGCCAGCGCCGGGTTGTCGGCCAGCAAGTCGTCCTGCTCGGTGATCAGTTTGTGCATCGCGATGGTCCGCTCATGTTCGTCGCGGATCTTGCCGAACACCCGAGCACGCAGCGACTCGTCGGCCACCAGTTCGGCGTAGCGCGCCGCCAGCCCCATATCGGACTTCGCCAGCACCTGAGCCATATTCGACAGCACGGTGCGGAAGAACGGCCAGCGGCGGTAGAGATCGCGCAGAATCTCGACGCGGCCCTCGTCACGGCCCTCGTCATCGCCGACCCACTGCTGCACAGCAGTGCCGGTGCCGTACCAGCCGGGCAGCATCACCCGGCACTGACTCCAGGCGAGCACCCACGGGATGGCACGCAGATCTGAAATGGATGTGGTGGCTTTGCGCATCGCCGGGCGACTGCCGATGTTGAGGGCCCCGATCTCGCTGACCGGGGTGGACTGTTCGAAGTATTCGACGAAACCGTCCGTCTGGTGCACCAATTCGGCGTAGGCGCGCTGCGCCAAGGCGGCCAGTTCGTCGAGCACCGCGTAGGCGGGCCCGGCCGTCTCGTCGAGGCCCTCGACGTCGAGGAGGGTGGATTCCAGGGTCGCCGCGATCAGGCTCTCCAGGTTGCGGTGCGCGATGCGCGGTTCGGCGTACTTGGCGGCGATCACCTCGCCCTGTTCGGTGAGCCGCAATGACCCGTTCACCGCACCTGGCGGTTGGGCCAGAATCGCGTCATAGCTGGGACCGCCGCCGCGGCCGATGGTGCCACCGCGACCGTGGAAGAGCCGCAACCGGATCCCGGTGCGCCGGGCGGCACCCACCAGGTCCAGTTCAGCCCGGTAGAGCGCCCAGTTGGCGGCCAGGTAGCCGCCGTCCTTGTTGGAATCGGAGTAGCCGAGCATGACCTCTTGGGTGTCGCCCCGGGCCGCCACCATGGCGCGATAGATCGGCACAGCCAGGGCGGCCTGCAGGATCGACGAGCCGTTCTGCAGGTCCTCGATCGTCTCGAAGAGAGGCACGATGCCCACCGGGGCGTAAGGCTGCTCCCGGGCCAGGTCCAGTAGACCGGCCTCCTTCAGCAGCAGCGCCGCCTCGAGCAGGTCCGACACCGATTGGCACATCGAGATGATGTAGGTGGGCACCGCCTCGGCACCCATCGTGGCCACCGCGTGGGCGGCGGCGGCGACGATATCGAGTTCCTTGCGGGCCAGATCAGACAGGTCGGCGTCATCGCGGATCAGTGGCCGTCGGGTGGACAACTCCGCCGCCAGCACCTCCACCCGTTGTGCTTCGGGCAGTGCTGCGTAGTCCGGATGCACCCCGGCCCAGGCCAGCAGTTCGGCGACCACCTGCTGATGCATCTCGGAGTTCTGCCGCATATCCAGGCCGCACAGGTGGAACCCGAAGGCCTCCAACGCATCCCGTAGCCGGGCCAGCCGATCGTCGGCCAGCAGCGCACTGCCGTGCTCCCGTAGCGAGGCGTCGATGACACCCAGGTCGTCCTGCATCTCCGCCGGTGCCGCGTAGCCTGCCAGTCCGAGGTCCAGGTGATGTTCGGGCATCCGGTCGAGCACCGCCCGGGCTGTCGCGGTCAGCCGGGCGCGCACCACCCGGACCGCGCGCCGGTACGGTTCGTCGGCGCGGGCCTCGTCGGTGCACGGTCGGCCGAGTTCGGTCAGCGCTTCGTTCACCGGAACCAGCCGAACCGACATGGACAGTTCCTGCTCGAGGCGGTGGAGTTCGTCGAGGTAGTGCGCCAGCGCGGTGTAGGCCGCGCTGGCGGTCGCCAGGTGCACCACCTC
>Ga0164293_10001246_pt1 | contig 21308 bp, 17 predicted proteins | sample GEODES118metaG_FD_111487 | JGI IMG/M metagenome (GOLD analysis project Ga0164293, IMG submission 111487) | Eutrophic lake water microbial communities from Lake Mendota, Wisconsin, USA - GEODES118 metaG | ecosystem: Environmental > Aquatic > Freshwater > Lake | place: USA: Lake Mendota...
CGGCGTGAGATCGAAGTGCGCGGCGTAGTCGCGGAAGTACTGCCGCAGCTCGGTGTGGTGCGGATAGGCCGGTCCCCGAGGCATGGGGAACTCGGCGAACTCGGTCATGTGCCGCGAACTGATGAGGTGCGCCGACTGGTACAGCGTACTGTGGGGGTTGTCGATATCCCACAACCCGCCGGGCCCCGTGTGGCGGTCGTAGCCGCGATAGGGGATTCCCAGCTTCTGCAGGTTGCGGGCGCACGCCAGCCCCATGGGGCCGGCTCCGATCACGGCGTACATGGCTGAAAGCTACCCCGCGAACGTGCAGAGCGGCGCTCGTCGTGGCCGTCGGCCCGGCCGACTTGTCTCAGGGTTACTGAGCCGCTTGATGACTCAGCTGACGGCATAGATGCTCCGCTTTGCCATGCGTACCGCTGGCTTCTGCAGCGGGCGCTCGAATCAGATGCGCGCACAGCGCGCTACCCCGACAGGCATTCAGCTAGCGCGTCGATCCAACAGGCCAAGTCGGTCGCGGTTCGGGGCGGTGCGATGAACAGTGGCTGAGTCGCTTCAAGTCCCGCCACGTTCACCATGCGTTTCTCGTTCAACACCCACTGACCGCGTTCGCACAGACGGGCATGGGCTTCCTCCAGGACGGCCTTCGCCGCATGCCCCGTGGCACCGACCGCGTTCCCGCGAGCAGCATGCATCCGTGCATACTCGAGGCTAAAGTCGCGCGCGAACCGCCACCGCGGCGGCGCACCGTCGACGAGTGCCGGCGGCATGTCGCCGACCGCGGGGAGCTCACCCGCGAGCACGCGACCGGAGGCGAGTTCCGCCATGAGCACGTACGTGGGGAGACCCGCGAGATAGCCGAGCAGCGCGTCGAGTTCGTACGAGCCCAGGCGCGCCTCGGCGGTCCAGTGCTCGACGACAGCGAGGTCGCGGAGCATGACGTCGACGGCCAACCCGTCGACGGTGAGCCACGCACCGCCGTTCATCAAGCGTCCCCATGAGCCCGGGGCGTGTACGTCGCCGAAGGCGGCGAGCGGTGTAAGGTCGAGGGCCCCCCGATAGTAGACGGTCAGGTCCCAATCGCTGCCCGCGTCGACATCAGTCGACGCCCGAGAACCAGCCAGGACCACAGCCTGCGCCCCCGCCGACGCGGCCAGCGACTGCGCGACACGGGCAACGCTGGCAGGCAGGCCGCTGCAATCAATCGCGAGGGACACAGGAGTCGTTGAGCCGAACGAGGAGAACAACGTGAGAGTCACACAACAGCATGACGGATCCGCATAACGCCAAAGGTTCTGCGGTGGGGCGCCATAGTCATGCGACAGGCAAACGGAATGAGCCGCTCACCATACTACCAGCGCGACCAGAGCAGGAGTGTGCCACACGGCGAACCCCCAAAAGCGAACTGAAACGGTAGAGTGGCGGGCGTGTAGAACTCGGCGGCGGCGATCGTGGCGGGCTGGATGGAGTCCAGATTCAGTGGTGCCGCGTCGAGGCTCCCGTCGAAGATCACGCGTATCGGGCACTGCGGCTGCGAAAAGCTGATGCTCCCACGACTCGAGACCAGCGTCCGACGGCCGGTGTCGGCGATGCGCATCCCGGGGATTCGGCTGGTGAGGAGATTCAGGATGTTTTCGCCTTCGGCCTTTGCAAAGTCCTCCTGCGTCAGGAACCTGCCGAATCCCATCTTCCGCCTCTCGTCGAAGTCCACGAGGTTGCGCCCGAGCACCGTGCGCGCCATCGCGTTCGCACGCACCCGCACCGTATCCATGACTTGCGCGCTCACCAGCGCCACCACCTGCACCACCGTGTCACCGGGAATGAGGTCCACCGACTGCTGCCGCGGCGCGTACCCGAGCGCCTGCACGGCGAGCGTCCACGTGCCGGTGGGTGTGGCCGCGAGCAGGAAGCGCCCCGCGCTGTCGGTGCGTGTATCGAGCCCGGTCGCACTCAACCCGACGATGGCGTTGGCGAGCGGACGTCCGTCCGCGGTCTGCACCGTGCCGCGCACCCCACCCGCGCCACGCAGCACGATGTCCACCAGGCCACTGTCTTCCGGTGCCTGCGGGCCACTCGGCGTTGTGACCACCGTGTCCGCACGCCCCAGCACCAGGTCGCGCGGCACAATGCCGGTGGCCGACGACGTGAACGTGGCGACGCCGCTCGCCCCTTCGGCGCCCACCGCGCGCAGCCATACGGTGGTCTCGGTGGGCACGCCGCACAGCACGTAGCGGCCGTTGTCGCCCACCGGCACGTCGGTGGTCACGATGGTGCGTTCGACACGCCCCGCCTCGATCCGCAGGTCCAGCCACTGCGCCGTCACCTGCCCGGCGCTGAGCGGCAGAGCACTGAGCGGCAGCTCGCTGCCCGTCGCTGCTGCGCGCGGCGACGCGCTGGTCCGCACGGCCCGCCGCACGGTGCCGAACAGATAGCCGGTACCAGGGGTGGCCGCGCTCCCGCATACGCGCGTCACGAGTGTTCGCACCGACGGCACCGCCGCGCGCACGGTCACGCCGCGCCCGGCGCGCACGGTGAACGGCACCGCCACGCTGCCCACACCGAGCGTATCGAGGGGCGCGTGGCGCGCCGTGAGCACCCACGGACCGGCCGGTAGACTGTCCACCCGTGCGCGTCCGCGCGCATCGAGGGTGGCATCGTGCACACGCGTCGTATCGAACACCGACACGAGGCGCACGCTCGCACGCGCGAGCGGCAGGCGTGTGATGCTATCCACGCTCGTGATGTCCACGCGCCCGGGACGCCCCGGTGACGCGGACGATTGCGCGTGCGATTGCGCGTGCGCACGCGCGGCGCCGAGCATGCTCACGCACGCGACCATGGCGGCGACGAGGAACTGCTTCCGATGCGTCATCACGTGCGCTCTCCATTTATACCGATGCGTTCGAGCTACTAGCGACCTGTCCAGCACACGAGCGCCCCGCCGTCCATGGTGAAGCGCTGACACTGCGGCGGCGCCAAGGTCTTGCGATGGTCGATCTCCGCGCCGAGCACGTCGTCGAGATCGTTCTCGGGATAGGAATTTCAATCGCGCTGGGCCGATTTTTGTGGAGCATACGGCGCGATCACCGGCCTCGCCAGCGCCTCGTTCCGAGCCGCATGCCACTCCGACTTCACGGCCTGCGCCTGAGTACGGATTGGATCAATGGCAGAACCAATCACATCCGCCCATCGTTTTGTGAGGTCGCCTAACGTGTATTGGACTGCGAGCGATCAAATCATGCGCGAGCACAGCGAGCTACCGAAAACGCCCGTCTGCAGCAAGCATCGTTAGGCCGGCGCCCCCAACCCGCGAACGGGCTTCCCTGTTGGCGGGAATCCGCGTAACGCGTCGACGTACCGCCCCGAGGAGCGCATTTGGGCGAACGCGCGATCGCCTTCGGCGACACCCTCGAGAATCTCGCAGTGGTAGTCGGCCTAGCGTAAGTCCTCGCGCACCGGCGTGAACATGTCGATCACGTCAGTCGACTCCAGCGCGAGTGCATGGTGCGGCGTTCCACCCGGAATGAACACGGTCGAACCAGGACCCATCTCGCACACGGTATCTCCAACGATCAGCTGCAAGTGCCCGCGCAGCACCGTCGTGACCTGTTCATGCGGGTGCTCGTGGCGGGGCAACCTCGCGCCCGGCTCGAGGCGTACGCGCATCACCGTGACCCCGGTGCCGTGCATCAAGCGGGCGAAGATCCCGGGCGCCAGTTCGCGCTCCGGCAACGTAGTGTGGTCGATCAACATGCGGAGAGCCCATCGAACTAGGGAATAGATGCCAGCCTAACGCCTTACGTTCTGCTGCAGCGCATCAAAAAACTTGCGGCCGGACGGGCGATGCGCGCTAGCGCGGCGACCGCCTGCCGCCTACCGCCTCGCGCTGCCAGCAGCAACGTTCGGTTATACCACGCGCTTGCGACGTGGCGGCGTCGCCGCGGCGACATGCTCGACGTACTGGCGAAGGACCGCGTTGATCTGCGATTGATACCGCGGGCCGGAAGCCCGAAAGAAATCAAGCACGTCCTGATCAAGACGGATCGAGATCGCCTGCTTAGTCACCGGAGACACCACCCGGACATCCTGCCAGAGGCTCTCAGGCAAATCACGCAGGGCGGGCGGCGACGTACGCGCGATCTCCGACTCCGTCACCCGGCGCAGACGGCTCAGATCAGCCCGCCCCCGCGTCGGCGTCGTCTTGCGGGCGGATGGCTTCGAGGGCTTGGACATAACGACGTCGCTCCTTGCGATGGCTCACGCGGGCACTGATCAGTCGGCGAATGATGCCGCCGGTCGAATCCACGCGATCGGTATAGACGATCGTCAGCGGGATACCGTCCGCCACACCAAGGGCGATGACGCGGCGCTCGCCGTAATCACGGCGCGTGTCATCGACTTCGACATGCGGTCCCGAAAAGACCAGCGTAGCGAATTCAAAATCGAATCCGCGCTGCGTCAGATTGCGGGTGCTCTTGGCGGCGTCCCACTCGAAAGTCACCGAGGAAGTATACAGCTGTATATACAGCTGCACAAGGTCCGTTGCGATGGTATAACGCTGGCTTCTGCAGCGGGCGATCGAATGATTCGCACGCGCAGCGCGCTTCCGAGAACGCCCGTCTGCAGCACGCATCGTTTGGCCGGCGCCACGCGGGCGCTCCGGCGCAGCCGTGTGGCGGCGACGGCTCGCTGTCCGGCGGGATCGCGGTAGATTCTCCAGAGTTGCAGGGAACGAATCCTCAACGTGCGCCTGCTCGATGGCGACCGGACGCGACGACATTCACAACGACCTCGAGGGTGGGATGATCCGCGCTGCTCTCTGGACCGGCCGCATATTGCTGCCGGCAACGTTGTTCTACAGTGGATGCGCATCACGACCTCCGGTCGTGCCGCTGGCAGCGTCGATCACGGCCGAGCAGTGCGGCGCCGAGGTGGAGGGCGTCGATGTGCGCCCTTGGCGCCAGATTCAGGCGGATGGCTTCACCTTCTGCGCGCCGGCGTCGTGGTCGCGCCATGCGCGCCACGACCGGGTGACCGCCCGACGCCCGTCCGACGTCATCAGCGTCGCGTGGGCCGCACCCGACACGGCGCACCGTGTGATCTTCGCCGTTCCGGTCGAAGACGTCGCGGTCAAGCGAATGCAAGCTGGCTACACGAGCTGCCAGCAGTCGCGTCAACTCGCCCGTCGGGTCGGGGCGCAGGACGTGTGCGTGTTCCAGAGTGTCGGCAGCTCCAATCCGCCGCACTGTCCCAATGCGTACGTCGAAGTCGCCCGTACCAACCGCAGGCTCCCAATCGCGAATTCCACGATCTGCCCCGCGGGCGCCCCACGAGATTGGGCCGCTGCGAACGTGACCATCGTCTACGGGGAACCACTCGTGCGTGCAACGGTGTTTGGTTCCGCGGAAGCACTGGCCGTGGCGCAGACCGTGCGTCGCGCGCCTGTCTCGGCCCCGGCTGGGAGATAGCGGGCCCGGTCGCCGCCGTCGAGAGCTGCAAGCTCGCGGTGATCAGCTACACCGGCACCATCCGTCCAAGCGACGGCGGTGCAATCGTCCCACGACGACGCAGATCGGTGAGCACGAGTTCGCTCAACACGGGGCCTCGCCGCACCACCTCTCCCTCACGGAACGACACGTAGCCGTCGCCACCCTCGGCGAGGAAACTGTTGGTGGAGACGAGATAGCGTTTCGACACATCGAGGGGCGCGCCCTGTACGGTGACCTCGCGAATGCGCGTACCGATCGGCCGGGCCGGATCGTATACCACGCGCACCCCGCTGGCCTGCACCATCCCCGCCTCGAGTGAACAGCCCTGCTCCAGTATGGCGCGCAGGGCGCCACCGCTCATCGCCACGGTGACGGCATCGTTGAGGAACGGCAGCGCGTCGAGCACATGGCCGCGATCGATCGCGCCCTCGGGAAGATCCGCGCGCAGACCGCCGGCGTTGGTGATCCCCACGTGCGGATCACGCGCCGAGGTCGCTGCGGCCCCGTCGTCGCGCAACAGGTCGGCCACGTAGGCGCCAAGCAGCGAATCGTGATGGTAGCGACGCGTCATGCGCACGGCGTTGCGTCCAAGCGGAGCGCCGATCTGATCGGCAACGCGGCCGCGATAGTGTGCCACGCGCGCGGCCACCCCGGGATGTGCGGGGAGGCGGTCACTGTCCACCAGCAGCAGCTCCCCCGTGTGGCCGACGATGCGCTTCCCCGCCGGACGTGCCGTATCGATCGCCAGCTGCAGCCGCCCGAGTCGCGTGCCGTAGCCATAGGTCTGCACGATCAACGACCCGGTGTCGGGGTGCACGATGGGCTGCTCGAGCCCGTGATGCGAATGTGCGGCGATGTACACATCGATACCGGGCACCGTCGCGCACAAGGCGAGATCTTCGTCGAGTAACCGCTGCACCGTGGGGTCGGCCTCGGCGTCGGACTGCATGGGCCCTGGCAGCCCCTGGTGCCCGAGCACGACAATGAGGTCCACCGCATCGCGCAGGTCGCGGACACTCGCGCGCACCGCTTCGGCGGGGTCGGTGAACTCGAGCTCCGCCACCTTCGAGGGCATGATCGTCCGCGTGGCGGCCTTCATCCCCATTACGCCGATCACGCCAAGGCGCACGCCGTCGCGTTCGACGATGGTGTGGGGGCGCGTGAAGCGCACGCCGTTGCCACGATAGCGCACATTGGCACACACCACGGGGAAGGGCACGCGCGCGATGCCACGTTCGAACGGCTGCCAGCCATAATCGAACTCGTGATTGCCCACCCCCATGACATCGTAGCCCATCACGAGCATCATCTCGAGCAGGGCTTCGCCTTCGGTCAAGCGAGACAGCGTGCCGGTGAACATGTCGCCGGAGTCGAGCAAAAACGCGCCCGGCGCCGCCGTGCGTTCACGGGCTACGAGGGCCGCGAGGTGCGAGGCACCACCAACGCGCGGACGGCCGGGCAACCAGAACGCTGGCACCGGTTCGAACGCGCTGTGAAAATCGTTGGTGTACAGCAGCGTCAGCGTGCGCGCACCATGCACGCGCGGTGCCGAACGCTCGCGATGGAACGGCTCAAGGGCGAACGCGTCCGGCTCGCTCGCTCCCGCCAACCCGGGAAGCACCATGCCGGCCGACGCGAGCGAAACCCAGCGGGCGAAATCACGACGCGAAACGGCCTCGGCACTCACGACGCTTTCGTACCCTTGCGCAACGGCATCGTGAGCAGCGCGCCGATGGTCCGATGTTCCCCCGGCGCCATGTGCGTGTCCACGCCGTACACGATCGCCGTGCGGTCCATCTCCCGATACGTGCGGAAGAGACGATCCCACACCGAGAACACATTGCCGAAGTTCGTGTCGGTGTAGGGCAACACGTAATGGTGGTGCACCTTATGCATGTCGGGCGACACGAACACCCACCCGATGGCGCGATCGAGCCACTGTGGCAGCGCAATGTTGGCGTGATTGAACTGGCTCAGCACCACGCTCAATGACTGATAGAGGAACACGAGCCACATCGGCGCCCCCGCGACGACCACGGCGAGAGACGTGAACACGAAGCGCACGACACTCTCCCCCGGGTGATGCCGGTTGGCCGTGGTGGTATCCACAGCCTGATCAGAGTGATGCACGAGGTGCAGCCGCCACAACAGCGGGACATGATGCTCCACGAAGTGCGGAAGCCAGGCGCCGATCAGATCGAGGAGCAGCAGCCCCATCACCGCCTGGAGCACCACGGGCATCGCCGGCATCCAGAACAACGCCCCGACCTCGTTGGCTACCACCCAATCCGACGTGCGCAGCAGAATGAACGCCAGGGCGAAGTTCACCACGATCGTGGTCGCGGTGAAGAAGAAGTTCACCAGCGCGTGCGACCACTTCGCATACGAGAAGCGGAACAACGGCGCCGCGCTTTCCCACAGCCAGAAGACCGCGATCCCGCCGGCGAGAATCAGGGCGCGGTGGGCGGACGGTATCGTCGAGAAGTAGTCAATCAGGGTCGTCATACGCTGAACGTATACAGTGGGTGGTCCGGCGTCACGGTGGCAGGCGCCGGCCCTTGGCGCGGGCCGCCATCACCACACCACGCTGAGCAGTCGACGGACCGTGAAGAGCACGGCCGCCGCGACCACGTTCACCACCACCGCCAGCTGCAGCGCACGCGCCGCCGCATCGCTTGCCCGTTCCAGCCCCGCGGCCACGTGCCGCAGCACCGGCATCACCTGTTGCGGCCAGACGTCGGGTGCCGTCTGCGACAGGACCCACCAGAGCGACATCGCCAGCAGCGTCGCGATCGCGAGCCATAGACTCAGCGTAATCACGCCACGCCGCGTGCCGCGCAGGTCGGAGGCACTCAGGTGCATGGACCCGCCGACCGACAGGCCCACATAGGCAAACACCACCCAGCGCCACGGCTCTACCGGCGCGAGGTCCGCGAGTGCCAGGTCGGCGAGTGCGACGAGCGGCACATCCAGCAACCAACGGGCTGCCAGCAGTATGACACCGGCGCCGACCAGCAGCGGCGAAAGACCGATCGCGATGGTGCCCACACGCTGATACGCGCTGGAGGGATCGTACGAGTGTTCGACCGAACCCAGCGCGCCATCGGTGGCCCGCGGATCGAACCAGCGCACGCGATCCACCCGATGGCCGAAGAGCAGACACGCGAGCACATGACTGCCCTCGTGCACCACCGTGCCGGGAAGACCGAAGAGCCACAACTGCACACGTCGTCCGAACAGTCGTGACGACTGCCGCGCGAGCGCCTGCGCTGACCAGTGCATGGCGGCCAGCGTGAGCAGCAGCAGCGCGAAGGACGTCAGCGCTTCCCCGCCACCCGCACCAATGTGCGGTAGATCATCTCTGTACCCTGCCGCAACGACTCGATGCTCACCTTCTCGTCGTTGCCATGCATGCGCTTGAGCTCGTCCATCGTGATCGGGTACGGATAGATCCCGTACACCGGAACGCCTCGGCCGCGCCACGCGGCGGCATCAGTGCCGGCCTGAAACAGATACGGCGTGACTTCGGCTTCCGGCCACTGCGCCTTCGACTCCGCGGCGAGCGCCTGATATAGTTCCGTCTCGGTCGATGAGGACGGAACCATTGGCGTATTGGCCGGCGGCACCACCGTCAGCAGCGGATCATTGAACAGCGCCGTGAGCGCGTCCGCCACCTTTCGCGTATCGGTCCCCGGGATGAGGCGCACGTTGAGCAGCGCCTCCGCTGAACCGGGGATCACGTTGGAGCGGAAGCCGCCGTTCATGATGACCGGTGCGATGGTGGTGCGGATGAGCGAGTGGATCAGCGGATCCTTCGACAGCTGCCGGTCGGCAGCGGCGCGGGCCGATGGCGTCCCGCTCAACAGGTCCTTGTAGCGCTTCGCGTCGGCCGGGGTACTGGTCTTCGCGAGCGCCGTGAAGAACTGCCGCTGTTCAGCGGTGAGTTCAATCGGAAAGTCGAACGCGGCGAGCTTCGCAAGCGCCTTCCCCACCGTCACGAGCGCATTGTCGGGCAGCGGCATCGATGCATGCGTGGAGGTGCCCTTCGACGCCAGGCGGAACACCGTGGAGACCTTGTCGGCCGTGGAGATGCTCACATAGCGCACGCGGCCGTCGTCGCGCTTGATGATCCAGCCGCCCTCGTTGAGCGAGAACTCCGCGTCCATGCGGTCCCAATGCGTTTTCGCGAGCCAGCTCGTGTTGAGCGGCATCCCCTCTTCGTCGGCTTCCGCGAGGAAGATGATGTCCCGATCGAGCGGCACCTTCCGGTCGGCCAGCAGCATCGCCGCCCGGGCGAAGACGGCGAGGCCGCCCTTGAAGTCGATCGCGCCGCGACCGTACACGTCGCCGTTCTTCACAACGCCCTCGAAGGGCTCGACGGTCCACTTCTCACGTTCGACGCCCACGACATCGGCGTGCGCGGCGAGCAGAATCGGCTTCTTGGTGCCATTGCCCCTGAGCCGCGCGAAGAAGTGCACCTTCGCGGAGTCCGGCGTGGGTACCACCTCCACCTCGAAGCCGCGCGCTTTGAACATCGGCGCCAGCAGCTCCGCCAGCGCCTGGGTACGACCGGGCGGGTTGGCGGTGTTGATGCGGATCACCTGCTGCAACAGCAGCGCCGTGGAATCGACGGGCTGGGCGTCGGCGGGTACCGCGAGCAAAGAGCCGGCGAGTAGCAGGGCAGGCGCACACAGACGACAGCGAAGCGACATGGGACCCGGGGCAGGAGGAAAGAGCCGCGATGCGTCGATTATACGGCGGCCGATAGGCGGGCGAAACTCACGGCGCGAGGCGCGGCCGCCACGCCGTGAGGGGGCATTCGGTCGATGTTCCGAGTTCCACCCAAACGAAATCCCCCCGTCGAGTCACTCCCCTGCTCGCGAGACGCGGTGGGACCGGGTATACTCCGCCGACCCCGTCCCGCATGAATTCCTCGCAATGTCCACGATGCGGACTGTATTTCGCCAGCACTGGCGCGCCTTTACGGCCTTCGCGGTCCTCTACGGGGCGACCTACGCCGTATCGCTTCGGCTGACGGACACCGTGAGCACGTTCGCGCCGATCTGGCCACCCCTCGGGGTGCTGGTCGGCGCCCTGCTGTTGTTGCCGAGCATCTCGCCGCTGACGCTCTTCGGTATCGCGTTTGTCGTCGGTCGCTTCGCCAGCCCGAACGGTATTGTGCCGCCGGTGGACCGACTCGCGCTGATCCTGTTGGGGTTCGCCGAGGCGTACCTGTGCGCACGCCTGCTGGTACGCTGGTGCGGCCCCACGCTGCGATTCAGCCGGCTGGGCGACGTGCTCGCGCTGGTGTCGTCCACGCTGATCGCGGTCACGGCCAACAGTCTCCTCTCCGGTGTCGTGGCCGTTCTCACGGACCGCCCGTTCGTGAGCGACTTCGTCGCGTCGTGGGTGGCCGGAGTGCTCGGGATTCTGCTGGTGACCCCGTTGATGGTCGCGTGGCTGCGCGGCCCGGACGACCTCGAACCGGGCCGCAATCTGGGACGCATGGTCGGCGAGGGCGCCGTGCTCGCGCTGCTGCTGGTCGCTCAGGCCGTGTGGGTATTCCGCGGGGCAGAACTGCTGGAGTCGGCCTCCCTCCCCGCCTACTCGCTGCTGGTCACGCTGCTCTGGGTGGCGCTGCGCTTCGGCGTACGCGGCGTGACGACGGCGACGACCCTGATCACCACGATGGCGTTCATCGCCGTCGTCTTCTGGGAGTCGAGTGCGCTTGGCGGACGCACCCTCTCGGAGCGGCTGTTCGTGGTGCAGCTCTATGTCGCGTTCATGACAGTCTACGGCCTCCTGCTGGCCGTGGCTCTCGGGGAACGACGGGCCGCATCCCAGGCGGAACAGGCGGCCATCGAAGCGCGACTGCAGAGCGAGCGCCGGCTGCAGGAAAGTCAGAAGATGCAGGCCGTCGGAATTCTGGCCGGCGGGGTCGCGCATGACTTCAACAACGTGCTGACAATCATCGCGAGCTTCGTGCAGGCCCTCCGCCATACCGTGTCGGACGAGGAACGCACGCGGTTCACGAACGAAGCGCTCGATGCCGTCGATCGTGGCCATGTCCTTACGGCAAATCTGCTCGCACTCGGGCGGCTCGAGTCGGTCACATCGAAGCGCGTCGACATCGACGACGAGATTCAACGACTCGAGCCCATGATGCGCCGGCTCATGGGATCCCGAGTGGATGTGCGGCTCTCGCTGGCGTCGAAGTCGATATCGGAGCTTCCCGCGTCGGCGATCACACAGGTGCTACTCAACCTCGGCGCCAACGCCCGCGATGCCATGCCCGAGGGCGGCACCTTGACCATCCGCACCACGCGCGCCACGTCGTCCGCATTGGGCGCGGGCGGGAATCATGTGCTGCTGGAAGTGATGGATACGGGGACCGGCATGGATGCAGCCACCATGCAGCGTGCCTTCGAGCCCTATTTCACCACCAAACCCGTCGGCAAAGGCACGGGATTCGGCCTGGCCGGCGTATACGGCCTCATGCAGGTGGTCGGTGGCGACGTTACGCTCGACAGCGTGCTGGGACGCGGGACCACGGTGCGGGTACGTCTCCCCATTCCGCCTGACTCGGTGGACACCGACGAGGCACCGGCGATGGCGCCGGCGGTGGCCACGGCCACACCATCAACATCGTCATCAGCGACCGCGTCAGAGTCGGTGCGCGTATTGCTCGTGGACGACGATACTGCCGTGCGCCGGGCCGTCGCGGCGATGCTCAAGCGAAACGGTATTCAGGTGCGCGAGGCCACGAGCGCGGCCGAGGTCATCGAGTTCGACCAGAATGGTGAACTGGCGTGTGACATACTGCTGAGTGACGTGCGCATGCCCGGTATGGACGGCGTGGAGCTCGCGCTGGTGATGCGGAGTCGCCAACCGCAGCTCCCCATCCTCCTCATGAGTGGGTTTGTGGAGGATGCGCAGCAGCTCGCACGGCTCGAAGACACCGACATCCCGCTGCTCGCCAAACCGATCAGAGCCGACGCGCTCCTCTCGACGATCAACGACCTGATTCGTCGCCCCGCGTAGCGCGGCGACGATCGGACGTGTCGCGGCGTCGAGCCGTGCGGATCAGCGGCTGCCACCCCACCGTGTACGGTCGGCTGTGCCGGACAACTGCTCCCAGGTGAGCAGCACGTCCGTCCGCCCGACCGCCCAGGACGCCACGTCGTACGGGTTGTAGAGAAACTGTACCCCGTCGGCGACGATGCCGAAGTGCACCGGCACCGGCAACCGCTGGACCTCAGGAAAGAGCAGCGAGGCCAGTGGGGGCGGGGACGCCCCCGGATCGGCTTTTGCGCGGGCGAATCCCTGCTCGAGCAGCGGCACGATAGCCGCCGTATCGGGGATCACGGCCGTGATCGGAATGCGGTGGCCCGTGCGCAGATCGTAGCTCCGCAGCGAGGCCTCGTAGTCCCCGTGCGCCCCGCCAGTGAAAGCCGACTCCACCACTTCCACCGTCAACACCGCCGGCGAGTGCCACAACACACGCACACGGACGTCCCGCGAGAAGCCTCCATCCCATTGCGGGACGGCGCGCCGCTTCCCACGCAGTTCGCGCTCCAGTCGCACCACCAACGAATCGGCGCGCTGCGGAAGTGACTGCCCCGGCTGCAGCCCCGTCAACAGCCGCAGCGAATCGCCGAGTGAGGCAACGACCGCCGCCAGCACCGTCGAGTCACTGCCATTCCCCGCCGTGAGCACCGATAGCCGCGGCATCGCCAGCGTCACCTCGGCGCAGCTCGACGCGGTCACGCACCGCCGTGCGGTAACCGTGGTATCGGCCACGTAGATCGTTGGCGGCGCGGGCGATGCCGCCAACGTGGGCGTCCGCTCGGAGGCGGGGCGTTCGGTCTGACCCGCACAGGCGGTCAGACACAGCAGCATCGAGAGGGCGGCAACGTGCGCGCGGAGCATGCGATCGTGAGGGAACAGGCGGATGGTCAGGCCTCAGCGGGCAGTGAAGAGCGTGAGGCATGACCCGAACTTCCGGGCGTTGATGTTGCGAAGAATATCAACGGCCGATGTGTTGGTGTGCGCACAGATGGTGGCGATACCATCGTGAGGCCGCCTACACAATGCGCCATGGTCGCGGGGGAGACCAGTCGCGATCAGCGATGCGACATCGGCACGCCAGGGAGTCCGCGCATCGCCGCCTCCGGTTGGCGGGCACTTCGTGTGGTGGCTAGGATAGGCGAACCGGGGTCCCGTTACTGCATCCCATCCCCCCTCTCCAATCCGCGCGCATGCCCGCTCTGTCCGTCGTGTTGCAGCTGGTGGCCATCACACACGCCACGGTGGTCGACCCCGACGCGGCACGCCCGCGACGCGATCAGACCATCGTCGTGCGCGGCACGCGCATCGAGACCGTGGGGCCCAGCGCCTCCACCCCGGTACCGCGGGGCGCGCGCGTGGTGAACGCCACGGGGAAGTTCGTGATCCCGGGGATGTGGGACATGCATGTGCACACCGACGTCCCCGGAGGACGCGCGCTGCTGCCGCTGTATGTCGCACACGGCGTGACCGGGGTGCGCGATATGAACGGGCGGTTGGAGGTGCTGCGTGGCTTTCAACGCGAGGTGTCGGCAGGGACACTGGCGGGACCTCGGATGGTGGTGTCCGGTCCGTTTCTCGTGGGGCGTCCGCTGCCGCCGGTGCTGGGGATCCTGCACTACGTGGTGCGCGACTCCGCCAGCGCGGTCTCGGCGGTGGCGGCGGTCGCGGCGTCGGGCGCGGACTTCATCAAGGTGCACAACGGCATCTCTGCCGAAGCGCACCGGGTAATCGCGGCCGAGGCGCGGCGTCGGGGGATGGTGTTCGCCGGGCATGTCGCGCCCCCCACGACCGTGGTGGAGGCCGCGGCGGCAGGGCAGCGCTCGCAGGAGCATCTGTACGCCTTCACCAATCACTGCAACGCTGCCGACTCCGCGGTGGTGGCCGCGGCGCTCCCCGTCCAGCAGTTCATCATGGGCACGTGCACGTCGGCGTCACAGGCGGAGGTGTACACGGCACTCGCGCGGCACCGCACGTGGGTGACCCCCACGCTCATCGTGCAGGGGCTGGTGGCCACCATGCGCCCCACCATCGTGGCCGGCGACCGCACGGCGCAGTTCTACTCCGATTCGATGATGCAGCGTGTGGCGATGGAGATGGAGATGCCCGCCGCGGTACCGCCCTCGGCGGTCGCGGCGGGCGCGGTGCTCTTCCGCAAGCGACTCGACGTAGTGCGCGGGCTGCACGCGGCCGGCGTACCGCTGCTCGGAGGCACTGACTCGCCGCTCGCCGTCGGCGGCCCGGGGCGGTCACTGGTGGGAGAGCTGCGCCATCTCGTGGCGGCCGGTCTCACGCCGCGCGAGGCGTTGCGGACGGTGACGACGGAGCCGGCGCGCTACCTGGCCGCGGATTCGCTGGGGACGGTGGCGCGGGGGGCCGTGGCCGATCTGGTGGTGCTGGACGCCGACCCGCTGGCGGACATCGGCAACGTGGCCCGCGTGCATCTGGTGGTGGCCAACGGTCGCGTGTACGACCGGGCAGCGCGGGCGGCGATGGAGGCCGCGGCGCGGAAGTCGGCAGGGAAGGCGCGTCCAGCCACGAGGCGCTGAGCCGAGCGGTTGCCGGACCGGCAGACGCCGATCCGACCGCCAACGGCACTACCCTTGGGCGGCGGGCCCCACGTATCGGCGCGCCGTCGCGATCGCCACGTGCAGTTGGTGTTCCGAGAAGGGTTTGGCCAGAAAGTAGAGCACACGCCGCGCTGCCAGCGTCGCCACGCCGGCATCGTCGAGGTAGCCCGACATAACGACAATCGGCAGGGGGCGCTCGCGCTGGCGGACCGCGGCGATCACATCGGCCGCGTTGCCCCGCGGCATCCGTAAATCGGTGACGACCAGGTCGAGCGGGGTCCCCGCCGCGCTCGCCTCGCGCAGGTAGCTCACCGCGTCCTCTCCGTTGTCGATCACCTGCACGGTCGCGCCGGCGGCCTCGAGGAATCGCGCGATCAGCGTGGACAGCCCGCGGTCGTCTTCCACCACCAGCACGGCCATCCCCGCCAGCAACATGGACGTGTCATCCGGAATCTCGACATCCGGAGCGGGTGGCGGTAGCGGTACCGGCGCGCGCCCCCGCACCGCAGCGACGGCAACCGGCGGCACATGGGGCATCACCGCGATCGTCTCCGTGGGCGTGGCACTGACCCCTTGATCGCCTTGATCGGGAGGCGAAACCCGCGGAAGCGTCAGCGTGAACGTGGCCCCGCCGCCGGGGGTGTCGCCCAGCTGCAGGGTGCCGCCATGCTTTCGGGCAATCGCGAACGCCGACGCCAACCCCAGCCCGGTGCCGCCCGTCGTGCCCTTGGTGGTGAAGAAGGGTTCGAAGATCTGCTCCCGCAGCGCCACGGGCACCCCTGGCCCGCCATCGATGACGCGGCAGACGACGAGATCGTCCACGGCCTGCACCGTCAAGGCGACGGATCCGCCTGGTGGCGTCACATCGCGCGCGTTGATCGTCAGGTTCATCAGCAGCCGCTCGAGCTGGGCTCGATCCGTCATGGCGTGCAGTGGAGACGACGGCAGTTCGACGCGCAGTGTCACCGCGGGGGGGAAGAGCTGCGTCAGATCCGACGTAAAGGCGCGCACCAGGGCCACCACATCCGTCGGTTGCAGCGGGAAGCCGTGCGGCGACGCGAAGTCGAGTACCTCGCGCGTGATGGAGGTGGCGCGCGACACGGCGCTCGCCAGTTGCCGCATCTCGGCTTGCCGCGGCGACCCGGACGTGATCCCCTCGGCGATCAGATCGGCGTAGCAGCGGATCACCGTGAGCTGATTGTTGAAGTCGTGCGCGATGCTTCCGGCCATTCGCCCCATCGCCTCGAGCCGCTGTGCACTGGCCAGCTGCACCGAGAGCGCATCGCGTGCGCTGAGGGATTCCTCGAGCTCCCGGTTCGCCTGCAGGAGGCGCGCGGTCTGCCGCGAGAGTGAGTCCATGCCCTCCATGAGCGTATCGCGGAACTCCTTCATGTAGACCGCGAAGAACGTGACCGAGAGCAGAATCCCGTTCACCTGAGACGCCCGGCTCGGCGACACCGCCCAGATGGGATCGACGAGCATGCCGTACGCGAAGCTGGCCAGAAAGGCCGCCACCCACCACTTGATCAGCCGCGGCGACTCCACGAGCACGAGCGCGCCAATGACGCCCATCGAGAAGACGAACGCGCCCGGTGACGCCCGTAAACCACTCCAGCGTCCGAAGGCCAGCAGCATCACGATCGTAAAGCCCGCCGAGAGCCGTCCCGACAGACGCAGGCGCCCCGCACGCGATACGAACAGGATGGCCCCGAGGACCAGCGCCGTGACGACCACTCCCACGAACCGCCCGCGTGCTGCGGGGCGCGTGATGTCCTCGGTGACCGCGACCACGATCGTCTGCACCAGAAACGAAAAGGCCGTGGCCGCCTGCACAGAGACGATGGCCCGTTGTGCGCGTCGCTCGAACGGATCCGTTGGCGTCTGAAGCCCAAGGAGCGCGATGAGGCGATCGCCCAGATAGGAAGTTCGCTCGGTCGAGCGCCGTTCGGCGGTGATAGGCATCGCAGGGTGTTCGTGCACGGTCAGGCCAAGGCGGGAATCGCGACGCTGCAAAAAGACCACGTCAGCCGCGACGACACTAGCTTCCGCCTGAACGTTGATGGGCGCTGTTTCGCTGGAGCCACCATCGCCGTACGAGATGAGGATTCCCTCATACTCCGTCGCCCTGCTATCAATCGCGGGGCAGTTGCACGTCCAGCGTGAGTTCCAGGCACACCGAATCGGGCAGTAGCCCAGCGCGATATGGGGCAATGGGCTGGAAGCCAAGCCGCCGGTACAGCGCCTGCGCGGATGCCGCGACCACGCGCGGGGGGCGGAGATAATCGAGCGGCGAACGCCGTGACGTACCGGTCCGACGAGTCGGACGGTTCCACGGCGGGCGAGACGTACAGAGAACGGATTACCGCAGCTCAATCCCGCTGAACATCACGCCCACGGCGCTCGCGCCGCTCACGTTGCGATAACGTGCCGATACACCGAAGCTGAGTGGACCGAGCTCGAGCTGCGTACCTGCGCTGAGTGCGTAGCCGTTGGTCTCGTACGCGGCACCACCGCGAATGGGCAGGAAACCGAGCCCGCGATATTCGAGGCCCGCGCCCACATGCGTCTTGGGACCAAGGAGAATCGCGTTTTCGTCGCCCATCTGCTGCCGCACATCGGCGGTGACCATCGTGACGCTGTTCAGCTTCCGCGCGAGCCCAACCGAAATCGACGGCTTGAACACATAACTCTCAAGCGCCGTCTTGATGGCGGCCGGCGCCGACGAGAACGGTCGCTGATCGAAATCGCTGCTGTTGTTCGTACCGTCGAACTTGAGCATGCCATTCCGGGCCACCATGCTCGCGCCGTCCCACGCAAACGTATTCACGACGTTATGCACCGTTGCCGCAATCGTTGTGGTGCCCGACTGCCGCACGTACGAAAGATCGGCGCCGACCCCTGAGCCCGCATTGCCGATGTTGTCCTCGTTGGTATGCGCGAGCGGAAAGCGCACGTCGATGTTGCTCGGCGTCACCGCCGTGCCGCCATCCTGGGCCATCGCACCGAAGGCTCCGACGACGAACTTGCCCGTTACGCCAATGGCCTGCGTGACGCCAGCGCTGGACGGCAGCGGAATCGAGAAACCGGCCGCCGCCGTGACGAGACCCGCCGCCCGCAAACCCGATCCGGCAAAGGCCAGAGTCTTCGGTTCACCCGTGGCGCCGGCGTTGCCATAGAGCAGCGCTTCCATGGCATCGCCATTGAGATCCACGCGACTGGTCAGCAATCCGGAGACCTGCACACCGAGCCGACCAATGTTCATCGACAGGACGTTGAGGCCGGCCGTGCCTTCGCCGCGTTGTGTCCCGTCGGCACGCACACTCGCAAGCCAGGCATCACGCGTCGCGCGCGACAGGGTACCACCGCCACCAAAGTCGGTAAGCGCGATCGGGCTGAACGCGAGGTTAGTGTTCACACCCATCAGTTTCAGCGAAAACTTCTTCGATCCCGGGAGACCGAGCGACGCCATATTCCAGACGATGGCGTCGGCGTTCCGCGCCAGGGCGGTGTAGTTGTCGCCCATACCGAAGGCCGCGGCGCTGGAGTTGGCCTGCTGCGCCTGCGCCACCATCGGCACCGCGGCGGGGAGCAGCAGCGTCGACAGGACCCCTGCGGTGCGCCGCATGGTGAATTTCGTCGAGCGCATCACGGCTGCGCCTCGCGGGTAAAGGTGAACTGAAGACGCGAGGAGACGGTCACGGTCTGACCCGGCATAACGGAGACGCTGCTGCCGTTCACCTGGCCCGTCGCGCGCAGGGAGATGTTGTAGCCGAGGAGTGCGCGCAGCTCCGCCTTCGACAGGGAGATATCCTGCGTGGAGGGTCCGCTGCTGAGCTGAATCGACTTCTGCACCGGCTGTGCACCACCCGTGAAGCTCACCGTCAGCGCGCCTGTCGCCGCGAACGGATTGTTGATCGTCAGCGTGATCTTGCCACCCTGCGCACGGTCGCGGATGTCGCTATCGATGTCGCTCAGGTCCAGCGAGGTCGGATCGCTGGTGATGGACTGGTTCGACAGCGACACCGTCGCCTTCGTGACGGTGAGATTCGTGAACGCTGCCGTCGCCGACAAGCTCGCATCGGCCTGCATGAGCACGGCGTCGCCGGCCGGCGATTCGATCGTGGAGGTCACCACCACCCCACTGCGCGTCACGTCACCAGCGAGCGTCAGGGTGCGCGTCAGCGTGCTTCCCGACGGGAACGCCGTGGTGGCGCCATTCAGCGAGTCACGCCCGATCACGACGCCATTACTGGTGACCACCAGGCGCAGCCACCCGCGTGCCATGGCCGATGGACGCAGCGGATCGAAGTTGTAGCCATGGCGCAGCGTCACGTTGAGCGTGTTGGCACCGAGCGTAGCGGAGGTGACCGCGGACGGCAGCATGGCGGTCGAGGTCCCGCTGCCGATAAAGGCCGGCTTCGGCACCGTCAGCCCGTTGGCGGCCGCACAGGCCGAACAGTCGTCGCCGAGACGACGCGTGATCGTGGTGGTCGGCACCGTGACCGCAAACGCGTTCCCGGCGCTCGAGACGCCAGACGGAAGCAGGGAATTGACGCCGATCGAGGTGCCGGTGGTCGGCACCGACCAGGTCATGTCCCAATCGGCGAGGTCGGTGGGGATACCGCAGCCGGTAACCCCAATCGCCATCGCACCCAGCAACAGCGAAGCGAAGGGACGTGGCATAGGAGGATCGAGAGTGAGGGGCGTGCGACGTGTCGCTGACCTGTTCAGCGAACTCAACCATATGGATCTACACCGGGTCCACACGTGGCGCGAGTGGACATGACCGCTTTCGCGACCTGGGACGAATAGCCGCGCGTTCAGCGGCGAAACCGTGACACGCTCATCACGACCGCCTGCAGCACGCATCGTTAGGCCGCGGTGGCGCGGTGTGTGCTTCGGCCCCGGGGCAGGATCACGCGCAAGCGGCTCCGCGTGTACCGTTGCAGCAGGATCGGGTAGACGTTCACCAGGACGTTGCCCACGCTCAGATACGTGGCCCAGCCGTGCCATCCGATCCGCCATGCGTAGACAGCGGACACGAGGCCCAGCGCCAGGAGTACGAGGTGACCGCGCTCACTCTGCTCCGTGCGCAGGACGAAGGCCGCCGCAGCACGACGACCGCCAATCACCCGGAAGTCCGGATTCGCTCGCCGCTCCCACTTGTTTGCGAGATCCCCATTGGGCGCGAACCGGCGAAAGACGAGAACGCCAAGCGCCCGATAGATCCGGCCGGTGCGCTCGAACTCGCGGATCTCGAAGTACGCACGCGGGAGGACCCACCACAGCGCGATGCAGGCGACCACGACAACGACAAACCACGCGCCTGGGAGCAGATCACCACGGGGATACGCGTACGGCCGCAGTGGCCCCCACAGATAGAGCCAGAACATGAGGAGGGGACCCAACCACCCTCCGGCCATGCTCGCGAACGGGACAATGTTGAGCCCATCCGTCGGAGGGTCGTGGCGCCGTGGTTCACGCATTGAAGGTTTCGTAGATGATGAATGGCGGCATCAACTCGCTTCTGCAGCGGGCGAGGCAGCCAGCGGTCGAAGATATCGGCCCGGAGCCTTCGTGGATCGGGTGCAGACGCCGTTCAACGAGTCTTCAACGACTCGGCGTCCGTGAAATTCAGCGTGCGAGGCAGACTTGTCCGGCCCACAGATTCCGGATTGGCGCATCCGCGGCGTTCGAAGCGAGCAGGCCCGCCATCCCACCCGCACTGAATTCGACACCGAGCGAAGAGCGTGCTACGCGGGCCACGTAGGCGCTCTCCAGTGCCGCGCGCGTTGAGCCGAGCCCGATGCCGCTGGCGGTCGTCACTGTGGGGGCGGTTGCATCGGTTCGCGCGCGGCCGCCCAGCGACCACCCGATGAACCGCGGGGTCTGTGCACGCGGCGAAAGCCAGCGCGATGGTCAGCGCGATGGTCAAGAACGCAGGACGGCATGGACGCATCGGGTCAGCTCCGAGAAAGTGTGTCAGTATACGCCGTCGCTTACGCTCACCCTCCGCAACGGCGGAGAGGCGGAAACGACAAACTCCCCGCCGATTGGCGAGGAGTTTGTAGTTCCTGGTGACCGTTCCTAGTGGTCAGTACCACGCCTGATCACGGAGTGATCGGGCGCGGCGCCGGACCCTCGGTCTTGCTCCGCTTGATCTCGGGCTGACCCGCCGCCTTGAGCA
>Ga0164293_10001247_pt1 | contig 21292 bp, 25 predicted proteins | sample GEODES118metaG_FD_111487 | JGI IMG/M metagenome (GOLD analysis project Ga0164293, IMG submission 111487) | Eutrophic lake water microbial communities from Lake Mendota, Wisconsin, USA - GEODES118 metaG | ecosystem: Environmental > Aquatic > Freshwater > Lake | place: USA: Lake Mendota...
AAACGGATCCCAGGACGATTTTGACGGTATCATATATTCTAGAAGTGCAACTGCTACTGGCATATCGTTTTTTGGTATAACTAATAAAATTTCATATACTTGGAATAATGCTGCTAATACCTATACCTGGGATAGTGGATTAGTCATACCAGATTTAACCTGGTGTATGGTTGCAGTTTCCGTTACCAGCACAGCAGCAACAGCATATCTGTGTCAATCCAGTGGAATCACCTCTGCCACCAATACTGTATCTCATGCCAGCACCACCCTGGACGATATAAAAATTGGTCAAGATGATCTTGGTGGTAGATTTTTCAATGGAAACATAGCGATAGCTCAACTTTATAATATAGCTCTATCGGCCGAACAAGTTGCACAGAATTTCGCAGCAGACCGAGCAAGATTTGGATATTAACATTATGGACATAGCTAGTCATACGATAGAATAAATACACGATAAACGGATAATATAACATGGCCAAGCAAGTAAGACTACGCAGAGGAACCACAGCAGAGCATGTGGATTTTACCGGAGCCAATGGCGAAATCACTGTGGACACAGTGAAACATGTGGTTGTTGTGCATGACGGTGCAACTGCTGGAGGTTGGCCTGCTGCCAATGCTACAGCAGTAAATAACACACTTTCTGTGCTCACTGCCAACGCAGCCAATCAAGCTGCCAGCATCACTACCTTGTTGGCCAACGCAGCCACTCAAGCCAATACTCTTGCCACACTCACAGCCAATGCTTCCGCACAACAGGCCAGCATTGATGCGTTTATTTTGGCCTCAAATGCCACAGCTATATTTGCCAACATAAGTGCAACCAATGCCAATGTTGCTGCGGCCAATGCAGCTATTTCTTTATTGATAGGTAATGCCACCATACAAAGCGAAGCTATTGTGCTGGCCAATGCCAACATCACGGTACTACAATCTGGACTCACCGCCGCCAATGTAGCCATTGCTGGTTTTGTGGCAGGATCTGGATTTGCAAATATTGAACAACTCACGGCCAACATCACAGCAGTAAACTCTGCTATCAGCACACAAGGTGTGACCTTTGCTACCAATGTGGCAGTTGCGGCTCTTCGTGCCAATGTCACAGCGGCCAACTCTGCAATCAGTTTATTGCAGGCCAATATTGCCGCCGCCAATGTGGCCATCAACAATATTGCACTGAGCCCTAGTTTGATAGCAGAAGTAACACAAGCTGTAACAGATGCAAATGTAGCAATGCAAAGTTATGTTGATGCGGTGACTACGGCCTGGACAGCCAATGCTGTTACACAAGCAACTGATATTAATTCTCTTCGTGCTAATATCACAGCGGCCAATCTAAATATTAGCGCAGTTACTACAGCATGGACAGCCAATGCTAGCACACAAGCAACTGATATTAATTCTCTTCGTGCTAATATCACAGCAGCCAACACAGCTATAACCACAGCTAATATTGCAATGCAAAGTTATGTTGATGCGGTGACTACAGCCTGGACAGCCAATGCTAGCACACAAGCAATTGATATTAATTCTCTTCGTGCTAATATCACAGCAGCCAACGTGGCCATTAGCAGTCTACAGAGCAATGCAGCCACACAGGCAGTTGCTATCAATACCATCAATGCCAATGTCATAGCGTCCAACGTGGACATTAGCAGTCTACAGAGCAATGCTGGTACCCAAGCGACTGATATTAATTCTCTTCGTGCCAATGTCACAGCGGCCAATAGTGCAATCGCAACATTACAAACTCAGATCTATGCCAATGCTAATGTAGCAGGCTACCTTGCCGGCAATATCTCCGTAGGAACAATCACACTCACAAATGGTGCAGTGATCCGAGACACTGCGGATAATGCAGTGGCATTTGGTGAAGATGCCGGAACAACCCGACAAGGTGCTGACGCAGTGGCCATTGGCAGACAAGCGGGTAATAGTGACCAAGGAATTGAAACATTGGCCATTGGTGTCTTGGCTGGGTTTTCCTTACAAGGTCAAGGTGCAGTGGCTGTGGGCATTGGTTCTGGGTATAACTTACAAGGTGTAAACAGCGTGGCCATTGGTAAGCAAGCCGGCCTAGAGGAACAAGGTGCCAATGCCATAGCGATTGGTTACAGGGCTGGGTATAACTTACAAGCGGCCAACTCAATCATTCTAAATGCCACTGGTGTTCAGTTAAATCAAACCACTGCCAACACATTCACAGTGGCACCAGTTCGTAATGATACAGGCAATGTATCGACTGCATTGTTTTACAACACCACAACCAAAGAAATTACCACAGCCAACATCATGCTTGCCGCATTTACAATGAGCAACCATCAGCAATGGACAGCCAATGTCAGCACCATTGGTGCGGCTCTAAACCAACTGGCCCAGCGCATATACAACATAGAAAACTCTTAATACTTTAGCAACACTTTTGTCTGGTTGACCAAATCCGGCACTTGTGTTACACTACAAGAGTAAAGGAGTCTTTCATGTGGATTCAAAATGTAGCAGCAGCGGATATTCCAACAGGCTTTCATGTGGCTGTAAAGGAAAACTCCATGCTGATCCAAATCATGGATCCAGCCAGTGCATGGTGGCCTGTGCCCAAGCATTCGTTCAAGGAAGTTCATCAGTTTGAATTTCTGGATGCTGAGGACAAAGATGGGTTCGACGATGACTTCAAGATTAGTGATGCACAGGCCCAAGAGCTTGTGAGACTACTGCAACATGCACTTGACAACAATATGGATGTCGTAGTACACTGTATGGCTGGACTGTGTCGTTCAGGTGCAGTGTGTGAAGTTGGCGTCATGATGGGATTTCAGGACACTGAAAAGTTTCGCAGTCCCAACATGCGAGTCAAGCACAAAATGATGAAGGTATTGGGTTGGACTTACGATCCAAATGAAACCTACGATGAGGACTCTTGGCGTAGGTATCAAGGAGAAATTTGATGCCTGACTATACCCCAGTTATACCCAAAACAAGTCTTGAGCACGGCGCTTACTATCAGGGTCGTTGTCGCAATGCCAGCATTGCACGATGGAACGAAGAAAAACAAGTGTTTGTGTATTACCGAAACAAATTTGGGCATGTGTTTCTAGAAGAAATAAAATGTCCAGAAGACGACATCTTGTTTGATGTTTTTGTAGCAGAAAGTAAAATTGACGAACCCGAGCGGGAGATTCCGCTCAAGGATTAAAAGGAGCGGATTATGCCATCAGTATTTTTAGTAAGTGACACACACTTTGGACATTTGGGTGTGTGCCGATTCATGCGCAACGACGGTGTGACAAAGTTGCGCCCTTGGGACACACCTGAGGAAATGGACGAAGAAATGATTCGTCGTTGGAACGAGCGTGTGCGTCCTAACGACAAAGTGTATCACTTGGGCGATGTTGTGATCAATCGCAAGGCCTTGCCTACTTTGGCTCGTTTGAATGGTGACAAAGTTTTGATCCGTGGCAATCACGACATCTTCCGCGATGACGAGTACCGCCAATACTTTCGTGAGTTGCGAGCATATCATGTGATGAACGGCATGATCTTGAGTCACATTCCTTTGCACCCAGAATCGTTGGGTCGTTTTGGAACCAACATTCATGGTCATACACATGCCAATCGTGTGATGTGGGAAGATCCCTTTGATGGATTTGCCAGCAAGTTGGATGTTCGCTATCATTGCGTGTGCGTGGAGCAAACAGACTTTGCACCCATCTTGTTTGAAGATGTGATCAAACGCATCGAAGCCGAAGGCGGCGCAGTGGGGTTCCGCAACGGCAACGGTCCCACAATGTAACAGTGTCAACCGGGTTTGATGCCCGGTTGACCAATAATTCCCAATTTGCTATAATATAACTTATACAAACACATAGAAAGACCAAAATGTCCAAAATTCTTAAAGATTTTATGAAACGCCGTGCTACTTCTGCTGGTGATTTGGATCAACTGGCTCAAAACTATATCAAAAATAACTGGCCCAATATGGAACAATGTATCCTAAACGGCCAAACTATCTATATGCTTGCTGATACACAAGCAGGTAAAACAAGATACAAATTATGGTTAGCCGATTATGCCTTATCTAAAGGTATTGTTGATAATGTAGTTATTAGTACAACTAATCTTACTGGTGCTATGACGCAGATGTTTGATAGGGCAGTCGATTGGGGTAAACAAATCGGCCGACAAGTTAAAAGTACAACAGACAAATCTGCCTATATGGTTAAAGGCGATATATTTGTCAATATGACAAATGCCAATAGAACCAATCGCATTGATGCTATTGTTGCCGACGCTGAAAAAACAGCCAAACAAACTAAACGATCTGTTCCTCGCATTTTAGTCATCATTGACGAAGGTGAAGAATTTCACGAATGTACTCAAGCAAGTCAATGCGATATCGCTCTTACTAATCTTTTACTGTCAAGAAAAGGTACAGTTAGCACAGTAAAGGTAAGTGCTACACTATTAAGTCATTTAATGATACACGGGCAGTTTAGTTCAGACCTCGGATACTTATCTAAAGAACAAATCTATCGTATTCCAAATCATCCCGATTACAAAGGATTAAATGTTCCTAACTTTATCGAGCCAGTATTGTCGTTGGAATCTAACTTCAGCGGTGACACATATACGAACTCTGCGAACCTTCGCAACACATTAAATCCGCAAAAAGTAGTAAATGAAGTCGAGACCCTGATAGCTAACAACTCGTTAGTTCAGATAGGTAATGTTGTATTTGGGAAAAAAATGTCCGGGCATGGTAAAGTCGCTGGAATGATCACAAGAGCCTTTCAAAATAAAGGTCGCACAGTTACAATGTGGGATGATGAAGATTTTAACCAACTGAATAATTCCAGCGAGATTGTTGTTATTGTACATAACGGACACGCCCGAGATCTAACTGTAGCGGAAAAACTTACAGCAATCGCTCACGGTTGGGATAGGACTGAACTCAAGGCTATTCTTATTATCAGCAAAATGATGACTGGTAAGAGTATTACAGTTGAGTGCGAACATTGGTATGATCCAAAGAGTCCAGAGTTTGGCTTTTACGCTAATTTTACAGCATACTACGGTCCAGGTAGAGAAAACATCACTACAGCAATCCAGGCGATGCGTTGTACCGGTATTCGTCCTGCTTTGAAGAAAAATGTAATGTGGACCACGGATGATACCAAACAGGATATCGAAAACTATCGTGATCAAATTACAAAGTTTATTGCCCATTTGAATACAGTTGGGGCTATGAATAAAACTCAAATCATCGAGTGGGTAGCAGGTACCCGTCCTATTACAAAGGCAAATGTACAAAAATACATTGGAAACACTGGTCGTAAAAGTGTGGCACAGGATATCGAGAACAACGAACGATATCTTGCCACAGAAGCAGATCTTCTTATTCCTATCTCGGCAACAGAGTATAAGAATATTGGACAAAATGCTAATCTTGCTATTGACTATGCCGTACAACACGGATTTATGCCTGTTAGTATGAATCCTGCGGTATGGGAAGGTCCAAGACAAGACCGTGCTTACAAAGACGCAGAAAATGCTCGTATGGCTTTTAAGAACCATACCGCAGGTAAAGAAGTTAAACTTCACTGGGTTAAATTGAAGAACAAATATTATCTCTATGTTAAAAACAAAATGAGCAACGAATTGCGAGTTGAGTATAATATCAATGATTTAGTAAATGGTCGTCCATCATTTGCTGACAGTCGTGTATATCAAGGCAAAGCAGACTATACATATAAGGTAGTATAATGAATAAACTCACTACTTTAGAGACATCTTCACGCAGGATAGAAATCAGCGTTAGAGAAGCAGAAGGCGGCGCAGTGGGTTTCAAAAACGGTAACCATGCGGTAGTTATGTAGTTGACAACCGCATGATTGTTAAATATAATGTACATCTAAACAAGGAGAACGAAGAATGAACTCTTCTTTTACAGCAATTGAAACCGTCGACTCTGGAGTGCAGAACTTTTTCCGTGATGTGTTCATGCGCATGACAGCAGCTCTGGTTATTTCTGGCGTCACAGCCGGACTGGCCAGCATGATGCCATTTTTATACACAGGCGGCATCCTTACCTGGTTGATTATCCTGAGCCCACTGGCGTTTGTGTTGGCCATGAGTTTTGGTTCAGAACGCTTTAGTGTCAATACCTTGATCCTGTTGTTTATTGGATTTGCTGTGGCACAAGGCCTAAGCATGGGCAGTATTTTTCTTGTGTACACAGGGGCCAGCATTATCACAGCGTTTCTGGTGTCAGCTGGCGTGTTTGCCACTTTTGCAATCATGGGCTATACAACCAAACGCGATCTAACCAGCATGGGGTCATTCCTGTTTGTGGGATTGATTGGTATCATCATAGCAAGTGTTGTGAACATCTGGCTAGCATTGCCGGTACTTGCACAAGTAATCAATGTGTTGGCCGTGTTGATTTTTGTAGGACTCACTGCCTACGATGTTCAGAAACTCAAGGAAATCTACTACAGCGGCAATGATGATGGCAAGGTGCGCACACTAGGCGCTCTGAGCTTGTATCTGGATTTTATCAATATTTTTATTGCTTTGCTACAGTTGTTTGGTAGCAAGCGAGATTAAATCAGACGCAGAGTATGGAAGTGGTCATCCGTCCGGTCTCATAAGCCGGGAATCGCAGGTTCGAATCCTGCCTCTGCAACCAACCTCGGTTACACTTTCCTGTTAGTAAAGTGGGTGGAGGCGATCACCATAGAAACCGCCGGGCACACACGGACCTGGCCCAGAGTCCCTTTTTAGGGGATACTCAAACTGCCGTGGGCGGGCGGCTTGCGACCCTTCCAGAGGAGATAGCGCAGTGGACAGAGTAACTGCTCAGTCCGGGGCTGGTGAGGACCAGTAGCCAGACACTTTCAAGAGGATATTATGTTAGTCAAAGAATCGCACACACGAACCATTACCAAAACAGTAATTTATAGAATTCTTTGTACTATTGCTGTTTATTGCATTTCACTTGCACTGGGTGCAGACTCAGCCACTTCTGGAACCATGGCCATAGCCAGTGTGATACTTGGCACAATCATGTACTACGCACACGATAGAATATGGAACAAATTCTCTTGGCGTCGCACTGACAGTGGAACAGAAAGTTACCTGCGCAGTTTTGTCAAAACAGTTACATATAGAATCATAGTAATTGTTGTTGCAACAATTTTGGCAAGACTTATCATCACAGAAAACAACAGTGTGGCATTTGCATTTGCAGTGGCACAAACTATTGTCAACGCAACATTGTTCTACATTGTGGAACGAGTAGCAAACCAAATCAACACCGGTAGACAAATCATCATCGACTAGAAAGGAAAATCAATGACAACAGCAGTAAGAGCCAGACACATTCTGGTAAGCGATCTAAACACCGCCAATACATTAAAGGCCAAGATTGACGAAGGCAGTAATTTTGCTGAACTGGCGCAGTTACACAGCATGTGTCCAAGCAAAGCCAACGGTGGCGATCTAGGATCATTTGGGCGTGGCCAGATGGTAAGGCCATTTGAAGATGCTGCGTTTGGCCTAGGCATAGGCGAAATCAGTGAGCCAGTCCAAACACAGTTTGGTTATCATCTTATTGAAAGGGTCGAATAATGACTTGCCGTGGATACGATTCAAGAACAGTAAAAATCAACAAGTCTGTCAAGCGTCTGGCTGCAACTATTCTAAATCAGCACGATAGAGGACAATTTATTCGCGACTATGTGCGTGTGGCACAGACTCAAGCTCGCAGTGGAAAAAAGTCTAAGGACGCTGAATAAAATCAGCCAAGGTTGGGACCAGCTGGAAATGATCGCGGATAATACTATCCGCGATTTTTCTATGTTGCATCAGGGTGTTCATTCTGCGGCAATACTCTTGTCTATAGTCTTCACGATATTCGCAAGATTCCATGGTTCTTAGTATGCTTTCCACATGTGTCTGTTGTTTCTGTGCCAGCTGATTGTTAAATTGTGCTTTTACTGTTGACGAGATTTGTTGTTTTTCCTGCACTGTCAAAATGTGCCAGTTAAGCCAAAGCGGTCCAAGTAAATTGGTAGTGCGTAAAGGTATGCGTAAAGAATTGGCATATTCTAGAGTTTTTACCAAATACACTATGTTAAGCGGCTGCACCACATAATTAAAGTTGATTCTTGCCTGAGGCAATGATGCTTTCAGCAAGCGAATGTTGGCATCAACTTTAGACCATGTTGCAGGATACCGCATGAATTCGTAGGCCTGTTGAGTAGCATCAATACTGATTTGCAGTTCTAGATCTTGTATATGAGCCAGATGATCAAGATGTTGTGGCAACACAATGGTGCCATTGGTAACCAGTCTAACTGCTAATTTTCTTTCGCGTGTTAGACTGAGTATTTCCGTTGCTCTTTTGGCCAAGAAAAATTCTCCGCCTATGAAACTAACAGTGTGTAATTCTGGCAGTGCTGCAATGTCCTTGAGAGTTTGATCCACTGTGTCAATTTCGTCGTAATTGCTCAACCAGCCAACAGCTTTGTATTCCGCTGCTAGAGTACTAGAACTCACAGGGTTGCACATTAAACAACGCAAGTTACACACATTACTGGGAAACACCTCCAGTTGAGCTATGCTGTTACCATATGGAATTCTATTGGCATTCATGTGCTGTCGCAAGCTCACTTGATTTTGACCTTCTTCTTGTACACAGGTGTTGCAAGCTGACGGTAAATTCTCTTTGAACATTTGTTGTTTAAGATCAAGTAATTCAGCACTGGTCAAATAATCATTGACATTTTTATGTGAAATGTTATAATCAACATAGTTACAACAAGGACGGTACACTGATTGGTTCGTACCAATCATGCTAATTCTTATGTTCTTGAATGGAGCTTGACACAACGGCTCTTTTGATAGGGTCATAGCAATATTTAGTGGTAGCGTTTTGTTGGATGATAAGTAAATGTACGCGGGAGTAGCTCAGCTGGTAGAGCACTACCTTGCCAAGGTAGATGTCGCGAGTTCGAACCTCGTCTCCCGCTCCATTTCAACCAATAGGAGAAAAAAATGGGTGATCCTCGTTCAAAAAGCAAAACGCCAAAAACCAAAGAATCTAAAGCACCACATCAACAGATTCAAAAGAATCAGACAATGAAGACCACGCAAATGGCAGTACCACAACAAAAAGTAATGAGGAATACAGGACGAGGAAGATAAAAATTTGGGGTGAGAGTTAGAAACTCTCACAGCCCACCAAATTAAAATGCGGGTGTAGCTCAGTGGTAGAGCTTCTGCCTTCCAAGCAGAATGTCGTGGGTTCGAATCCCATCGCCCGCTCCAAGGACAATATAACATGCACATATTACCAAAACTTGACATCATGATTCAATACAGTTGCAGCCTCAGCTGCTTTGGCTGTGTTACCATGAGTGACCAACCTCGCACCGGCGGTGTCAGTATTGCCGAAGGCGAAGAATGGCTGAGTGCATGGAGCAAAGTTCTTACAGTGGACACCATTGGTATCACCGGTGGTGAACCATTGCTTAATCCAGACATACTAGAATGGATACGCAAGGTACGGCAATATTTTCCTAGCAGTCACATCAAAGTAGTTACCAATGGCATGCATCTTACAACAGTGTCGGTGCTACCGTTGCTACTAGAACTTGGTAATGCAACATTGGATGTTAGTTTTCATTTGCAAGGATTTCCTGCAGAACAACTGCATAAAGATGTGCTTGCACAAACAATGGATATAGATCCGCAATGGGTTGCAGTGGCCAGTGGTGTTGAAGATATTCCAATCAAACTTGTACACAATGATGTTACTTTAACTGTGAGCATGTGGCGTAGATTTACCAAGCCCTATCACGGTGTTCTTAAACTCATACGACCATGGAAAAGCAAGCATCCTTCGTTGAGTCACTCTGCATGTGGAGCACCTGCTGATCCAATATTGTACAAAAATAGAATCTACAAGTGCGGTCCAATTGCCAACCTCCGTGACCTATTGAACATACATGAACTGTCGGACAATGCAGAATGGCAGCAGTACTTGAAGTACAAAGGATTTGGAGTAGATGAAGATCTACAACCGCTGATAGACGACTTTGGCAAACCAAATAACAAAATTTGCACCATGTGTTCAGCTGATGCTCGTGCCACGATCGAGCACTATGAGCCAGCCATGGTGGTGCTGAAACATGTACAATGATACCAGTCTTCCACTGATATTTTTAGGTTCCAACAGTAACATCTACAAACTGAAAGAACTAGCGGAGAGTGTGGGGATCCAGGTACTTGGCATTATTGACAATGATTACCACGGCCAAGGATACTACAAGCATATTCCAGTAATAGGCACAGAAGAAGATCTACAGTCTTACAAAGACTGCCAGTTTATATGTGCTACCAATTGGACTCCAGACGCCGCCAGCACACGAAATAAAATCAAAAGAGCTAGACAACTAGGCCTGTTGCAAGATCTACAACTACCATTGGCCACTTTAGTATCGCCTTTGTCTAGTGTGAGTAAACATTCTAAAATTGCTCCGGGCACTGCGGTGTATGGGTATGCTACCATTGAACCAGAAGTAGTTGTAGGTGCGCACAGTTTGATATATGACTATGTAATTGTTGGGCACGAAAGCAACATTGCGCACAATGTGGTGCTACAACGACAGGTATTGATAACCAGTTTGGTTACTGTGGAACAGGATGTGTATTTTGGCTTATGCAGCAAGGCAGGTAGAAGTCTTACCACTGTGGCTGCAGGCACATTTGTTCATCCAAATGTGATGCTACTGCGCAGTACCACGCCCAATGAAATAATAAGTCTAGCCAGTCGTAAGACCTATAGCGAAACAATTGCACAATGAGGATAGCGTTTGTCAACATTCCTGCATGGAGCCTGCACTATCCGGCCGGTGCTCCTGCTATTCTAAAGAGCATTGCTCGTAGCGAAGGGCATGAAGCCAAATGTTTTGATTTTGCATACGATTTGTTCAACGGTGTAGCACAAAGAAATTTATCAAGATATGATGAACTGCAAACACTACTGGTGATTCCAAGTCAATGGAGTAAACCTGTTGACAGTTTGCATTATCTTGTGCTAGGGGATGCTCAAAGCAAAGACATTGACACCTGGATCAAACTCAGTGTGGCCAAATTGAAACAATATGCACCAGACTGGGTTGGTATCAGTGTGTTTAGTTATTGGAGCCACAAGAGCAGTTTGTTGTTGGCACAAGCAATAAGACAACACCTGCCTGATGTACAAATTCTCTGCGGCGGAAGAGGAGTCACTAGTACGCTGTTTGGCCCTGACAGAAAAAGCTATCTTGCTGCCATAGCACAAGCTGGATTGCCCGAGGCACAACAAGACACCTACTACAAAGACTGGATATTACAAGCAGGACTTGCTGATGCTGTGATTGAAGGAGACAGTGAGCAAGCTATTCGTGATTGGTTGAACGGCGGCAGTAAACCAGTAAAATGGTCTGCTCCTATTGAACACATACGCATGAACAAAATTCCCTACAGTGACTTTGATGATTATGATCTAGCAGGCTATCCATGGCATCATGAACCTGCACTGCCTATCAGTGGCAGTAAAGGTTGTGTACGAGCTTGCACATTTTGTGATGTGCCTAAAATTTGGCCTAAGTTTTTGTTCAAAGACGGACATCATGTGGCAGATGAAATGGCATATCTTGGCCACAAGTACGGAGCTAAAGAATTTTACATCACAGACAGTTTGGCCAATGGCAGCATGACCGCCTTTATGGATTTTCTCAACAAGGTTACAGATTACAAAAACACAGGCAAAATTGACAAAGACATGGTGTGGACTGGGCATTATATCACTAGACCAGCTCATCAGATACCGGCTGAATATTATAAACTCATGGGTGCCACCGGTGCACAAGGACTTGCCATTGGCGTAGAAACCGGCAGTGACAGTGTGCGCAATCAAATGAAAAAGAAATTCAGCACCGACGATCTGGATGTAGAAATGCAACATTTCAGCAAAAACAATATCACTGCGGTATTGCTGTTCTTTAGTGGATACCCAACTGAAACCTGGCAGGATTTTTTAGATACTGTGTTGATGTTCCACAGATACCAACGATATGCAGCAGACGGCACTCTGCAGAAACTTAGTCTTGGTACTCCTTATCAGTTTGCATATGACACACCAGTTGAAGACTTGACACAAGAATACCAAATGACCATTGGCGATTTTGGTGATCTTTGGACCGCAGGAGTTAATCCTGAACTACATTACTTGGAAAGAGTACGCCGTAGGATGATCATGCAAGAAGTTTGTTGTTTGTTGAACTTGCCTGTGAGTAGAAACTACTATGAACTGTTGTTTATGATGAACACCATTCGTAGCAAGAGAAAAGAAATTATGAATTTTTTTCAATTGCCTAACTACAGTTTTGACACGCATGCTAACATCACAGGGGACCACAGGTTAGGTGATCGTGTGTTCATGCCTGCTGATTTACAACAAACATTGATTGCAAATGCTGATCAAGTGTTGCTAGAACTAGAAGTTGATTTTGAAAGTGATAATCCTGCATGGCAACCAGAACTTGGAATACAAATTGGCAACAAGCATTTGATTGTAAAGATTGAACATGCGCAGACAATAACCATTACTGGTAGTCTACCTGCAAACAGTAACCTTGCGGTCATGCTGTTAAATCAGCCTGCTGACAAAACACATTTCTGGACAGGCGGTGACCATAATCATTATAGTTGTAGACAACTACTGATCAAAGGTTTCAAACTAAATGGCGTAGACTTGATCAAGCTAGGACATTTAGACAAATACTTCAAACAAGATTTAATTGTAGATCCCGCTGGAGAAGCTTGTATTCGTGAACTAGAGTGCTGGCCGACCACAGCCAAGCATCTCTGGAGATTGTGGACCAACATGACTGTGCATGCTTGGTTCGATTACCCTGTGACTACCCAATTGTGCGCATGGGCACTAGACCAAAATGCTGATCAAACACCAGACTGGGAAGTTATGAATGAATTGAAGAAATACCTGGTTGACTTTGACCAGCAGAACAGTTAAAATTAAACATATTCACTCTCCTGGAGAACTACTATGTTTGAAAATCTTGAAATTCGTAAAGTTGCCAATGGCTACATTCTGGTTGTTAGTGACGAAGCCGGCGAAACTCGCGAGTATGTTTATGATACCAGTCGTAAACTCATGCGTGTTCTCAAGCAGCACCTTGATGCCAAAGGCCTAGACGAGTAATTAATCTAGCACTATCATTTGTCTAGGGCTTGGCAAGCCCTTTTCGTCTATAGCCCTGCGCAAATGACCCACAATTGATGCGCCAGCTTCTTCACTGTAATGATAATAACGACAAGGTAGACCGCTTACATTGTATGCATAACTGTCGCTGGGGCGATGACTTAAACTAAAAAAAGTTTTATTTGGGTCAAACACATTTTCTTTAAGGTGTGCAAACATAAACGGTCCAGAGTTTTTACCAACTATGAGTTCGCATCTGGTGCTTAGAAAAGCTATTTCATTGATGTCGCCTTCTTGTACATTGGCAAAAATATCATCTGTGAAATACAGATTGGGTGCATTGAAAGTGTTGTCAAATTTTGAAGTGCAAACAAAGGCAATGTCTTTGTAGTCTGCACACAGTTGTTCTAGTACATCTTCCATTAGGCCAATATGGCTTTGAGTGCTACGCACCAGCCCGTTACAAAACAATGCCACACGATTTTTCCCACTTAAAAATTCCACAGCCGGTCCTGTATCATACGGCGTCCAGTCTGTGCTGGGAATGTAACGGCTGATGTCCACTTGGCCCTGATCGCCTGGCATAGATAGTTCTGGAGCAAGATTCAATTTGATCACTTCCATGATGTGTGTCCACATGGTAAGCAAACTGGGCCAATTGGCATGATGTTCTCCCTGCGGAATAACAGCATTGCCGTAGGCTCCTACCCAGGTATTGATGTAAAATGTACCATTTACATCAATATAGCGCATGTGAGCAGTGACCTGAGGTGGTAGTTGGTCTGTGTGAATGTGTTCACAAGGCAAGTCGCGCATGCTTTTTGTACTGTTAAGTTGGGCATGAGAAAATTCATATCTAGGACCAAGTTGTTGCATGATGTCTAGCATGTAGCCTTTGCCACTAAAAACATCTCCGTTGTGCCAGTGATTATAAAAGCAAATCTTTTTCATTAGTAAATTTTTTCTTCAATGATATGACTGTGCATGAATTCATTTATCTTGCGTTTGATTTCAGCTCTTAGGTCGTTGTTAATATATATCTGTCTGGCAAATGCAATAAAAGTCATATCGAAGTTTTGATCTTTTTCGCATTTGCGGATATTGTCTTCAATTTTCCATATGGCCAGGTTGGTTTTCTTTAGATCTTCGTAAATGGATTCAAGCTCGGCTCGTTTGTTTAGACTATCTGGTAGTTTAAGGCAGCGACGAATCTCTTTGAGTTCTACCAGTTCTGTATCAATGTTGACTCGCTTGGCACTATTGTCGCCCACATGCATGAGCTTGATTTCCAAAATACTGATCTTGTCGTAGAGTTCACCCACACTAATAGGTGCCATAAGTTGATTGGTTTTTTCCATTACATGCTTTCTAAAGTGTTTGCTAGCCATCCCATGTCTTCCCCGTCAACAAAATGACTGTTGCCAATGTACACACCGTTGTCATTGAGCAAATCCACATTGCTGTTTTTCTTAGGCACGCCGAACTTGTAACCTTTAAGAAACGGCTGACGCAACAAGTTGCCGCCCACAATAGGACGATGTTCTACACCATTTTTTTCAAAAGTTTCTTTCATGCGTTTGGTCAACGCAGGATCTTTACAAATAAAAGGAAACGCAAAGTTGCTGTTGCCAATGTCATTGTACACAGGATAAAACTTGTCTTGATGTGCATTCATGATATGCACAAACTGTTCGAAGTTTTTACGGCGCTGTTCAATCATACTGTCCAGTCGTTTGAGTTGACTCATGCCTAGTACAGCATTAAAATCGCTGCTGCGGAAATTGTAACCATCTGTCATAAACAGAAATTGGCTGTGTATTTCTGGATACTGATCAGCATACTTTTTCAAATTACCACTTTCACGAGCCAGTCCGTGACTGCGTTTCATACGCATGAGTTCGTACAAATCGCTGTCATTGGTGTTTACCATGCCACCTTCTATAGTGGTCATGTGATGACCAAAGTAAAAACTAAAACTAGCAGCAACACTATTAGCGCCAACTCTATTGCCATCGTCATCTAAACAACCGTGACTTTCGCAAACATCATCAATTATAATAGCGTTAGGAAATATTTTTTGGTACTCACGAGTGTCGGCTGGAAAGCCAAGCAGGTGAGTTACAAAAATTAGTTTTATATCTGGATGCTTTGCTGCAATTGCTTTCATGTGTTCTAAGTCAAAACTAAAATTCTTTAGATTAACATCGCAGAAGATGGGATTGAAGCCCAGTTGAAACACAGGACTGATGTTGGTGACCCAGGTACAAGCTGGTACTAGACATTTGTCGCCGTCTTTTAATCCGTGTTTTTCTTTAACAGCCGCGACCAGCAAACTATTGGCAGTTGAACCAGAACTTACCATGAGTGCGTGTTTGCTGCCAACCCAGTCTGCCCATTGTGCTTCAAACTCTCGCACTCGTGGTCCATTGGTGTAGCGATCACTAGTGAGCAAGAATTTTACCATTTGATATTTGTCGCCCCAGGTAACAGCATTCTTCATCAAGGGCCAGCGTAATTGAGTCATTTATTTCCTTTCAATATCTTCTTCAATACAGTCTTCGCCGTACTGTATTTCTACCAGTTGTAGTGGTTGATCAGTTTCGTTGGCCAACTGGTGCCATTCACCTCGACTGATCCAGATATGTTGATGTTTACCAAACACACCCACTAGTTCTGCATCTGTTTTGCGATTAAGAGTGTACACTGTTGCTTGCCCTTCTGCAACAAACCAGAACTCCGAACGCTTGCTATGTCGTTGCATGCTCAGGCTTTGGCCTGGATCAACTGTGAGTTCTTTGAGTTTGGCTTCTGGGCCATAGTCGTGTAACAGTCGGTATTCTCCCCAGGGTTTTTCTGTGCGAGGAGCCTTCCACTCATCCAGGATCCAGCGACTGCTGTTTTGTTTCCAGTCACCGCCCACACTGAATTCAAAATGCAATTTAGCATCATCGGCAAAAATTTCCATTTCGGGAATGTACTGGCATTGCGGTCACCGCCATTGGCAAACACGATCTCTGCGTCTGGGTACAGCGCACGAGCTTGCCGGATGCCGTCGGCACCAGACCCGTCGTCGTCTTGTAGTTCCAACACCTGATGAACCATGCGCAGGTTCTTTATAATTGCACTGCGTTCTGCATAGGGCATGAATGCACGCCCTTTTTTGCGGCGCAGCCATGCGTCACTGTTCAATCCAACCAATAGAATATCACCTAGTACGGCTGCTGCTTCAAAATATGCAATGTGTCCTGAATGTATGGGGTCAAAGCCACCAGTGGCAATCACTACTTTCATAGGCCTGCCTCTGCGCGATCATGTGCTACCATGTCTCGGATTAGGCCTTCGATGTCATATTTTCTTGACCACCCCAACTGCTGCTGAGCCTTGCTGCTGTCACCGCACAACACGCTTACTTCTGCAGGACGATACAGTTTTTCATCTACTTCAATAAACACCTTGCCTGTGACCAAATCAATGGCTTTTTCATTGATGCCGTTACCAAACCAGGCAAAACTGATATTGTTGGCTACCATGGCCATGTTGATAAAATCCCGCACAGTGTATCCTTCGCCAGTGGCCAACACATAGTCTCCGGGCTGGTCCTGTTGCAGCATCAGCCACATGCCTTCCACAAAGTCGCGAGCATGACCCCAGTCTCGTACAGCATCAAGATTGCCCAATTTAATGGACTCTTTTTGTTTGCCTGCAACTATCTGTGCGATGCCTTTGGTGATTTTTCTAGTTACAAAAGTTTCGCCTCGGCGAGGACTTTCGTGATTGAACAGTATGCCGTTGCTGGCATGCAATCCGTAGCTTTCACGATAGTTTATGGTGATCCAGTAGCCATACACCTTGGCCACTCCATACGGTGATCTTGGATAAAACGGTGTGGTTTCTTTCTGCGGAGTTTCCTGAACTTTGCCAAACATCTCACTGGTGCTGGCCTGATAAAAGCGCACAGGCTGTTCTGCGTGTAGTGCTCGCACAGCTTCTAGCATGTTGAGCACACCAACTGCGTTTGTTTCAGCTGTGAACTCTGGCACATCAAAACTCACATGCACATGACTCTGTGCAGCCAAGTTATAAACTTCGTCTGGGCGTACTCGCAGCATGATGTTACGAAGATTACCACTGTCAGTTAGATCACCGTAGTGCAAAGTTATTTGATTACGGATATGTTGTATGTTGGGAATGATTTCAAAATTTGAATTGCGGCGCACCAGTCCATGAACTTCGTAGCCCTTTTCTAACAGTAGTTCTGCTAGGTAAGAGCCGTCTTGGCCAGTGATACCTGTGATGAGTGCCTTTTTCACTTGATCTCCATTGAAAAATAATCTATAGTAGAGTATACGATATTTAATAGTACAGAGCAAGGCGTATTAAAAAACACACTGGCTCAAAATGCCAACTATAAATAATAGCATCAATGATCTTTGGAGAATCAAATTGAGTAAAAATGTCCTCATAACCGGCGGCGCCGGTTTCATTGCGCATCATATTATTGATCGCATTCTACGCACAACTGACTGGAACATAGTCACACTGGATCGATTGGATTTCAGTGGAAACCTAAATCGTCTGGCAGACATGATGCAGGATCATGCACCAGAAATTCGTAAACGGGTCAAGCCAGTGTTCCATGATCTCAAAGCAGAAATTAGTCCACTCACATCAGGCATGATTGGAGACATTCACTATGTACTGCATCTTGCCGCAGGGTCACATGTGGATCGTTCCATTGAGTACCCAATGGAGTTTGTTATGGACAATGTGGTAGGCACAGTTAACCTGCTACAGTGGGCTAGAACCCTGCCCAATCTAGAACGATTTATCAACTTCTCAACTGACGAAGTGTTTGGTCCAGCACCTCCTGGCGTGAACTACAAAGAGTACGATCGGTACAATTCAACCAATCCGTATTCAGCGAGTAAAGCGGCTGCAGAAGAACTGTGTGTGGCATTTGAAAACACCTACAAGATGCCTATTGTGGTCACACATACCATGAATGTGTTTGGCGAGCGCCAGCATCCGGAAAAATACATTCCCATGGTGATCCAAAAAGTGCGTGATGGCGAAGTGGTTACTGTACACAGCGACCCAACCAAAACACAAGCAGGATCACGGCACTACATTCATGCCAAAGATGTGGCTGATGGCCTGATGTTTGTTTTGGAAAAACTGCAAAACTACAAGCACGAAAGCGACTACGGCGGTGCCAAGTGTCCCAAGTTTAACTTGGTTGGCCCAGAAGAAATTGACAACCTTGAGTTGGCACACATTATTGCACGAGCACAAGGCAAAGAGCTCAAGTATGAAATGGTTGATTTCCACAGCTCACGCCCGGGACATGATCTGCGCTATGCACTGGACGGTGGCCTACTAGAAAGTCTGGGATGGATTCCCAAGATCAAACTGTCTGAGCGTGTGAAAGAAGTAGTGGACTGGACCCTGATCAACGATCGTTGGTTGCGCAAATGAAAACAACTTTTATTGTAACATCAGCAGTACACACTCGCTTTGGTATCTATACCTGGGAACAGCGTCGCGACATGACGCTGGATACCATTGCATGCCTTCGCGAGCGTGTGCCGGGCTGTAAAATTGTAGTCAATGAAGTAAGTGGCGCTGGTGTTCATTCAACTGTGGAAACAGCACTCATGGACGCTGCTGATTTGTACATTGATTTCACTACCAACAGCGAAGTGAACTACATTTACAACAATCCAAGTTGGTACAACAATTGGGATGTTGTAAAGAATCTAACCGAGCTAACTACTTTTCCTATCAGTCTTAGAACGCTACAGGATGCTGGCGAAATTGATGATCAAGATAGAATTTTCAAAATGAGTGGAAGATATCTGCTCAATGAGAAATTTGACATTGACTTTTACAATCAACCACAAGTAAAAGACAAGGTGGTAATTGGCAAGAGTGTGGCCAGTCAGTTTCCAATTGAAGTAACTGGGTTGAACATGCAGTACATGTGCAGATTACTCAGCTGGCCCAAAGCCACGCATGCAGACATGATTGCCTGGTACGAAACCGGGCGCGACTACATGAAACAACGCATGAGCATGGGCGGATATGCTGACATTGAACACTGCCTATACCACGCTATTCCCAAACAGCATGTGTACGAAGTTGACCAAGTGGGTGTTTACGGAAACATCGCTCCAAATGGAATTCCAATTGTGAACTAAGGAAAGCATGGATAATATTCTGACTCAACGAGATTGGCAAGCACTACAAACACAGTTTCTTGCCAACAAGCCGTTTAATTATATTGTCATGGACAATTTCTTTACACAAGAAACAGTTCAGCAATTGGTAAAAGAATTTCCAGATTATGACAGCCCTGTTTGGAATGCACACTACAACAATCCCATAGAAAACAAAAAAGCCTGTAATCATTGGGATAAGTTTCCTGCTACCACTTACTCTGTTTTGCATTATCTGTGCAGCACAGCGTTCGAAACCATAGTGAGCAAAATCACAGGCAACACAGAAGTCAAGGCAGATGTAGGACTACACGGCGGCGGATGGCATGCTCATACCCAGGCCGGAAAGTTGAATATACATCTTGACTACAGCATACATCCTAAGTTAAAATTAGAAAGACATTACAATCTAATTGTGTACATTACACCTGATTGGAGTGCGGACTGGGGAGGTGGGTTGGAGTTATGGAGTCATGATTCAGAAACAGCAAGAGCCAAAGAGTTGGTCACCACAGTTGAAAATCGATTCAACCGTGCAGTGCTCTTTGACACGACTCAATATTCGTGGCATGGCTTACCCAAGGACCTTGTTTGTCCAGCAGGGGTCATGCGTCAAAGCCTTGCCGTTTACTATGTCACGGATCCAGCTGCGGATGCTAGCGATCGAGGCAAAGCACTATTCGTACCTCGAGAAGATCAAAAAGATAATCCAGAAATCATGGAACTTATTAAAAAGCGTAGCCAAGTGGCCACAGCTGAAAGTGTTTATAAAGGACTAAAATGAACAAGATTAAAATTTTTATGCACCTAAACGATTTGCCAGGAGCACATGAACTCATGAGTGAGCAGTTGACTAGACTCAGCGAGCATGAGTTGTTAGAAACAGCAGAAACTGTATTTTTGTGCACCAATGGCAACGAGCTTAATTTTATTGATGCACAGAATGTGCTGGCCAATGAAAGAAATATAAAATTTATTCATACCAGCAACAGAACAGATTTGTGGGAATATCCTACACTGGATCTAGTCAAGCGCAACTGTGATGCTGCTGATGAGGAGTACAATATATTCTACTTCCACCTTAAAGGACTCAGTAGGCTGGGCGACGGCCGCGTTACAGACTGGCGCAACTTTATGGAATACTGGATGATTGACAATTGGCGTACCTGTGTTGAAAAACTAGACAGTGGCTACGACCTAGTGGGTACCAATGTCATTGAACAACCGTGGTTGCACAGTTCAGGTAATTTTTGGTGGAGCAAGAGCAGTTATATCAAAAAACTCACTGCTCTAACTTCTCCAGAGCAGTATGCATGGGGCACTCCTAGCAAGCTCACCGGAGCAGTGCTAGATGGCGGTAATTTCCGTTACGACCATGAAGCCTGGATTGGCAGTGCTAACCCAACTTGGTTTGAAATAGCCAACACTCCGGGCAAACAAACTCCGGGTTGGCATTTTGAAAACAACTATCCAGAAAGCGAATATGTACGCTAAAACAGAATACAAAGGAGGTCACCAAACTAGAATTCTGGTTGACCGTCGTAGAGCACTTGGAGATCTAGTCATGATCACACCTGTGCTGCGAGAACTGCGTCGTAGACATCCTGATGCTTTTTTGCAAGTGGTTACAGAAGAACCTGATGTATTGCATAATAATCCTCATGTGAGTCAAGTGGTAAAACCCGACGACATGCAAAAAGCAGATCCTTGGGACTTGTATGTCAATCTCAATGATGCCTATGAAGAACAAGTGACCAGTCACTATGTGGACAGTTACTTGTACAGAGCATTTGGCCAAGAAGGCCTG
>Ga0164293_10001249_pt1 | contig 21288 bp, 15 predicted proteins | sample GEODES118metaG_FD_111487 | JGI IMG/M metagenome (GOLD analysis project Ga0164293, IMG submission 111487) | Eutrophic lake water microbial communities from Lake Mendota, Wisconsin, USA - GEODES118 metaG | ecosystem: Environmental > Aquatic > Freshwater > Lake | place: USA: Lake Mendota...
CGGCCAGTTCACCGCCGGGCAGGTGGGCAAGCAGGTTGCTTTCGTCAGGGCCGGAACGGTGGTCTGGGGACCCAAGATCAGCGCCCCGATCGACGGCCAGGTACTGCAGCTTTCCGGTGAACTCACCCCTGAGCAGGCCAAGGAGATCGCCCGGATGCTCCGCGACGAAACCTGAAGTCCCGCCCGCCGGAGACACGACCTCCACGACACGCCGAAGGCGTCGGTGGGGACCCCTAAACTGGCAGCCCTATGGGCGACTCCTTCGTGCACCTGCACAACCACACCGAGTACTCGATGCTCGACGGCGCCGCCAAGATCACTCCGATGCTCGCCGAGGCCCAGCGCCTGGAGATGCCCGCCATCGGGATGACCGACCACGGCAACATGTACGGCGCGGCCGAGTTCTACAACGCTGCCACCAAGGTGGGCATCACGCCGATCATCGGCGTCGAGGCGTATGTGGCTCCCGGTTCTCGTTTCGACACCCGCCGGATCCTCTGGGGGGATCCCGGGCAGAAGGCCGACGACGTGTCCGGAAGCGGGTCCTACACCCACCTGACGATGGTCGCCGAGAACGCCACCGGTCTGCGCAACCTGTTCAAGCTGACCTCGCTGGCCTCGTTCGAGGGTCAACTGGGCAAGTGGAACCGGATGGACGCCGAGATCATCGCCGAACACGCCGAGGGCATCATCGCCACCACCGGTTGCCCGTCCGGTGAGGTGCAGACCCGGCTTCGACTCGGCCAGCAGGCCGAAGCGCTGGAGTCGGCCGCCAAGTGGCGCGACATCTTCGGCGCCGAGAACTACTTCCTGGAACTGATGGACCATGGCCTGTCCATTGAGCGCCGGGTCCGCGACGGGTTGGTGGAGTTGGGCCGCACGCTGGGCATCCCCCCGCTGGCCACCAACGATTGCCATTACGTCACCAAGGATGCCGCGCACAGCCATGAGGCGCTGCTGTGCGTTCAGACCGGCAAGACGCTGTCTGATCCGAACCGGTTCAAGTTCGACGGCGACGGCTACTACCTGAAGTCGGCCGCAGAGATGCGCGCCCTGTGGGACAACGAGATTCCGCAAGCCTGCGACTCCACCCTGTTGATCGCCGAACGGGTCCAGCCCTATGACGACGTGTGGGCCCCGCGCGACCGGATGCCGGTGTTCCCGGTTCCGGAGGGGCACGACCAGGGTTCCTGGCTGCGGCACGAGGTGGAGGCCGGCCTGCGGCGGCGGTTCCCGTCCGGGGTGCCGCCGGAATACACCGAGCGCGCCGCCTTCGAGATCGAGGTCATCTGCGGCAAGGGATTCCCGTCGTACTTCCTGATCGTGGCCGACCTGATCAACTACGCCCGTTCCGTCGACATCCGGGTGGGTCCGGGCCGGGGATCGGCGGCCGGCTCGCTGGTGGCATATGCGCTCGGGATCACCAACATCGACCCCATTCCGCACGGGCTGCTCTTCGAGCGCTTCCTCAACCCGGAGCGGCCGTCGGCGCCGGATATCGACATCGACTTCGACGACCGCCGCCGCGGTGAGATGGTGCGTTACGCCGCCGAGAGGTGGGGCAGTGACCGCGTCGCACAGGTGATCACCTTCGGCACCATCAAGACCAAGGCGGCGCTCAAAGACTCCGCCCGGGTGCACTACGGGCAGCCGGGCTTCGCGATCGCCGACCGGATCACCAAGGCGCTGCCGCCGCCCGTCATGGCCAAGGACATCCCGCTGTCGGGCATCACCGACCCCAGCCACGAGCGGTACAAGGAGGCCGCCGAGGTTCGGGGTTTGATCGACAGCGATCCGGACGTGCGCACCATCTACGAGACCGCCCGTGGGCTGGAGGGCCTGGTCCGCAACGCCGGGGTGCACGCCTGCGCGGTGGTGATGAGCTCCGAGCCGCTCATCGAGGCGATCCCGCTGTGGCGCCGCCCGCAGGACGGGGCGATCATCACCGGTTGGGACTACCCGTCGTGTGAAGCCATCGGCCTGTTGAAGATGGACTTCCTGGGCCTGCGCAACCTGACGATCATCGGCGACTGCATCGAGAACATCAAAGCCAACCGCGGCGTCGACGTCGACCTTGACACCCTGCCGCTGGACGATCCCAAGGCCTACGAGCTGCTGGGCCGCGGCGACACGCTGGGAGTGTTCCAGCTCGACGGCGGCCCGATGCGGGACCTGCTGCGGCGTATGCAGCCCACTGAGTTCAACGACATCGTCGCGGTGCTGGCCTTGTACCGGCCTGGCCCTATGGGGATGAACGCCCACAACGACTACGCAGACCGCAAGAACGGCCGCCAGGCGATCAAGCCGATCCACCCGGAACTGGAGGTGCCACTCCAGGAAATCCTCTCCGAGACCTACGGCCTGATCGTCTACCAAGAACAGATCATGTTCATCGCGCAGAAGGTCGCCTCCTACACAATGGGTAAGGCCGACGCGCTGCGAAAAGCCATGGGCAAGAAGAAACTTGAAGTGCTTGAAGCCGAGTACAAGGGTTTCTACGAGGGCATGACCGCCAATGGGTTCTCCGAGCGCGCCGTCAAGGCGTTGTGGGACACCATCCTGCCGTTCGCCGGCTACGCGTTCAACAAATCGCACGCCGCCGGGTACGGCCTGGTTTCCTACTGGACCGCCTATCTGAAGGCGAACTTTCCGGCCGAGTACATGGCCGGCCTGCTCACCTCGGTCGGCGACGACAAGGACAAGGCCGCGGTGTATCTGGCGGACTGCCGCCGCCTGGGCATCACCGTGCTGCCGCCCGACGTCAACGAGTCGGTGCAGAACTTCGCCTCGGTCGGCACCGACATCCGCTTCGGGCTCGGCGCGATCCGCAACGTCGGTGCAAACGTCGTCAGTTCGGTGGTCGCCACCCGCACCGAGAAAGGCAAGTTCACCGACTTCTCGGACTATCTGAACAAGATCGACGTCGGCGCCTGCAACAAGAAGGTGACCGAGTCACTGGTCAAGGCGGGGGCCTTCGACTCGCTCAGCCATCCGCGCAAGGGTCTGTTCCTGGTGCACAGCGACGCCGTCGAATCGGTGCTGGGTACCAAGAAGGCCGAGGCGATGGGTCAGTTTGACCTCTTCGGCGTTGGCGGCGGTGATGGCACCGACAGTGCCGATTCGGTGTTCACCATCAAAGTTCCCGACGAGGAGTGGGACGACAAACACAAGCTCGCACTGGAGCGCGAGATGCTCGGGTTGTACGTCTCCGGGCATCCCCTCAATGGGGTCGCGCATCTGCTGGCCGCCCAGGTCGACACCGCCATCCCGGCGATCCTGGGCGGGGACGTCGCCAACGACACCCAGGTGCGTGTCGGCGGGATTCTCGCGTCGGTGAACCGCCGGGTCAACAAGAGCGGAATGCCCTGGGCCTCAGCACAACTTGAGGATCTCACCGGCGGGGTGGAGGTGATGTTCTTCCCGCAGACCTATTCGTTGTTCGGCGCGGAGATCGCCGACGATACGGTGGTGCTGGTCGGTGCGAAGGTCCGCATCCAAGACGACCGGATCAGTCTGATCGCCAATGACCTTGTGGTGCCTGACTTCTCCCATGCGCAGCCCAATCGGCCGCTGGCGGTAAGTCTGCCTACCCGGCAGTGCACGATGGACAAGGTCACCGCACTCAAACAGGTCCTGTCCCGCCACCCGGGCACCTCTCAGGTTCATCTGCGGCTGGTCAGCGGAGACCGGATCACCACGCTGGAACTCGATCAGTCGTTGCGGGTGACGCCCTCATCGGCGTTGATGGGCGACCTCAAGGCCCTGCTGGGTCCGGGCTGTCTGGGCGGTTAACCGCCGGCGAGATCCCAGTCCTCCGGGATCATCCGCTCGGGATGGTGGTAGCTGTTGGTGCCGCTGCGCAAAGGCAGGTGCGGTGGTGGAAGCCATTGGGTAGAGCCGTCTTTGAGTTTTCGGGTTTTCCAGCCGCCAGGTTTGAGCAGTTTGTGGTCGCTTTTGCAGGCGAAGGTGAGTTTGTCGATATTGGTCAGGCCGCCGTCGGCCCATTCCTCCACGTGGTGGACCTCGCAGAGGTATCCCGGCATGGTGCACCCCGGGGCGGTGCAGCCGCGATCCTTCGAATGCAACACGATGCGCTGATCTGCCGAAGCGATCCGCTTCGAGCGGCCCAAGTACAGCGGCCGATCCGTGTGCTGGTCGAAGACGCACAGATAATGCAAGGCGTGTGAGGCCATCCGGATCACGTCGCGTATGGGCAGCAGGGTGCCGCCTGCAGTGACGGCCACGCCGGCCGCGGTGTGTAGTTGCTGCAAGGTGGCTGAGACGATCACTGTGACGGGTAAGCCGTTGTGCTGGCCCCATTTGGGATCACCGAGTTGCCCGCGAGCCAGGGCGGTCAGTGCGTCGTGTTGGCGTTGTGCGTGGGTTCGGGTGTCGTTATCCTGGGCTGCCTGGCTGGGTTCGCCTGTGACGACGGGGGATTGGTCATCGGGGTTGCACATGCCGGGGGCGGCGAACTTGGCCATCCACGCCTCGAGCATGGCCCGAAGTTCGGGTGTTGCTATCAGCCTGCCGGTGCTCATCCCGTCGGGCCCCTGGCCGCCGCACCAGCTGAAACCGCGTTTGCGGGCCCGGTCGGCATCGGAGAAGTTTCCGTCTGGATTGAGCCGCAGCGCCAACTGTCCGGCCAGCTTGTCCAGTTGGTCGGGCCGCAGAAGCGCGGCGTGTTCGGCCAGAAATGTCTCGGCTGCGACGGCGTCAGCCGGGGTGACGTGTTCCGGCAGGTCGCGGAAGAACCTCTCGATGACGCGCAGGTGCTCGCCGTCGAGCATCCCGGCGTGCCAGGCCTTTGCGGTGGCCGGCAAGTCGGGCGGCACGGGCTGGCCCGTCAAGGTGGTGCGTGGTGCCAATCGACCCGCGCTGTGTATCCGCCGTGTGGCCTCTGCTGGACTGACCCGCACCGCGTCGGCGATGATCCGGTGACTCTTGGCTCCGAGCGCCTGCTCGTCGCGCCGATCGACCGCGGCGGCGGCGTCATAGGCGAACGCGGTCGCGCGTCGCCGCGCTGTTTCGAGCCGGTCGAGTACCTCCACCAACTCCGCGAGCGGTAAAGCAACCAAGTCCAGTTCGCCGACTGCCGCGACGGCTGCGTCCAAGCCGGCGAACACATCAGTGATCGAACTCATATTCGACACGCTAGTCGGGGTGGCCGACAGGATTCGCGGCACCAGGCTGCGTGGCGTCGCTAGGCTGAAATCCATGCCGCTGACTGGAGACTACGAACCGAGTACCTCTGACTGGGCGCGGGAGAACGCGGAGTTGTACATGGCCTCCGGGGGGACCGAGGGCACCGAACTCAAGGGCAAGCCGGTCATCCTGCTGACCACCATCGGCGCCAAGACCGGCAAGATCCGCAAGACACCACTGATGCGGGTGGAGCACAGCGGTGAGTACGCCGTCGTCGCTTCCCTGGGCGGCGCGCCCAAGCACCCGGTCTGGTACCACAACATCATCAAGCACCCGCGGGTCGAACTGCAGGACGGCACCGGGTCGGCCGAGTACCAGGCCCGCGAGGTGTTCGGCGAGGAGAAGGCCGCCTGGTGGCGGCGCGCGGTGGAGGTGTGGCCCGACTACGCCGACTACCAGCGCAAAACCGATCGTGAGATCCCCGTCTTCGTGCTGACCCCGATTCACTGAATCCTGGCGCGCGGTGGCACCATTAACCGGTGTCCGCCGAGTTGAGTCAGAGTCGCGTCGCATCGCCGTTGTGCGCCGCCGACATCGACGAGGCAGCCCGGCGCATCGCCGACGTCGTGGCGCGTACCCCCCTGGAACACAGCGACCGCCTATCGGCGATCACCGGGGCGCAGGTCTACCTCAAGCGTGAGGACCTGCAGAGTGTGCGGTCCTACAAGCTGCGCGGCGCCTACAACCTGCTGATGCAGCTCACCGACCAGGAACTCGGTGCCGGTGTGGTGTGCTCCTCGGCGGGCAATCATGCTCAGGGTTTCGCTCTGGCCTGTCGGCACATGCGGGTCCACGGGCGGGTGTACGTCCCGGCCAAGACCCCGCGCCAGAAGCGCGACCGGATCAGCTACCACGGCGGCGAGTTCATCGAGGTGATCGTGGGGGGCGCCAGCTACGACGAAGCCGCCGCCGCCGCCCTCGATGACGTCGCGCGTACCGGGGCCACCCTGGTTCCGCCGTACGACGACCCGCGCACCATGGCCGGGCAGGGCACCATTGCGGTGGAGATCCTCGACCAGCTCGACACCGAGCCCGACCTGGTAATCGTGGGGGTTGGCGGGGGCGGCTGCATCGCGGGGGTCACCACCTACCTGGCCGAGCGGACGTCGACCACCGCGGTGCGCGGCATCGAGCCGGCCGGTGCGGCATCGATGATGGCCGCGCTGGCCGCGGGCGGCCCGGTGACCCTGGATGTCGTCGACCAGTTCGTCGACGGGGCGGCCGTCAAACGGGCAGGCACATTGACCTATCAGGCGCTGGCCGCCGCGGGGGACATGGTGTCGGTCACCACCGTCGACGAGGGCGCGGTATGCACCGCGATGCTCGACCTCTACCAAAACGAAGGCATCATCGCCGAACCGGCCGGTGCGCTGTCGGTAGCGGGGCTGCTGGAAGCCGAGGTAGAGCCGGGATCGACTGTGGTGTGCCTGATCTCGGGCGGCAACAACGACGTCTCCCGCTACGGCGAGGTGCTGGAGCGGTCCTTGGTGCACAAGGGTCTCAAGCACTACTTCCTGATCGATTTCCCGCAGGAACCCGGCGCGTTGCGCCGCTTCCTGGACGAGATTCTCGGTCCGGGCGACGACATCACACTCTTCGAGTACGTCAAACGCAACAATCGGGAGACCGGTGAGGCGCTGGTCGGCATCGAGCTCGGTTCGGCGGCCGACTACGACGGCCTGCGGGCCCGGATGGCAGCCTCGGGAATCCAAGTCGAAGCCCTCGAACCGGGATCGCCGGCTTACCGGTACCTGACTTAAGAGCCTGTTCCCATCAGGCAGTCCTTTTAAGCACGACGACCGAGTGACCCTGCACGGTCAGTGCGTTCCCGGCCGCCACCCGATGCTCGGTGCCGCCGGCCGGGACGAACGTGTCAATGACCACCTGCCACTCCTGGACGTAAGGGCTTTCGGGAATGACGAATTCCACCGAGTAGGCATGGGCGTTGAAGCACAGCAGGAACGAATCGTCGATGATGCGTTCGCCGCGGGCGTCCGGTTCGCGCAGCGCTTCGCCATTGAGGCCGACCGCCACCGACTTGATGCCGGAATGCCAGTCGTCGGCTGTCATCTCGACACCGTGGCGGGTGAGCCAGTAGATATCGCGCATGTGATGGGTGCTCTGCGACGGTCGGCCGTCGAAGAACCGCCGCCGCCGGAACACCGGGTGCTTGGCCCGCAGGGTGGTCACCTTGCGGGTGAACTCCAAAATGTCGTTGTACTGGTCGGCGTCGGACCAGTTGATCCAGGTGATCTCATTGTCCTGGCAGTACCCGTTGTTGTTGCCGTGCTGGGTGCGGCCGACCTCGTCGCCGTGGCTGATCATCGGGGTGCCCTGGGAGATCATCAGGGTGGTCATGATGTTGCGCATCTGGCGGTGCCGCAGTTCGATGATCTCCGGGTCTTCGGAGGGACCCTCCACCCCGCAGTTCCACGAACGGTTGTGGTTTTCGCCATCCCGGTTGTCCTCGCCGTTGGCGTCGTTGTGCTTGTTGTTGTAGGACACCAGGTCGGCCAAGGTGAAGCCGTCGTGACAGGTGACGAAGTTGATGCTGGCACTCGGTCGCCGTCCGGTGGCTTCATACAGGTCTGAGGACCCGGTGAGCCGGGAGGCGAATTCGCCCAGGGCTGCCGGTTCTCCGCGCCAGTAGTCGCGAACTGTGTCGCGGTACTTGCCGTTCCATTCGGTCCACAGGCTGGGGAAGTTTCCTACCTGGTAACCACCCTCGCCGACGTCCCACGGTTCTGCGATGAGTTTGACCTGGCTGATCACCGGGTCCTGCTGGATGATGTCGAAGAACGCCGACAGTCGGTCCACGTCGTAGAACTCCCGGGCCAGGGTGGAGGCCAGATCGAACCGGAAGCCGTCGACGTGCATGTCCAGCACCCAGTAGCGCAGCGAATCCATTATCAGTTGCAGGGTGTGCGGGTGGCGGACGTTGAGGCTGTTTCCGGTTCCGGTGAAGTCCTTGTAGAGCCGTAGATCCGAATCCAGCAGCCGGTAATAGCCCGCATTGTCGATGCCCCGGAAGTTGACGGTCGGTCCCATGTGGTCGCTCTCGGCGGTGTGGTTGTAGACCACGTCGAGGATCACCTCGATGTCGGCTTCGTGGAAGGTCCGCACCATGTTCTTGAACTCGCCGACCTCCCCGCCGGCGCGTTTGTTGGCCGCGTACTGATGATGCGGAGCGAAGAAGCCAAAAGTGTTGTAGCCCCAGTAATTCCGCAACCCGAGATCGATCAGCCGCTTGTCGTTCATGAACTGGTGCACCGGCATAAGTTCGATCGCGGTGACGTTCAGCGACTTGAGATGGTCGATCACCGCCGGGTGGGACAGCCCGGCGTAGGTGCCGCGGAGTTCCTCGGGAACGCGCGGATGGGTCTGAGTCATTCCCTTGACGTGCGCCTCATAGATGATCGTCTCGTGGTAGGGCACCCGCGGGGCATGGTCGGAGCCCCAGTCGAAGAACGGGTTGATCACCACGCTGGTCATGGTGTGGCCCAGCGAGTCGATCCGCGGCGGTTCGTCGCCGCCGGCCAGATCGTAGGAGTACAGCGCCTGGGTGAAGTCGAAGTTTCCCTCGAACGACTTGCCGTAGGGGTCCAGCAGCAACTTGCTTGGATCGCAGCGCAGGCCGTTGGCGGGATCCCACGGGCCGTGTACCCGGAAGCCGTAGCGCTGGCCTGGCGCGACGGTCGGAAGGTAAGCGTGCCAGACGAATCCGTCGACCTCGTCGAGGTTGATCCGGGTCTCGGTACCGCTCTCGTCGATCAGGCATAACTCCACCTTCTCGGCTACCTCGGAGAACACCGAGAAGTTGGTCCCGGCGCCGTCGTAGGTCGCGCCGAGGGGATAGGACGTCCCGGGCCACACTGCCCTGGGAGCTTCGCGCGGCGGCATGGTCAGACCCTATCGGCGTCGACGGCCTCGCGTGGGCTGACCAGCACGAGAAAAGGTGGCGGCGAGCCACCCGCGCCCCGGCCTGCGGGTCACCACCAGCCGGTGGCCTCGCCAATCTGGCGGCCGAGTTCGGGAGTCATGGTGCGCATGTAGCTCGCGGACAGGTGATGGGCGTCGTTGTAGACCAGTACGTTGCCCTCGACGGCGCGGCAGAGGTCCTCGCGACAGACTGCGTCACTCATATCGAGGGCTGTGAGCATCGGGAACCGGTCGACGAAATCCAGGGTCGGGTTACTGTCGGAGAGCACCTTGGAACGCTTCACCCCGCAGGTCTCGGCGTCCCCGCCGTCGGCCAGGCAGTCCGCTGGAATGAACGGCTCTCCGTTGCGGGTCAGCCAGGGTGTGTCCCGCATACCCAGAATCGGAATCTGGTTCTCCGACAGCTTCTTCCAAATCCCGACGTAGCTGGCGGGCATGGTGTCGCCCGGCTTGGTGTTCCACGGCCGGGTCGACGTGGTGAACACGTAGTCGGGCCGATCCTTGATCAGCTTGGTCATCACCCGCTCATTCCACTGCCGGCACTTCGGATAGGGGCGGTTGTCGCCCATCACCAGAGGCTGCTGTTCGGTGGTCAGCGGGCAGCCCATCTTCAGGTAGGTGACGACCTTGAAGTTGTGCTCCTGGCCGAGGAGGTCCAGTGCGGTGATCCAGTGCTCGGCGTGTGAACCGCCCGCCAGGGCGATGGTCCTGCTCGCCGTCAGATCGCCGTAGGTGCAGTTGATGATCCCAACGTTGTCGAAATCGCTGATACAGCCGTCGTTGGTGGACGGCGGGACGTCGTCTCCGGCCTCCAGGACGGTGGGCCGGAACGGCAGATCCGGCACTCGGGCGTCGTCGACAAGCGCCCGCGCCCCGGGATAGCCGTCCGGTGCCAGGCTGGCCAACTCCTTGCCGTAGGTGCGCTGATGAACCATGTGCTCGCGCCAGGTGAACGACGTGACAGTCAGCGCCACGGCGAGCAGCAGCACCACGGTGCCCCCGACGACCCTCGAACGGCTCAGCCGGCTCAGCCGGCTCAGCCGGGGAACGTCGGCCTTCCAGCCGCTTGACCCGGTGGCGGGGCGGCGGTAGCGCAGAGGCTCTTCGACGAGCCGCATGGTCAGATACGCCAGCACCCCGGACACCAGCAGGATCGCCAGGCCCTCGCCGAAGGTGGCGCGAGTGCCACCGGTGTAGGCCAGCCAGAAGATCAACAGCGGCCAGTGCCACAAATACAGCGCGTAGGCCATCGCGCCCAGCTTGACCAGCGGGCGGGTTGCCAGCAGCCGGTTGGGCAGCGGCAGCCGCCCGGCGGTCGAGGGCCTGGCCGCCCGGTTGGCGCCGGCCAGGATCAACAGCATGGTGGCGCCTACCGGGACCAGCGCCCAGGGGCCGGGGAACTGGTCGACGCCGTCGATCACCGCGCCGCACAGCAGGATCGCCAGCAGACCCACCGTGGCCAGCAGCGTTCGCACCCACATCGGCCACGTGATGAACGGCAACAGCGCGCCGACCAGGACGCCGATCAGCAGCTCCCAGGCCCGGGCGAAGCTGTTGTAGTAGGCGGTGACCTGATCAGTCTGGTGGGCGATGATCGCGTAGACGAAGGAAGCGATGGTCAGGCCCCCCAGCAGCACGAGGAACACCGCGCGCAGCCACTTCGGGCTCAGTAGCCGGCGCAGCAGCGCAGCGACCACCAGGACCAGGACCAGGAAGGCGAGGTAGAACTGGCCCTGGACTGACATCGACCAGATGTGCTGCAGCGGCGACACCGCTTCGCCCGCGCGGCGGTAGTCCGCCGCGGTCGCCGCCAACTCCCAGTTCTGGTAGTAGCCCAGACTGGCCAGGGTCTGGTCGGCGAATGTCTCCCATCGGGTCTGCGGTTGCACCAGGACGGTGAGCACCCCGGAGGCCGCAAGTACCACGATCAGCGCCGGCAGCAATCGTCGCGCCAGCCGCGTGAGGTGCGGCCACGGCGACAGCGAGGTGCCGGGAGTCAGCACGTTGCGCAACAGCGAACTACCGAAGAAAAACCCGGACAGCGCCAGAAAGACATCCACACCGCCGGACACCCGGCCGAACCACACGTGGAAGATCGCCACCAACGCGATCGCGATGCCGCGCAAACCGTCCAAATCGTGCCGGTACAGGGCCGCCCGATGCCGCACCGGCGGCGCTTCGGTCGGACGCAAGTCGGTCCGGCCCGGCTTGGCGGTCTCCGGCGGCCGGGTCAATGTGGGGGTGGCCATGATTGCCGCCCAATCTATCAATTCTCCGTCGCCGAAAATCCGCAGCGGATGGGCCGACGTTAGGCTGGCGCCCGTGTCGGCGTTGACTCCGCAGCAGATCAGCGCCATCGACGCTGCGCACATCTGGCACCCATACAGCTCCATCGGTGGCAGCGCCGGGTCCGGGGCTGTCCCGCCGGTTGTCGCGGTGGGCGCCAAGGGGGCCTGGCTGACCGTCGTCCGGGACGGGACCGAGATCGGTGCGCTGGACGCCATGGCCTCCTGGTGGACGGCGATCCACGGCCACGGACACCCGGTGCTCGATGCCGCCATCACCCGGCAACTGCACACGATGAACCATGTGATGTTCGGCGGACTGACCCATGAACCGGCCGCGCGACTGGCCCAACTGCTGGTCGACATCACCCCGGTAGGCCTGGACACGGTGTTCTTCTCCGACTCCGGATCAGTGGCCGTGGAGGTCGCGGTCAAAATGGCGTTGCAGTACTGGCGCAGCACCGGCCGACTCGGCAAGCGCAGGCTGATGACCTGGCGGGCCGGCTATCACGGGGACACCTTCACCCCGATGAGCGTCTGCGATCCCGACGGCGGAATGCACAGCCTCTGGCGCGACGTTGTGGCTGAGCAGGTCTTCGCCCCGGCGGTCCCCACCGACTACGAGCCCGACTACATGGACGCCTTCGAAGCCCAATTGTCCTCGTGCGCGGATGAACTCGCCGCGGTGATCGTCGAACCGGTGGTTCAGGGGGCCGGCGGGATGCGGTTCCACGACCCGCGGTACCTGGTCGACCTGCGGGCTATCTGCGATCGCAACGACGTCCTGCTGATCTTCGATGAGATCGCCACCGGATTCGGCCGGACCGGCGAGCTGTTCGCCGCCGACCACGCCGGGGTCACCCCGGACATCATGTGTGTGGGTAAGGCGCTGACCGGCGGCTACATCACGCTGGCCGCAACGTTGTGCACCCGGATGATCGCCGAGACCATCAGCACCGGTCCGGCCGGGGCACTGATGCACGGCCCAACCTTCATGGCCAATCCGCTGGCCTGTGCGGTGGCGGTGGCCTCGGTGGAGTTGCTGATCGGTCAGGACTGGCGGGCCCGGGTCGAGGCGATCGGTGCCGGTCTGGAGCGGGGGCTTCAGCAGGCCCAGGCTTTGCCGCAGGTCGCCGACGTCCGGGTGCGTGGGGCGATCGGGGTGATCGAGACCCGTCGGCCGGTCGATCTGGCAGTGGCCACGCCGGTAGCGCTGGATCACGGGGTCTGGCTGCGCCCGTTCCGCAATCTCATCTACGCGATGCCGCCGTTCGTCTGCACTGACGTCGAGGTCACGCAGATCACCGAGGCGATGGTTGCGGTTGCCCGTGCCGTCGGTTCGGAGTCACAGTCACCGGCAACCTAGGGTAGAGACGCAATGACCGGGACCGAGGTTTCACCGCTGGCCTGGCTGGACGAGGCCCAGCAGCAGCGCCGACAGGGCGGGCTGCGCCGGGCCCTGCACCCACGTCCCGCGGACGGCTGCCAGGTGGATCTGGCCTCCAACGACTACCTGGGCCTGGCGCAGCATCCGGAGGTCATCGACGCCGGTGTACGTGCCCTGCGAACCTGGGGCGCCGGGTCGACCGGGTCGCGGCTGGTCACCGGCAACACCGAATTGCACGAGGAGTTCGAGCAGTCGCTTGCCGACTTCGTCGGGGCGTCGGCGGGGCTGGTGTTCTCCTCCGGCTACACCGCCAATCTCGGTGCGCTGGTGAGCCTTTCGGGTCCCGGTTCACTGGTGGTGTCCGACGCTGCCGCGCACGCCTCGCTGGTGGACGGTTGCCGGTTGTCGCGGGCGCGGGTGGTGGTGACCCCGCATCTCGACGCCGAGGCTGTCACCGTGGCGCTGGCCGGCCGGGACGAGGAGCGCGCCGTCGTGGTCACCGACTCGGTCTTCAGCACCGACGGGGCGCTCGCGCCGCTGCAACGGTTGCATGAGGTGTGCCGTGCCCACGGCGCAGTCCTGCTTGTCGACGAGGCGCACGGCCTCGGAGTGCGCGGCGCCGGCGGGCGAGGCTTGCTGCACGAAACCGGATTGGCCGGAGCGCCCGACGTGGTGATGACGACCACCCTGTCCAAGGCGCTGGGCAGCCAGGGCGGCGCGGTGCTGGGTTCCGAGGCGGTGCGTGACCACCTGATCAACACCGCCAGACCGTTCATCTTCGACACCGGACTGGCGCCTGCCGCGGTTGGCGCGGCACTGGGGGCGCTGCGGGTTCTGGCTGACGAGCCGTGGCGGGCCCGGGCCGTCCTCGACCACGCCGGCGTTCTGGCGCAGATATGCGGAGTCGGTGACCAACCACCGACGTCCGCGGTGGTCTCGGTGATCCTGGGCGACCCCGACGCCGCGGTCGCGGCGGCGTCGGCCTGTTTGGAAGCCGGGGTGCGGGTCGGTTGTTTCCGGCCGCCGACGGTTCCGGCCGGAACATCGCGGCTGCGGCTGACGGCACACGCTTCGCTGACCGGCGACGAACTCGACCTGGCCGGCCGGGTACTGACCAGGGTGCTCGCCGACCGGTGAGCATTCTCATCGTGACCGGCACCGGCACCGGGGTGGGCAAGACGATCGCGACCGCCGCGCTGGCCAGTTGCGCCCGCAGCAACGGCATCGATGTGGCGGTGTGCAAGCCGGTCCAGACCGGAATGCCCGACGACGACCTCGCGGAGGTGGCCCGGCTGTCCGGGGTGCAGACGCTGGTCTCGGTGGCCCGATATCCCGAACCGCTGGCCCCCGCGGCCGCCGCGGCGCTGGCCGGTCGGCCGCTGCCGACGGCGCCGGATATCGTGTCGGCGATCAGGGCCGTCGATGAGCCCGGCCGGCTCACCCTGGTGGAGAGTGCCGGCGGTCTGCTGGTGGAACTCGCGGCCGGTGCGGTGACCCTTCGTGATCTCGCAGTCGAGTTGGCCGCTCCTGTTCTTGTGGTCTGCGAGCCGGGACTGGGCACCCTCAATCACACCGCCCTGACCGTCGAAGCCCTTGAGCGCCGGGGCGTGGCCTGCGCAGGCCTGGTCATCGGCAGCTGGCCGGCGCAGCCAGGCGCCGCTGAAACCTATAACCGCGGCACCCTGGCGCGGCTGGCTCCGGTCCGAGCCGTGCTGCCCGGTGGGGCCGGTTCACTGACCCCGCCGCACTTCGCGGAGATGAGTCGGCAGGCATTCGACGACGAATGGGTTGCCGGTCTTCTCTGAGGTGGACTCCGACCAGCGGGGCGACCATTCTGCTGGTCGGGTGAGCAGGTGCACTAACCTGTCCTGCGTGAACCAGGCAGCCGTCCCGACGAGCTCAGACGTGTTGATCCAGGCCCGCGAGCAGGTGCTCGAGTGCGGCGAAGGACTCACCCGAGACCAGGTGCTCGAGGTGTTGCGGCTGCCCGACGACCGTCTCGAGGAACTGCTGTCGCTGGCCCACGAGGTCCGGATGCGCTGGTGCGGCCCGGAGGTCGAGGTCGAGGGCATCATCAGTCTCAAGACCGGCGGGTGCCCGGAGGACTGCCACTTCTGCGCCCAGTCCGGGTTGTTCGCCTCACCCGTGCGCAGCGCCTGGCTGGACATCCCCAGCCTGGTGGAGGCAGCCAAGCAGACCGCCAAGACCGGTGCCACCGAATTCTGCATCGTCGCGGCGGTCCGCGGTCCCGATGAGCGACTGCTGGCGCAGGTGGCCGCGGGTATCGAAGCCATCCGCAACGAGGTCGAGATCCACATCGCGTGCTCGCTGGGCATGCTCACTCGGGAGCAGGTGGACCGACTCGCCGAGATGGGGGTGCACCGTTACAACCACAATTTGGAGACGGCGCGCTCGTTCTTCCCCAACGTGGTGACCACCCACACCTGGGAGGAGCGCTGGGACACCCTGGAAATGGTGCGCGAGGCCGGCATGGAGGTGTGCTGCGGAGGCATCCTCGGGATGGGGGAGACGCTGGAGCAGCGCGCCGACTTCGCCGCCGAACTCGCCGAACTCAACCCGCACGAAGTGCCGTTGAACTTCCTCAACCCCCGGCCCGGCACGCCGTTCGGTGACCTCGAGGTGATGCCCGCGGCAGAAGCGCTCAAAGCCGTCGCGGCGTTTCGTCTGGCGCTTCCGCGCACGATGCTGCGCTTCGCCGGGGGGCGTGAGATCACCCTCGGCGATCTTGGCGCCAAGCAGGGCATTCTGGGCGGGATCAACGCGGTGATCGTCGGCAACTACCTGACCACACTGGGCCGGCCCGCCGAAGCCGACCTGGAACTACTCGACGATCTGCAGATGCCGATCAAGGCTCTCAATGCCAGCCTGTAAATGATGACCGATCAGCAGTCGGCCCCGGTGGCCGCTGGCATCTACAACATCTACACCGGCGAACTGCATGGTGAAGCCATGCCGATGACCGCCCAACTCGGTCTGGAGCCGCCTCGGTTCTGTGCTGAGTGCGGCCGGCGGATGGTGGTGCAGGTACGCCCGGACGGCTGGTGGGCGCAGTGTTCCCGGCACGGGCACGTCGACTCGGCTGACCTGGACGCCAAGCGATGACCGGCCCGTTGCGTCGCTCCCGTGGCGTGGCCGCGCTGAATGTCGTTGTGGGCCTGGTGATCTGCGGCGCCGCGCTGGGCGCGCTGTGGGCCTGGATCGCACCGGCGATTCACACCATCACCGGACTGGCGAAATCAGGTGAGCGGGTTGACGCCTTCCTCGGCAAGGAGGCCGACAACCAGTTCGTCGCCGTGGCGATCCTCATCGGTCTGCTGGCCATGCTGGCCATCGTTTCGGCGGTGCTGGTGTGGCAGTGGCGCTCTCACCGTGGTCCGCTGGTCGCCGGCGCGCTGTGGATCGGACAGGTGGGTGCGGCGGCGGCCGCCGCGGGGGTCGGCGCATGGCTGGTGCACTGGCGCTACGGCACCCCGGATCGCGCGGGGGCAGCGCTGTCCCAGGAGAACCGGGTGGCCTACTTCACTGAGGCGCCGCCGGTATTTCCGGGACACCACCCTCTACAGATAGCGGTGACTCTGCTGCTACCGGCTGCGCTGGCGGCACTGGTCTACGGGCTCATGACAGTGGCCACGCCGCGCGACGATCTGGGCGCCTGGCCGCCGGAGGATCCGAGGATCCCGCCGATGAACCTGCACCCGTGGGCGGGCGAGCCTGCTAGAGCGGCCGGAACGGAACCCGCCCACCGGTCATAACGCGGGCGACGATTCGGCCCAGTCGCCACATGCCGGGGTAGGTGATCGGGTTGAACAGCGTCGGCCATGTGGTCCGGACGATGTGGGCATCCAACGGACGGTCGGCGAAGCGGTCGGCGAGCCAGCGCAACGTCATCGGCGCCGACATCGGATGCAGCAACATGTGCTCGCTGAACATGTCCCGGTGGTAGGTCACCTTCGCGCCGCCCTCGGCGTAGAGGTGGGCCAGTTCGTCGATGTCGTCGACGGCGATCACCGAGTCGTGCACGGCCTGCACGATCAGGACCGGGGGCGTCGGTGCGGTGCCGCCGAGTCGGAGGTCCTCGAAGACGTCCTTGACCTCCGGCATGCTCAGCACCTGCTCAAGCGGTGGGCGCAGCAGGTTGTCCATATCGGCCCGGAACAGCCGGATGACCGCCTCCAGGGTGGTCATCCGCTCCAGGCGTTGCAGCGTGGCGCGGCCTTCGTCGGTGACGTGCTCCTCGACCACGCGCTGCAGTGCGGGGTAGGTCTTGGCCAGCGCCGCAATCACCAGGGCGGGTAGCCCGGAGAACTGTGTACCGTTGAGCCGGCGGAACGTGTTACCCAGGTTTCCGACCGGCGAACCCAGCACGGCGCCAACGATATTGAGCTCGGGGGCATAGGTGTCGTGCACCTCGGCGGCCCACGCGCTGGCCAGGCCGCCACCGGAGTAGCCCCACAGCCCCACCTTGCTGTCCGAGGCAAGGCCGAACCGCTCGAAGTTCAGGGTGGCGCGCAGTCCGTCGAGCACCCGGTGGCCCGGCTCATACGGCGTTCCCCACATGCCGTGGGGGCCCTCGTGATCGGGAACCGACACCACCCATCCCTCGGCGAGGGCGGCGGCCATCAGCAGGAATTCCAGTTGGGCCAGCGACCCGACCGCCTTGGCCCGGCGACGCAACGCATACGACGGGAAACAGCGCGCGGACACCGCGTCGATGGCGCACTGATAGGACACCACGTGGCGCGGATGGCGGTGGGTATGCCCGGCTGGTACCAGCACGGTGGTCACGGTGGCCTCCGGCTCGCCATGCCGGTCGGTGGTGCGAAACAGCAGCTGGGTAGCCCGCACCCGCTGCGGGATCAAGCCCAGGAAACCCAGTTCGACGTCGCGGGAGCGCAGCACAGTGCCGGGGGCGGCATGCCGGAAGCCCTCCGGCGGCTCGTAGAACGGATCCCGAGACGGCAGCACGGGCCGGAGTCCGCGTTGAAAATCCTCATGCGGGGCCCGGCCGATCCATTCGGGACTGATGGCCCCGTCCGCGGTTGTCATCGGGATGTTTCTACCTTAAGAGGGCTCTAAGAATCCAGTCGGCATACCCGGCGGCTTGAGCGCGGCGAACTCGTCGGTCACGCGTAGCCGGGAATCGGTGAAGCGGTACAACGCCGCCGGCCGCCCCCCATTGCGGCCCGGGTGCGCAGTGGTGCCGGTACCGGTGATCACCCCGCGCCGGGCCAGTACACGCTGCAGGTTAGTGGCGTCCACCTGATAGCCCAAGGCGGCCCCGTAGATGTCTCGCAGCGTGGAGAGCGCGAATTCCCTTGGAGCCAGTGCGAATCCGATATTGGTGTAGGAGAGTTTGGCGGCCAGTCGGGAGTGGGCGTAAGCCACCATGGGTTCGTGGTCGAAGGCCATCGGTGGCAGGTCGCGGACCGGATGCCATCGGGTGTCGGGAGGCAGGGCGGGATTGGCGGGGGAGGGCACCAGACCCAGGAACGTCGACGCGATGACCCGGGCGTCGGGCACCCGGTGCGGATCGGAGAACACAGCGAGTTGTTCGAGGTGGGCCACTTCACGGAGATCGACCTTCTCGGCGAGTTGGCGGCGCACCGAACTGCTGAGATCCTCGTCCTCGCCGAGCCGCCCGCCGGGCAGGGACCATTTGCCACGCTCAGGCGCCAGGGCGCGCTGCCATAACAGCACCTCGAGATCCGGTTTGCCGGAGGCGACGTTGCGGACCTGGAATACGACGGCCAGTACCTCGTGTTGAGTGCTAGTATGACCCATGTTTTCGATCATAGATCGAAAACCTCGACGCAACGACAGGAGGCGGCCATGACGGTCGTTGATCCGCTGGGCGCCATGATCGGCGGCTGGAATTCCCCCGTCGCCGACCGGATCGTCGACGGACCCGGCGGCTACACCGGCGTGCAGGGTGACGCGCAGTGGGCGGCAGAGATCCGTCGGCTTGCGACCCTGCGCAACGCGACGATCCTGGCGCACAACTACCAGCTGCCGGCCATCCAGGACGTTGCCGACCATGTCGGGGACTCCCTGGCCCTGTCGCGGATCGCCGCGGAGGCGCCCGAGGACACCATCGTGTTCTGCGGGGTGCACTTCATGGCCGAGACTGCCAAGATTCTTGCACCCGACAAGACGGTGCTGATCCCGGATCAGCGGGCCGGCTGTTCGCTGGCCGACTCCATCACCGCCGAGGAACTGCAGGCCTGGAAAGACGAGTACCCCGACGCGGTAGTGGTGTCCTACGTCAATACGACCGCCGCGGTGAAGGCACTGACCGATATCTGCTGCACCTCGTCCAACGCCGTTGAGGTCGTCGACTCCATCCCGGCGGACCGGGAGGTCCTGTTCTGCCCGGACCAGTTCCTCGGTGCCCACGTCCGGCGCATGACCGGTCGGAAGAACCTGCACATCTGGGCCGGGGAATGCCATGTGCACGCCGGTATCAACGGCGACGAACTGGCCGCCCAGGCGCGCAGCCATCCGGACGCCGAACTCTACGTCCACCCCGAATGCGGTTGTGCCACCTCGGCGCTGTATCTCGCCGGGGAGGGAGCCTTCCCCGAGGATCGGGTGAAGATCCTGTCCACCGGCGGAATGCTTGAGGCCGCCCGCGCATCGGATGCCCGGCAGGTCCTGGTTGCCACCGAGGTCGGCATGCTGCACCAGTTGCGCAAGGCCGCGCCGGGGATCGACTTCCAGGCCGTCAACGACCGGGCCTCATGCAAATACATGAAGATGATCACCCCGGCGGCGCTGCTGCGCTGCCTGGTCCAGGGTGCCGATGAAGTCGACGTCGACCCCGAGACCGCTCGCCGTGCCCGCGCCAGCGTCACCCGGATGATCGAGATCGGCCAGCCGGGCGGCGGGGAATGAGTCGCGCTACGCCCCATGGCGCCAGTGCAGGCGCGGCAGCCTGCGGCGGCACGGCCGGCGTCGACTGGCAGCAGCGCGCCGATGTCGTGGTGATCGGCACCGGCGTGGCCGGCCTTGCCGCCGGACTGGCTGCTCACCGGCGGGGCGCCCGGACCGTGGTTTTGAGCAAGGCTGACGACACCGCCACGTTCTACGCCCAGGGCGGCATCGCCGTGGTGCTGCCGTTCACCGACGACACCGTGGACTCCCATGTGGCCGACACCCTGGCCGCCGGGGCGGGACTGTGCGACCCCGAGGCGGTGCGCTCGATCGTCGCTGACGGATACCAGGCGGTGGCGGACCTCATTGCCGACGGTGCCCGCTTCGATGAATCCGAACCCGGCCAGTGGGCGCTGACCCGCGAGGGAGGGCATTCCCGCCGACGCATCATGCACGCCGGTGGCGATGCCACCGGAGCGGAGGTGCAGCGCGCCCTCGATCACGCCGCCGCCACCTTGGACATCCGGCGCAATCACGTTGCGCTGCAGGTACTGCATGACGATTCGGCCGTCACCGGGGTGCTGGTGCGCAACGACGACGGGCTCGGTGTCATCCACGCACCGTCGGTGATCATGGCGACCGGGGGGCTGGGACACCTGTACCGCGCCACCACAAATCCGGAGGGCTCCACCGGTGACGGCATCGCCCTGGCGCTGTGGGCCGGCGTCGGCGTCACCGACCTCGAATTCATCCAGTTCCACCCGACCATGCTGTTCGATCCGCTCGGCACCGGCCGTCGACCGTTGATCACCGAGGCGCTGCGCGGTGAGGGCGCGGTACTGCGCGACGCCCGCGGTGATTCGGTGACGGCCGGGGTGCACCCGATGGGCGATCTGGCGCCCCGTGACGTGGTCGCGGCGGCGATCGACGCCCGTCTGCGCGAGACCGGCGACGCCTGCGTCTACCTGGACGCCCGCTCCGTCGAGCGCTTCGAGCAGCGGTTCCCCACCGTGACCGCAGCCTGTCACGCCGCCGGCATCGATCCGACCCGCCAGCCGATCCCGGTGGTTCCCGGCGCCCACTACAGCTGCGGTGGAGTGAGCACAGACGTCTCCGGCCGTACTGAGCTTCCGGGCCTGCTGGCCGCCGGTGAGGTGGCCCGCACCGGCATGCACGGAGCCAACCGGTTGGCCTCCAACAGCCTGCTCGAGGGGCTGGTCGTCGGTGGCCGGGCGGGGCGTACCGCGGTCGAACACGCCCGCTGCGCCGGATCTCCGATGGCCAACATTGAAGCGGTTCAACGTGATTCGCGTGACAGGGCCGTCCTGCAACAGTCGATGACCCGGTGGGCCTCAGTGGTCCGCGATGCGGACGGTCTGCGAGCCCTCGCCGGCGTCCTCGAGGAGGCTCCGGTCCGGCCCATCCGCACCCGAACGGACTTCGAGGACGCCGCGCTGACCGCCACCGCCCGTGCGGTCGCCGCCGCGGCGCTGGCCCGCACCGAGAGCCGCGGCTGCCATCACCGCGGTGACTACCCCGACACCGACCCGGCTCAGGCCGTCAGTCGCTCGATTGCCGACA
>Ga0164293_10001250_pt1 | contig 21287 bp, 16 predicted proteins | sample GEODES118metaG_FD_111487 | JGI IMG/M metagenome (GOLD analysis project Ga0164293, IMG submission 111487) | Eutrophic lake water microbial communities from Lake Mendota, Wisconsin, USA - GEODES118 metaG | ecosystem: Environmental > Aquatic > Freshwater > Lake | place: USA: Lake Mendota...
AAATCGATCCCGAGTGTTGTAATCCGCATGTGGATGGCTCCTTCCTTCTGTTGGCGACAACATTCCCCAACATGGCACATCGCGATGCCGCCGGGGGGAGCCGTCCACACCATCAGACAAACCCAAAAAATGTCTCGGAAACTGCCCCAACCCAGCATCAGTCAGGCCAGGCAGGGCTGACGCCATGCAGTCAACGCTGCGGTGTGTCGATCCTTGAAATTAGGGCGTGTGATGGGTGTGCGTTCCTGGTTGAAGTGGTTATGGATCGAGCTACCCCACAGGGGACGTCACGCTGTTGAGGGCGCGCAGCAGGGCTGATGGCAAACGTCGGGCTACCCCACCACCGGGGACGTCACCTGCGGCGATCGCCAGGCACTGATGGGTGAACTCGTCGATCAGGTTGAGCATCCGGTATTTCTTCCCCTCATGGGTGCGGTCCTCGACGAGGTCGCAAGACCAGACGTGATTGGGATATTCCGCCCGCAGCCGCATGCAGGAACCATCGGCCAGCCACAGGCGTGCCTGCTTTGGCTGCTTTGCCGGGACCTTCAGGCGCTTGCGCCGCCAGATGCGTTCGACCCGCTCGTCATTGACGACCCAGCCTGCAGTTGAACGCAGAAGCTCCGCGATCTTCCGCTAGCCATGCCGGCCATACTGGCGAACCAGTTCGGATCGAACCTGATCAATGCAGGCACGACGTCGCGCGGGGCTTGCCAGTTCCCCTGGCCGCCTCCGCAAGGATCATCCTGTCCAGCGCGAGATCGGAGACTGCGCCAGCAGACCTGTACCACGCGCCGATCAGAACCGGATGAGGTCGCCTTTAGTCTCCAGTCCTGCGGTCGGCGCGCACCTGCATGAAGCTGGCGCAAGGCGAGTGCAGGCCAAACCGCTTCCCGAGTGCCCGGGCGAGAGTTGCTCCTTGCTCGCCGGTCGGTTCAAGGCCTGCCGTGCGGCAGGAAGGGCGATGTGCGCGCGAGCGCGTTGTCGGGCGCTGGATGGAGCGCTCGCACTGAAAAAGAACGCTTTTGCAGTGGGTTAGTGCGATGATCCATCACGTGCTCGGGTCGTGTTCCGATACCGCATGGTCGCGGTGATGTCTGGTGCATGTCCGGCGCACGATCTTCCAGCACAGACAGAGGTCGGCGTCTGCCGGGGCATGTCTTGTTCATGGCGGAGCATCAGGTGCCGCTACGCCGGTCAGGCTCCGGCAGCATTCCGCAAATCGCCTCGACAAGCCCATGGCGCTGTCCCATCCTGACCTGGAGAAGGTGGGCAAGATGCATCAGAATCTGCAGACAGCGAAGCCAGCAGGCCATGATGCCGGGCTGGACGACTTGGTCGTGCTGGAGATCATCCGCGGAGCGATTGGCGCAGTCCAGAGCGAGATGGAGGCGCTGATCGAGCGCACGGCGATTTCCGCATTCATCCGTGAGAAGAAGGATTTCTACACGGGACTCTTCGACAGCGATGGCATCATGGCCGTGGGCTCGATGGTGCCGGTGTTCGGCGACATGACCGGGCCGGTGCTCGATGTGTTTGCCGCCGACAGCATGCGTCCGGGCGATGTCTACTGGTACAACGATTGCTACGGCTCGCGGGGTGCGGTGTCGCATTCGAATGATCAGGTGCTGATCGCCCCGGTGTTCCATGGCGGCCATCGGGTCGCCTTCGTGATGGCATGGGCCCATTTTGCCGACATAGGCGGTTTGCGTCCCGGCTCGATCAGTCCGGACGCGACCGACATCATGCACGAAGGCATCATCATTCCACCGACGCGGCTGGTCGATGCAGGCGTGACCAATGACGCGGCCCTTGCGATTTTCCATCGCAACTCGCGCTATCCGCAGCAGAGCATTGGTGACATGCGGGCGCTGATGGCCAGCGTCGAACTTGGTGTCCGGCGCGTCGAGGAATTGGTGGTGCGCTTCACGCCCGGCACGTTTCGCGGTGCGTTAAGGCAATTGCTTGAGCGCACCCGGCTTCTGGTCCGCGCCAGACTGGCGGAGACGTTCGCCTACGGCACCCATCGCTTCACCGATGCGATCGACTCCGATGGCCATGGCTCCGGGCCGTTCAAGCTTCGTTTCGCCCTCACCCGGCAGAAAGATGGCGACGGCAAGGACCGCTTCATTTTCGACGCGACAGAGACGGATGATCAGGCGTTCGGGCCGATCAACTTCCTGATGAACCCTGGCGTCCCCGGTATGGCGCTCGGACTTTACTATCTCGGCGGCGATCCGGCCCAGGTCTGCAATGCTGGCGGGCCCCAAGCGCTGGATGAGGTCCGGCTGCGCGAGGGTTCGCTCCTTTGGCCGCGCTTTCCCGTGCCACTCGGCATGCGTGGACTGACGATGATGCGGGTTCTGGCCGGCCTGAATGGCCTCGTCAACGTCGCCGGTGGCGGTGCGCCCGCAGCTCATTCCGCCTATGTCATTACCATCTTGCGCGGTACCTACCGCACCAGCGATGGCGACTTGCAACGGTTTCTGCTGGCTGACGGCATTGGCGTCGGATACGGCGCAAGGCCTTTCGCCGACGGCATCGATGCTGTGTATTTCGTGGCACAGGAAAACTACCCGGTCGAGTTTCTGGAACTGGCCTATCCCGTCCGGCTCCGTGCCTATGGTGTGGTGCGCGATTCAGGAGGTGCTGGCCGCTACCGGGGTGGCTGCGGGATCGTGCGCGAGTACGAGATCCTGGCCGAGGAGGCCATGTTCGGGATCCGCATCGACAGCGTGAAGAACCCGCCATGGGGCATTGCCGGCGGCAAGTCGGGAGGTCCCGGACGCGCCGTGGTCAATCCCGGCACAGCGCAGGAGCGCCATTTGCCGCCGCTGTCGGATGGGCACACACTTCGATACGGCGATATCCTGCGGATCGAGACAGGCGGGGGCGGTGGGTACGGACATCCGTTCGACCGCCCGCCCGAGGATGTGCTGGAGGATGTGCTCGGCGGCTTTGTAAGTCAGGACACTGCACGGCGCGAGTATGGTGTCGCAATCGTTGGCCGCGCCGTGGACGACGGCGAGACGGCGCACTTGCGCCAGACCCGCCCGCAGAGCAAGGCCTTCCACCGCACGGAGTATGTCGATGTCCTTTCCTGATGCGGGCCTCGCTGTCGCCGTGGACATCGGCGGCACCTTCACCGACGTCGCATTGCAGGACCGGGCGACCGGACGTGTCTGGCGAGCCAAGACGCCCAGCGTGCCTTCCGATCCGTCCGAAGCGTTCATGCGGGGGGTCGGGCTTGCGCTGGCGCAGGCAGGGCAGGGAGCGAAGGCGCTCGACCGCGTGTTGCATGGCACGACTGTCGCCACCAACATGATCCTCGAGAACAAGGGCGCCAAGGCGGCCCTGATCACCACGGCAGGGTTCCGTCATGTTCTCACCATCGGCCGTCAGGACATTCCCCGGCGCGCCAATCTCTATGCCTGGATCAAGCCCGCGCGGCCGGTGCCCGCCTCGCGTGTCGTCGAGGTCCGTGAACGCATCGCGGCGGGCGGCAGCGTGCTGGAAGCGCTGGATGAAGCGAGTGTGCGCGATGCGGCGCAGGCGTGTCGCGAGATGGGTGTCACCGCTGTTGCCATCTGCCTGCTGCACGCATTCGCCAACCCTGCCCATGAGCGCCGAACCGCCGAGATCCTGATGCAGGAACTTCCCGGCGTTGCGATCACGGCCTCAACAGATGTCCTGCCAGTTGTTCGAGAATACGAGCGCTCATTGGCAACGGCGCTCAACGCCGTGGTCACGCCCGGCGTCGCAACCTACATCGCCCGGCTGGAGAATCGGCTGGCCGAGATGGCGGTTGATGCGCCGTTGCTGCTGATGCAGTCCAATGGCGGCGTTGCAGGGGCGCCGCGCATTCGCACTGCAGCGATCACGACCGCCCTGTCGGGACCTGCTGCGGGGGTCGTGGGCGCGCGGGAGGCGGCTGCCGATTGCGGAATTGCCAACCTCATCACCGTCGACATCGGCGGAACCAGCGCTGACATCTGTCTGATCGAGAACGGCCGCATCGGGCTGACCCAGAGCGGCCAGGTCGGTGACTGGCCGCTGCCACTGCCCATGGTCGACATGGTCACGATTGGCGCAGGCGGAGGCTCCATCGCCCGCATCAAGAATGGCGTGCTCGCGGTCGGACCTGAAAGTGCCGGCGCAGTCCCCGGTCCGGCTGCCTATGGACGTGGCGGCCTGCTGGCCACGGTCACAGACGCGCATGTTGCGCTTGGCCATCTGCCGTCGAGCCTGCTCGGTGGCGGCATGCGCCTTGATGTGGAGGCTGCCAGGCGCGTTATCCTGGAGACGGTCGCGAAGCCGCTCGATCTCTCGGTGGAGGCTGCCGCCCGAGGCATCCTTGCCATTGTCGACAACAACATGATGGGCGCGTTGCGTGTGGTTTCGGTCGAGCGCGGCCACAATCCTGCGGATTTCGTCCTCGTGCCCTTTGGAGGGGCGGGCCCCTTGCACGGGTGCTCGCTGGCGCGGTTGCTTGGCATGCGGCGCGTGATGATTCCGGTCGCGCCCGGCGTCCTTTGTGCCGATGGCCTGCTGGCAGCAGACATCAAGGCGGAGTTCAGCCGAACCCTGCCCAGGGCGGGCGCCATCGACATCGCGGCTGCGGAAGCAGCTTTTGGAGAGCTTTCGCAGCAGGCCGTAGACTGGCTTCATAGCGAGCGCGTGGCAGACAATCGCAGGGTTCTGAGCCGGACGGCGCTGATGCGCTATCGAGGGCAGGGCGGCGAGGTCGCCACCCAATGGCATGGCCATGCCGTTGCACTGGAGGCCGCCTTCGAGGCCCAACACCGCGCCTTGTACGGCTTTACTCTCGATGCACCGGTCGAATGTGTGACGCTCAGGGTGGAGGCGATCGGCAAAGTGGCCCAACCTCCACGCCAATCCCTGTCACGGGGCAATGGCGCAAGGCCGTCTTCAACCCATCTCATGAATATTGAAGGCGTGCCTGCGAACGTTCCGGTCTACGACCGCGCGACGCTCGGTGCTGGTGATCGCTTTGCCGGGCCGGCCGTGGTTTCGCAGCTTGATGCGACGACACTCGTGCACGCCGGATGGCACGTCGAGGTGCAGGCGAGCGGCGCCCTCATCATGAGCAACGAAACCACCTGATCAGTTCAGTCCACCCGTTTCTGCTTACAAGTTCCGCCATCCGGTGCCCTTGTGATCCCCATGTCGAGGACAAGACCATGAACGATGCCGTTGATCTTGATCGTGTGCTTGCGCATGTCGACGCCCGCCGGGATGAGTATGTCTCCCGTGTGATGGAGTATGTGCGCCACCCCAGCATCAGCGCCCAGAACATCGGAATCGCTGAAGTCGGGGTCATCCTGCTGGATATGCTGAGCAAACTTGGCCTTGAGGCGGAGTCGATTCCGACAGCCCGCCATCCGATGATTCTGGGCCGCTGGCATGGCAAGCCCGGCGCGCCCACGGTGATCCTCTACGGACACTATGACGTGCAGCCACCCGAACCGCTTGAGCTGTGGCACAGCCCGCCCTTCGAGCCCACGATCCGCGAAGGTCGCATTTATGCGCGCGGCATTGGCGACAACAAGGGCCAGCACTTTGCCCAACTGATGGCCATCGAGGCCCATCTTGCCGTCACCGGCACGCTGCCTTGCAATGTCATCGTGCTGCTGGAGGGCGAGGAGGAGATCGGCTCGCCGCATATCGCCGAGTTCGTGCAGGAGCATCGTGACAAGCTGAGGGCCGATCTGGTTGTCACAGCGGACGGTCCGCTGCACATTTCAGGGCTGCCCATCGTCACCTTCGGGGTGCGGGGTGTCGCTTCCTTCGAGCTTCGCGCCAAAACCGCGAGCCGTGACATGCATTCGGGCAACTACGGCGGCGTGGCTCCCAACGCGATCTGGTCGCTGGTCCATCTGCTTGGCACTATGAAGAATGCAGCAGGTGAGATCACCATCGAGGGCCTGCAGGACCGGATCATTCCGCCCACAAATGCCGAACGCGACGCGGCAGCCAGGTTGCCGCTCGATCTTGAGGGCGTCATGTCCGATCTGGGGCTGACGCAACTCGATGCGCCAGCTGGCAGGCCGTTCTACGACCGGCTGATGTTTCATCCCACATTGACGATCAACGGTCTGCATGGCGGCTATGGTGGCGCCGGCAGCAAGACGGTTCTGCCGGCAAGCGCCGTCGCCAAGTGCGATATCCGGCTGGTCGAGGCCATGACGCCGCAGGATGTGTTCGCCTGTGTCGCCGCCCACGTGGCCAAGCATGCGCCAGACGTGGTGTTCGTGCCGCAAGGCGGGATGCTGCCGTCCAAGACAACGGTCGATTCACCGTTCGCCCCGGCTGTGATTGCGGCCTCACGTCTCGGCAATGGTGTGGACCCACTCCTGTTTCCGCTGCTTGGCGGCAGCCTGCCCGACTATGTGTTCACCAAGATCCTGGGCCTGCCTGCCTTTGGCACGCCCTATGCCAATGCGGATGAAGCAAACCACGCACCCAACGAAAACCTCAGTCTCGACTGTTTCCACAAGGGCATTCGCACGGGAGCGGCTCTTCTGAGCGAACTTGGAAAAATGCGGGTCTGACGGTGTGCTTGGTCAGACTGCGTTCGCCACCAGCACCTTGCCGATCGCGGTTCCACCTTCCATCAGTTCGTGTGCTGCGGCAGTTTGGTCGAGGGAAAACACAGCCGCAATCGGGTGGACCAGGCGACGCGCTTCAAGCAGCGCCGTGACATCGCGGATACCGTCCCTGGCCCTTTCGTGAGTCAGCAGCATGCCCTGAACGAAATGGAGGGTCACACCTTTCATGGCGAACGCGTAGTATGGCACGACTGGCTCACGCACCCGGCTTGATGAATAGCTTGAGATTACGCCGCAGGGGCGAATGATGGCGTGATCGATGGCGAGATTGGCGCCGAAATCCACCTCGATAATCCGGTCCACGCCACGTCCTTCCGTGAGCGCCATCACAGCGGCAACAACGTCCTCATGGCGATAATTGACCGTCGCCGCCGCGCCCATTTTCTGCGCATGTGCGGCCTTTTCCGGCGAACTCACGGTGCAGATCACGCGCGCGCCGTTCCACGCGGCAAGCTGAATGGCGTAGGCGGCCACCGCTCCGGCTCCGCCGTGGACCAGCACGGTTTGCCCCGTGACCGGACCATCGCGCAGGACGGCATCATGAGCTGTCATGAACGGTACCCCGAGGCAGGCACCGGCCTCGAATGCGGTATCCTCCGGAAGCGGTAGGGCGTGGTCCTGATGCACGACGGCGAAATCCGCCGCCGCACCAGACGGAGAAGCATGAAAAATCCAGACGCGCCGGCCGAGCCGGTTCTCCGGCACGCCCGGCCCGATCTCCGCGATCACACCGGCGCCATCGGTGTGGGGGATCACACGCGGAACCTCGAGCCTGCCGCTCAGCCAGCCTGCGCGCTTCTTGACGTCATGCGGATTGACGCCTGAGACATGCACGCGGACCAGCACCTCGTTCGGTCCCGGAGAGGGACGCGGACACTCACCAATCCTGATGACGTCCGCGGCAGCGCCACAGCTTTCATACCAGGCAGCCTGCATCATCTGGCGCATGACGATCAGGCCAACGCTGCGTCGATGATCCGTGATGCCTCCCGCAGTGCCCCGAGATACCGGTTCTGGCCGCGCAGAAGCTGTGTTTTCACAAAGCCTGCCCGCACAGGTTCGGCACCAGCAAGATCGCGCGCCGATGCCAAGGTCGGCAGAGGTGGGCAGGCATAGGCAGGGTCATGCCGGAAGCGCGCCTGCTGCGTGAAGTTGATCGGCACGAGCACACGGGCAAGCCTCATCAATGCCTCGTTGGCGCGAGCCTCTGCCAGTGTTCTGGCATGGATCTGGCCGTAAAGGCGTTCGAGTTTCGCACAGATCGCCTCTGTCGCCTTGCGCGATGGCGACAGATCGAAGGCGCTGCCAGCTGCGGCCTGGTAGCTGTCGATGGTTGCGAGGAATTCGGCCAGGCCCGCTCGCCAGTCAACCGGCAGGTAGGCGGCGTTGGCGTGGCGCAGAACCGACAGGAGATAGATCCGCATGTCGGTCATCAGGACGTCCCGGTCGGCAATTTCGAGCGTGTCGTTCTCTGTATGCCACGCAATGTTGCCGCCGCAGCCGGAGACGGCGTAGTAGTTCTTCTCGGCCCGGAGCGTGTCCGGCATCGTGGACGAGAGCATAAAATAGCTCGAGATGCCGATGTTGTTGAATGAATAGTCGCCGGCCTGATTGGGCCGTTTGAATTTTGGCTCCTGCCCGGCGATCTCCTGAATGATGGCCGACACATGCGCACGGGCTTCGGGCATGCAGGTGGTCTGATGATAGCTTGTGGCCCAGCGGCATCCGGGCGAGTCGCAGTTGATCTGGGCAACGCAGGCTTCGTCCAGATCCTCTGCAAAATGATCGGCAAACCAGGTCGAGCCCGCATAACGGCCAGTCGAATGACCGGGCCACCACGCAATCCGGACTGAACGCCGGAGTTGCCCTTTGTTGTTGTGCAGCACCCGTGCCAGTTCCAGTAGCGTCGCATCGCCTGTTGCATTGTCGCCGATGCCGACTTCCCAGGAATCGTAGTGGCCGTGGACGAGCACGAAGCGGTCCGGTTCGGTGGCTCCGGGGATGGTGACGACCGGTACCTTCTGCGGAAACCAGCCTTCCAGCATCTCTGTCGAGACCGTCGCTGACTGGCCTGTGCCGGCTGCTGCGATCAGTTCGTTGCCATCGTGGTTGTTGACCGCGACCACCGGGATCTTCGGCTTGCGTGGCAGATCATCCAGATCGGGGGAGCCCCAGATGGTGGTGCACGTACCCCAGTGGATATCGATTCCCGGATTGACCGCGATGACGGCCTTGGCGCCCCATTCCTCCAGCAGCGAACAGGTTCCGGGGTTGGCGAAGCCATTGAGGATCGCGATCTTGCCGCCGACGCGTGTCGGGCCATCCGTGCCGCCATCCTTGAAGATTTCCTTTGGATCGCGCGTGTAGGAGCGAAACATCTCCTCATCGGCATCCAGATAGACCAGCTGACCGGACAGACCCTCGGGCACAGACGGCGACATGGATGGCGGCTTGGCGCGGAATATCTTTCCGCCAAACTTGACCGATGCGTCCAGCGGCACCGACAGGAATATGGTCGGCTCGTGCATCTCGAAGGGAATGCCCAGCGCCTTCAGACGTTTTCCGATGGCATCTGCGCCCTTGTTGACATCCTCCGGACGCCAGCGGTGCATCACCGAGAACGTCTCGACAAGCTCCCATGGCGCTTCAAGCGAGATTTGGGCGAGGAGGGTATCTTCAGTCTTGGTGAGTTGCATGATGTGTTCCCCAATCACTGTGCGAGCGCGGCGGAGGCAAGCGCCTGGGCCTCGCGCACGGCTGCGATGTATCTGTTCTGGCCACGGACGAGCTGGGTTCGGGCAAAGCCGAGCATGACCTTGTCCATGCCCTCGAGTTGTGTTGCCGGGGCCAGTGTTGGCAGTGGAGCAACGGGTGTCGCCGGATCGTGCCGGAAGCGCGGTCCGCTGGTGTAATTGATCGGCACGAGGATGCGGGCCAGCCGCTGAATGACCGCATTGGCGGTGGCACTCGGGATCTTGCCTGCGCCAGCGGCGATGTAGAATGTCTCCAGGATGCCTGCGAGGCTGCCCGTCGCGGCGATGGCCGGTGCGAAGTCAAACGCGTTCCCCGCCGCTGCCTGATAGCCAGCGATGGTTTCGCCGAACTCGGCCACCTGCGCGCGCCAGTCGAAAGGCAGCAGGTCGGCATCCGCGATGCTGGCGATCACCTCGCAATACACCTTGATGTCACGCAGCAGGATGTCCTTGTCCGCAATCTCGATCGTGTCGTTTTCCGTGTGCCAGGCGATGTTTCCGCCACAACCACCGACGGTGTAGTAACCCTTCGCGGCGCGCAATTCGTCCGGCATCGTCGATGAGAGCATCAGCAGGCTCGAGATGCCGATGTTGTTGAACGAATAGTCACCGGCCCGGTGCGGTCGCTCGCCATGGGACTCAAGGCCTGCCACGGCCTTGATCACGGCCTTGGCATAGCCTTCCGTCTCCTTCGTCCATGAAACGTCCTTGAACTCCGTCGCCCAGCGGCAGCCCGGGCTGTCGCAATTGACCTGCGCGACACAATTCGCGTCGAGATCGAGGGCAAAATGGTCGGCGAACCAGGTCGATCCAGCGTAGCGGCCAGTCGAATGGCCAGGCCACCAGGCAATGCGCACCGAGCGCTTGAGCTCGCCTGCATGGGCCGAAAGCACGCGGGCGATTTCCAGCATTGTGGCATCGCCTGTCGCGTTGTCGCCCACACCCATGTCCCATGAGTCGTAGTGCCCGTGCAGCAGCACGAACTTGTCCGGCTCCATAGAGCCGCGGATCTCGGCAACCGGCACTTTCTGCTTGAACCAGCCTTCTTCCAGATGCGCTGCAATGGTGATCGTCTGCCCTGTGCCGGCCAGCTTGATCAGCTCATTGCCGTCGGGGTTGTTCACCGCCACCACAGGGATGCCGGGCTTGCGCGGCAAGTCGTCAAGGTCAGGTGTGCCCCAGATCGAGGTGCAGATGCCCCAGTGGATGTCGATGCCGGGATTGACCGCGATGACGCCGACCGCGCCGGCCAATTCGAACTCACGGATCTTCTGGGGGAAGGCAAAGCCCTCCGAGATGGCGATCTTGCCCTTCAGAGCCGCCATGTCGGTGACGGTCTGATTACGGTGGAAGAGCTTGCCGATGGACTTCGAATAGGCGGCCGGCACATAGGCAACCTCCGCTGTGACCCCGGTGGTGGGCACGCTGTAAGCTGGAGGCTTGGCGCGCATCGTCTTTCCGCCGACCGTGACCGAAGCATCGAACGGGATCGACAGATAGATGTCCGGTTCATGCACGGTGACGGGCACGCCCAGAGCCTTCAGGCGCTCGACAATCATGTCAGCGCTCTTGTTGACATCGGCTGGCTTCCAGCGCGGCGTCTTTGCAAACAACTCCACCAGTTCCCACGGCGTTTCGAGGCTGACTTCGTTCAGCAAGGCCTTGTGTATCTTCATGGGATGGGTTCCTTCCAGGATATTGGTCAGAGAAGATGGCAGGCTACACGGCGGCCAGGCGCCACACTGCGCAAGGCAGGTTCGTCGTCGGCGCAGCGTGCAATGGCGAGCGGGCAGCGATCACGAAAGCTGCAACCTTTTGGCTGCCCCCTCGCATCGGAGACATTGCCGATGATCGGCAACGGATCACGGGATTGATCCACGCGTGGCACCGGAACCGCTTTCATCAGCGCGCGCGTGTAGGGGTGCAGAGGGCTTTTCAGCAGGTCTTCCGTTGGACCTTCCTCGACGATGCGGCCCAGGTACATGACGAGCGTGCGCGAGCAGACATAACGGACCAGCGCCAGGTCATGCGAGATGTAAAGGGCAGCCAGCCCCAGTGAGGACCGCACCTCGCGCATGACATTGAGCACACCGGCACGCACCGAAACGTCGAGCATCGACACCGGTTCGTCGGCCACGATGAAGTCTGGTTCGAGCACAAGCGCCCGTGCCAGCACGATGCGCTGAAGCTGACCACCGGACAATTGATGGGGGAACAGGCCCTCGAAGCGTGCCAGGGGAGGCAGCCGCACCTGGGACAGCGCTCTCTCGACCTTGTCATGGTGGGTGGCGCGGTCAACGCCGGTGTTGACCAAGGGCTCGGCCAGCGCCCGCTCAATGGTGAAGCGGGGATTGAGAGCATCGAACGGATTCTGGAAGACCAGTTGTGCACGCTTGCGGAAGTCGATCAGCGAGGGCCCTGCAAGTCCCGAAACGGCTGTCCCGTCAAACAGGATATCCCCGGCAGAAGGTTCGATCAGCTTGAGCAACAGACGACCCGTGGTGGTCTTGCCACAACCGGATTCGCCGAGCAGCCCGACGCTTTCGCCTCGGCTGATGGTGAGATCGACCTTGTTGACGGCATGAGTGTGTGCCCGTTCCTTCCGGAACATGTCGGTCAACCGCGCCGGAGGTGCGAAGCGCTTGGTCAGTCCACGCGCCTCGACCAGTGGCGTGGTGGCGCTCAAGCCGGTAGCCATGTGGCAGACTCCTTCGCCCTGGCACGCAAATCATCCGCCTCTGGTGCGCGGTGGCAGGCGACGGATCGGCCTTCGCCCAGCGCTGCGCTGGCCGGGTCGTCCGTTTCGCATCGTGGCAGCAGAAACGGGCAGCGCGGCGCGAACCGGCATCCGGACGGTGGCGAAGCCAGGTCGGGCGGACTTCCGTCGATCGGCACCAGATCATGCGCGGCCGTATCCAGATCAGGAAAGGCGTTGGTCAGTCCCATCATGTAAGGATGCCGCGGCCGTTCCAGCACGTCTGCTGTGGAACCCGTCTCGACCACGCGCCCTGCATACATAACGACGACCTTGTCGCTGACATAGGCCACGACGCTGATGTCGTGGGTGACGAGGATCATCGACAGGGACAGCTTGCGCTGAAGATCGCGGATGACGTCCAGAATTTGCCGTTGCACGATCACATCGAGCGCGGTCACCGGCTCATCAGCGATCACCAAGCCGGGGTCGAGCGCCAGCGCCAGTGCGATCGCGACCCGTTGGCGCATGCCGCCGGAAAACTGGTGCGGATACTCATCGAGCCTGGCAGGATTCAGCCCGACCATGTCAAACAGTTCGCTGCTGCGGCTGCGCGCCTCGGCACGGGTTCGGCCACCCCGGTGCACCAGAACTTCTTCAAGCTGTGCACCGATGCGATACACCGGATCGAGCGAATTCATGGCGCTTTGCGGAATGAACGAGATGTCCCGCCAGCGCTTTTCGAGCCATTCCTTCTCGGGGGCGGCGACGAGGTCCTTGCCCTTGAAGACCAGCTCGCCGCCAGCGATCCGGGCGCTCTGGTGCAGGACACCGGTGATCGAGCGCGCCACGGTGGTCTTGCCGCAGCCGGACTCGCCGACCAGCCCAACGATCGCGCCCTTCGGTACGCTGAAGCTGACGCCATCGACCGCGCGCACGATGCCGCGCGAGGTCCGGTATTCGATACTGAGGTTCCTCACGTCGAGGACAGGCGGCTCCACGCTCAACTCCTCAATTTCGGGAAAAGGACCTCTTCGGCGCCCCGCGCCAGGAAGAAGCCGGCAATCACGACCAGGATGATGCAGAGGCCGGGCGGCAGGAACCAGTTCCAGCTACCCCGCGAGAGGGCCTGCGAAACGAAGGCATCCTGCAGCATGAAGCCCCAGGATATCCGCGAAGGATCGCCGAACCCCACGAAACTGACGGCCGCCTCCGTGAGAATGGCCCAACCGATGGCGACCGAGCCATAAAGGAAGGTCAGCGGCAGGATGTTGGGGGCGACGTGGACGAACAGGATGCGCAGGTCCGACGCGCCGGTAACCCGTGCCGCCTCGACATAGGCGCGCTCCTTGACCGTGAGCACCTGCGACCGGATCACCCGTGCCGTGTTCGGCCAGAGCAGAAGAGCGACCGCGATAACGACATTCCAGGTGTTCGCCCGGAAAAAGCCTGACAGGACGATCACGAAGGGCAGGAACGGTATGGCAAGCGCCACATCCGCAAGGCGCATCAGGAAGGCATCGATCCGGCCACCGAAGTAGCCTGACAGCAAGCCCACCAGCGTGCCCAGGGCTGCCACAGAGATTGCCGCCGTCACGCCCACCATCAGCGCGTTGCGCGAGCCTGCGATCAGCTGCGAGTAGATGTCGCGGCCAAGATTTGTCGTGCCGAGAAGAAAGGCTTCACTCACCGGCTGGTTTGTCGCGACCCTTCCGTTGGCCCGGAACTGGATCTGGGTCGGGTCGTGCGTCATGAGTTGGTCGGCGAAAATCGCCACGAGGACCAGCAGCACGTAGATCACCAGCGCAGCCACTGAGAACGGATCGCGCAGGATCCGCCTGAGGCCCGCCACGAATGCGTTGTCGCCCCGTCCTGCGGGAAGGTTCTGAGCCGGCATCTGAACATTAGCCATGCGACACCCGAGGATCCAGCCACCCGTAAACCAGATCGACGATCAGGTTCAGAATGATCAGCACGAGGCTGATCAGGAAAAACGCGCCCTGCGCCAGGGGATAGTCGCTTTGCGCCACGGCGGCCACGAGCAGGCGCCCGAGCCCGGGCCAGGAGAACACGGTCTCCACCACCACGTTGCCGCCAAGGGTTGCGCCCAGACCAAGGGCAAAGGCCGTCACCACGGGCAAAAGCGCATTGCGGGCGGCGTGGTGAATGGTGATGCGCCAGGGCGAGAGACCCTTGATCTTCGCCATCGTGATGAATTCGTCATGCAGGATCTCGAGCATGGTCGAGCGCATCAACAGAAGTGGGAGCCCTTGCAGGTACAGCGCCAGCGTCAGTGCCGGCAAAACCAGATGCAGCACATAGTCGCGTGATAGAATGCGATCCCATTCGGAGGTGTAGGCAGCGCCGGCGCTGTTGGCCCCACCGGAAGGGAACCAGCCAAACGTGAAGGCGAAGATCGTCAGCAGGATCATGCCGATCCAGAATTCCGGTGCTGCCCGTGTCGCCAGTGCCGCCGGCACGATGACGGCTTCCGCAAGGGTGCCGCGTTTGGTTGCCAGCCAGGCACCTGTCAGGATGCCGAAGATGTAGGCAATCACCAGGCCGGTGATGGTCAGGATCAGCGTGTTCGGAAGGGCAGATTTCAGCACATCCCACACCGGCTCCCGCCGGAAGAAGGACATGCCAAGATTGCCCTGCAAGAGGTTCCACAAATAGATGACGTATTGCTCGTACAGAGGCCGGTTCAGCCCGAACTGGGCCATGATCAGCCGCTGATCATCCTCGCTCAATTGCTCATTGATGTAAGCTGCCAGGGGGTTGCCTGGCATGAGCCTGAACATCAGAAACAGGATGGTGACCACCGCCCAAAGGACGAACAGACTGTGCGCCAGCCGACGCAACGCAAAACCCATGGCACCGAAGCCCTTGTCAGAAGTTCATTTTGCAGCGTCACTTTCAGTGCAACGTCTGTTCAGGATCAGCCCGGCGGCTGGAGCGTTTCCTTCTTGCCAGGTGGATAACGCAGGCGTCCGCCTTCGACCTTGTAGCCGGCCTTGTCGAGGATGGACTTTGCGAGGGCAATGCCGGTCGCTGGCGCCTTCACTTCGGTCGAGTGCCAGAAGTCGATTGCCGGTGAAACATGGCTGATCGATTCGACTGCATATCCATTCCAGGCGGCCTGAATGATAACATTCCGGTCAATGGCCGCCGAAAGCGCGCTGCGGAACACCGGATCATCGAAAGGTGGCCTGCGGTTGTTGAAGGCCATGAACTCGATGCCGACATCGGTCACCTGTGTCAGCTTGATGGCCGGATTATCCTTGGACAGCTTCTCCAGCACGTCCGGGTCACCGCCATATTCCGACAGAAGGTTGATTTCACCGGAGCGCACCATGCCAACCACAGCTTCGGCATTGGGGATGACGCGCAACACGACCCTGTCCACCTTGGGCGCGGCCCAGTGACCGGCGTGCCGCTCGATCACGACTTCTTCGTTGAGCCGGGCACGAACCTGCCTGAACGGACCAGAGCCAACGTTCATGGGATCACGGATGGATTCGAGCGTGTCGGGCTTGCCTTCCACGCTCTTGAGATGAGGTTCCCAGACATGCTTCGGCACGATGAAGACACGGCCAAGGGCCGTGGTGGCGAAAGCGGCGTTGATGCGCTTCAGATGGATGCGCATCGCCCGCTCACCGGTCTTTTCGATGCGGTCGATGTCCGTCACGAACGGCTTGAACATCGGTGACTTGTCGGTCGTCAGCGGTGCCTCGAACGAGAAGATCACATCGTCGATGGTCACCGGCTTTCCGTCATGAAAGATCATGTCGCCCCGGATGACCACATCAACGGTCTTGTCATCAACGAACTTGAAGCTCTCCGCCGCCCAGGGACGCGGCAGCCCATCGGGTCCGATCCGCACCAGACGATCCCAGATCAGTTCGTTCATCCAACTGTCCGGCGCGCCGGCGATGTACAGCGGATGGATGGCCTGCAGCGCAGTTCCGGAATTGATGATCATCGCCTTCTGCGTGCCCTTCGGCGTTGCACCGATGAACGTCCAGAAATTGCGGATGCCGACACCCTTCTGCACGACGATGGAGGCCGGATCAAAGACGTTCTGGTTGAAGGCCTGCAATGTATTGGGGTGCACAAGGAACGCGTAGGGTGCGTCGCGGCTGATGATCTGCTGCGCCTGCTTGATAAGATTTTGCCGCGCTGCGGGATCAACCGTCTGCCGCTGCTGCTCTGCCACCTTGTCGTATTCAGGGCTGTTGTAACCAACGAAATTGAACCCGCGCGGCGCCGTGGAGGAATGGAACAGGTTGAATGTCATTTCATCCGGATCGCTTCGCTCGGGGCGTCCCACCATGCGCCACATGGTCGTGTCCCACTTGTCGCGGTTGAACCATACCAGATCGGACTGTGCCTGCCGCGCCATGGGGCGTGCTTCCACATCAAGACCAAGCTGCTTCCACGCCTGTGCGATAAGCTGACCGGCCTGATAAGCCTGCGGGGCCGCTCCCTGCGTGTCCGTGATCAGCACGATCTTGCGGACGGGATCACCGGCTCCTTGCGCAAAAGCGAGGGGGGTCAGAGCTGTGGTTGAAAGCAGGGTGGTGGCACCAGTGATGATCAAGGCCTGGCGACGTGAAAAGCTGCGTGACATGCGGTCCCTCCCTGGGACGATGACAATGGAAGACTGCAAAATATCAGTACCGAGACAAGGCGTAGCAGAGGAAGCGACCACACATTGGATGCAATCACAATCCCCAAATTCGCGCAGCATGCACTCACCAGCCATGCGCAGAAGAGGGGTCTGTGAGCGCTGACAGGACTGGTGAAGCGTGCAAGACTGCAGTCGAATATTCTGTTCCCATGTGCCGCAAATAGGTGGTTTTCAATATGCTCAAACGATTAGGGTTCGCAGTTTTTGCCATTCTTGCTGCATCGATTGCGCAGGCGCAGGCGCAGACGGTCCGGGAGATGATCACGATCGATCTGCCGAACGATGCCGCAACGCTCGACCCCCACCTTCAATGGGACACGGACAGCTATTCGATCTATCGCAATATCTTCGACAATCTCGTCACGCGCGATGCATCGGGGCGTATCGTTCCGCAGATCGCGGAGAGCTGGCGGCAGGTCGACGACACGACGATCACGTTCAAGATCAGGGCAGGCGTCAAGTTCCATGATGGCACGGCGCTGACAGCCGAGGATGTGGTGTTTTCGATCCGCCGCATCATCGATCCGGCCCTGCGCAGCCCGCAACTGTCTCAGTTCGACCAGATCGTCTCGGCCGAGGCAACCGACGCGACCACTGTGACGATGAAGACCAAGACGCCCTATCCGGCGCTCATGGCCCAGCTGGTCAAGCTGTCGATCGTCCCCAAGGCTGTCGTGGAACGGGTTGGCGCGCAGGCCTTCAACCTTCAGCCGGTCGGCTCGGGCCCCTACAAGCTTCGGACCTGGCAGCGCGGTGTCGGCATCACGCTGGATGCCGTGCAAGACTACTGGCGTGGCCGCCCGCCCTTTGACAGCGCAAACTTCCGTGTGGTGCCTGACGTTGCGACGCGCGTTGCCGACCTTCAGACCGGCCGGGCCGACATCGTCCGCCAGCTCGGGCCGGACGAAGCGGTTCGCCTGAAGTCCGATGCAAGGCTGCAGACCCTTTCCGCGCCAACAGAGCGCATCGGCTACATGTTCATCAACGCGCTGGCAGGGCCGACGCAGGATGTGCGTGTGCGTCGTGCCATCGCGCATGCGATCGACCGCAAGACGCTGATCGATGCCCTGCTTCAGGGCTTCGGAAAGGAGGTCGATGTGGTGCTGACACCAGCCAACTTCGGCTATGTCGAGGGCATTGGTGGCAATGCCTACGATCCTGCGAAGGCCAAGGCGCTGCTGCGGGAGGCTAACGCTGTCAATGCTTCGATCAGCTTCCTGACATCTCCCGCCTATGACCGTCGCCTGGTCGAGGCGCTGCAGCAGATGCTTCAGGAGGTCGGTTTCCGCGTGGATATCCAGACCATGGACCATCCCACCTTCCTCAGGCGAAGGCAGGGCCGGCCTGATGAGGCTGGCTCGATTTCGCTCGGCCGCTGGAGCTGCGCCTGCCAGGACGCCGACGGGGTGATCTTCCCGCTGTTCCGTAGCGGCTCCATCTGGGCGAAATACGCCAACCCCGATTTCGACAAGGAAGTTGATGCAGCCCGGTCGACCCTCGATGAGGCCAAGCGTCTGGTGCATTATCGCCGCGCCTTCGAAATCCTGCGCGAGGACGTTCCGGGTCTTGGCCTGTATCAGGATTACGCGATCTACGGCGCGCGGCGGGAAATCCGCTGGCAGCCCACGGCAAACGAGGCATTCTTCCTGTTCGACATGCGGTGGCAGCCCTGATCGGTTGAGGGGCGGGGTCCGTGCCGCGCTATCTGGTCAGCCGTCTGCTGCAGGCGATCCTCACAACCTTCGGCGTCATGACGATCGTTTTCTTCGTCATGCGCCTTTCGGGTGATCCGGTTCTGCTGCTTGTTCCGGAGGGCGCCACCCGCGAGCACATCGACGCGCTCAGGCGTGAACTGGGCTTCGACCAGCCTATCTGGCGTCAGTATCTGACGTTCCTCGCGGGGCTCCTGCGTTTTGAACTTGGGGTCTCTGTGGTCCAGCGCGTCCCCGCCTGGGACATTCTGGCCAGCCGGATCCCCTACACGCTGGCGCTGGCAGGTGCCGCGCTCGTCGTGGCCATCGGGCTTGGCGTGCCGGCCGGTGTCATCATGGCCGTGTGGCGTGGTCGCTGGTTCGAGCGGCCGATCGCTGCGATCGTCGTGGCGGGGCAAAGCATGCCGACGTTCCTGACCGGCATCCTGATGATCATGCTGTTCGCTGTCACGCTGCGCTGGTTGCCCTCCTCGGGTGTGGACGGCCCGCAATCGGTCATCATGCCTGCCATCGCACTCGGGATGCTGTCGATGTCGACCTTCGCACGGATGGCCCGCATTGCTGTCGTTGATGAACTTGGCAAGGACTACGTCCGGGCAGGTCTTGCCCGCGGACTTTCGCCTGGCAAGGTCGTGGCCCGCCATGTGCTGCGCAATGCTTCCATCCCTGTCGTCACCATCGCGGCGCTGGAAATTGGCAATCTCCTGGCCGGTGCCATTATCGTCGAGACCGTCTTCGCGTGGCCCGGGATCGGCCAACTGGCCATCCAGGCCATCCAGTCACGGGATTTCCTTGTGGTTCAGGCCATCGTCCTGTTCGTGTCGCTGGTCTATGTCGTCGTCAATCTGGCGGCGGATCTGCTTTACGCCGGCATTGATCCGCGCATCCGCTTCGGCCGCTCATGAGCGCTGTACAGGGCCTTCGGGCGCGGCTTGCGCGCACGCCGATGTCGATCATCGTGATGGGCAGCTTGCTGATCGCTTTTGTGGTCGTAGCGGTATTCGCTCCGCTTCTGGCACCTTTCGACCCTTCGAGGCAAAGCCTGATCCTGCGCTTGCGCCCGCCCGGTTCTGCCAGCCCCCAGGGCGTGACCTACCTGCTCGGCACTGACGATCTGGGGCGCGATCTGCTGTCCCGCGTCATTTACGGCGCGCGCGCATCGATGTTCGTGGCAGTGGCGTCAGTCTTTGTCTCGCTGCTGATTGGCTCCGCGCTCGGTATGCTGGCAGGCTGGCGACGAGGCTGGGTCGAAATCGTCATCATGCGCTTCGTCGACGTGATGCTGTCGATCCCGGCAATCCTTCTGGCCGTGCTGGCTGTCGCCGTTGCAGGGCCGGGCTTCCAGACATTGATCCTCGTTTTGGGTCTGACACGGTGGCCGCGTTATGCGCGCGTGGCCTATGCCCAGACGCTGCAGGTGGCGACATTGCCCTACATCCGTGCTGCCGAACTGGCGGGGGCATCTGCGACACGGCTGCTGCTGCGGCATGTTCTGCCCAACATTGCGGGACCTCTTCTGGTGGTCGCCACGGCCGAGTTCGGGCTGATGATCCTGTTTGAAGCAGGGTTGTCGTTTCTCGGTCTCGGCATCCAGCCGCCGACCCCGAGTTGGGGAACGATCATGAGCGCTGGCCGGCAATACATCGAACGAGCCTGGTGGCTGACGGTCTTTCCCGGCGGGTGCCTTTTCCTTCTGGTTCTGTCGGTCAACGTCCTGGGTGACTGGGTGCGCGACCGGCTGGATCCCCGTGCAAGAACAAGAGGATGAAACTGACATGGAATTCAAGGACAAGGTTGTCGTTGTCACCGGTGCAGCCGGCGTTTTCGGTCGCTGGATCACGGAAGCTTTCTGGCGCGAGGGCGCGAGGGTCGTGCTCTCCGATGCGCGGCGGGCCGCGGCCGAGGCTGTCATTGCCGAGAATGGCATAACGCCGGACCGTGCCCTGGTGCATCAGACCGAACTGCTGGATGAGACGTCGATCCTCGATCTGGTGGCGACGGTGACGGCGCATTGGGGCGCCCCCGACGTCGTCGTCAACAATGCCGGCATCTATCCTGCCGGAGGATTGTTGCAGATCGAGACGGCGGAATGGGACAGGATCTTCGGCATCAACGTGCGGGCGCCCTATCTCGTCACGCGTGAGTTTGCGAAAGCGATGATCGCGGCGGACAAGAAGGGTGTCGTCATCATGATCTCGTCCGGGGCTGCTCGCGCCCTGCGCAAGGGCACTGTGCCGTATTGCACCTCGAAGACCACGCTGGAGCGCATCGCCAAGGGCTTCGCCATCGAACTTGCCGAGCAGGGCATCCGTGTCAACGTGGTCGAACCCGGCTTTGCGCCAGGCAGCGTGGTCAGCCCGCTTTCGCCTGAATATGTGGAGCGCATGCTGAGCCGCATCCCGCTTGGGCGCAGCAGCGGTCCCGATGATGCGTCCGGCGCGGTTCTGTATCTCGCTTCGGAACGTGCAGCCTTCGTCACGGGAGCAACGCTTTCGGTCGACGGCGGCAATTCGCTGGGCGTGTTCGAGCCGGGACCGATCGGCGGCAAACGGTGAGGTGGCCTGAGTTCGGGCGACAGGCAATCAGGTGACGGGCAACCAGGTGACACGAGATGGACCTGACGCGATGACTGGCGCGGTGCTGGAAATCGAGCGTCTGCGCCTTGAGATCGACGGCGCTGCGGTCGTCGACGGGCTGTCCTTGTCAGTTCGCCAAGGAGAGATCGTGGCGCTGGTCGGCGAGTCCGGCTGCGGCAAGTCACTGTCTGCGTTCGCTGTGCTGCGGCTCCTTCCGGATGCTGTGACCCTT
>Ga0164293_10001251_pt1 | contig 21281 bp, 23 predicted proteins | sample GEODES118metaG_FD_111487 | JGI IMG/M metagenome (GOLD analysis project Ga0164293, IMG submission 111487) | Eutrophic lake water microbial communities from Lake Mendota, Wisconsin, USA - GEODES118 metaG | ecosystem: Environmental > Aquatic > Freshwater > Lake | place: USA: Lake Mendota...
TATCGTTCAACAGGCAAAATCCCTCGCCGCGGTCGCGATACGCATGATGGGTGCCGCCGGCAACATTCAGTGAAACACCATGGCGCATGGCGTGATAGCAGCAGTCGATAGTGCCCTGGGTAATGATGAGCTCCCTTAACGTCAGCTCCGGCGATTGAGGAAATCCGATCTTTCTTTGTTCGCGATCCGACAATCGCTGTTCCTTCAGCCTGGCTAGGTAGTCTTGATCGTGTGTAAGTAAAATAATTTCATCTGTACAGGGCCGCGGTGAGAATAAATCGCTGGAGGAAACCGTCCCTTCATGCAAGAGCTGCTCAGGGATCAGCTCATACTTCAGCATGGGAAATCTGTGCCCTTCCGGCAGGGGATGCGCATAAATGGGATCGTAAGCGATCTTCATCAATTCACTAAGATGAGTTTGTTCTCTACGATCGCAAAAACATTTTCCCCTTTTTTTGGTTCAATCAGCGCAATGCCCGTAAACCTGCTGAATGCTGGCAGTATGGCAAAATGAGCAGAGAAATAAAAACAAGGAAACCTCAGGCTCTGCCTGCCCGGACCGGCCAGCCGTATTCCGGGATGAATATGGCCTGAAATATAGTAATAGGCATCAACGAGGTCTTCAGGAAGCAGGTCATGGACGAAACAGAACTCGCCCAGAATAAAACGTTGCTTATGGATGATCAAATCCATATCCTCATAATCCTTCTGCCCGAGGATATCGTGATTACCAATCACCAGGTGCATCTTCAGCCAGGGCTGGCTATGCCGCCATTTGCGAAACCATCCATGCTCAAGATTTGAGCGGCTGTGAAAAAGATCGCCTACAAAAATCACTTCCTCAGGCTGGAAATACTGGATCTGTTGCCATAAACGATGAAGATCCTCCTTATACACTTCCGGTGGTACTGCAATGCCAGCACGACGAAAATGCCCGGTTTTTCCAAAATGCAGATCCGAAACGATCAGACATTTCGGACCCTCCCAATAAAGGCAGCGCTCCGCAGTCAGCCAGAACTGCTGATCTCGTATAACATATGAAATGGGCGGATACAAAATATTAGTTCATCCGCTTCTTCATGGTGCTAACCTGTTCCTGCAGGTTATTCACCAGGCTGGTCAACTGGGTCATATCCCAGGCTGGCTGGGCGGTCACTTTGGATATCACCATTTGCGCCTGCCATACTTCAAGCACATCCTCCGCATTGATCTGGTAGGGCTGGTAACTTGGGTTGTCACTGACCATGGTTAGCTTATTCTTCGCCCTGTTATTCTTGACAATGCGCTTGTATACGATGCCTTCACTCCTGCTTACGACAATATAAGCCTGGTTGTTTTTCAAACTGTCCGCATTATTGTCAACCTTCTCGCCCACGATAATGGAACCCGAAGGTGTGGGCATCATGGAATCACCAATGATCTCAAAGGCCCGATACTGCCCGGCACCCAGCATCGGTAGCGTGAACGTGTTCAGTTCATCAATGAATTCCTGATCCGCATATCCGGCGAGGTAACCTGCCGCCGCTTTTACAGGCACAAACTGGATCAGGTTATTTTCTGATATTAACTTCTGTTGCCGCCTTTTAACCAGGTAACTGCCTTTCACCTCACTCAGGTCTTTGCGTAACAATTCATCCAGACTGATCTTGAACGTATCACTGACCAGCTCAAGAACATCGATCCGGGGCTCAGCCCGCTCTTCTTCGTAGGCACCCAGCAATGAGCGTTTAATATTCAGTTTCGTGGCAAACTCTTCCTGAGTGAGCCCCCTGAGTTTCCTGAGATACTTAAGGTTTTTACCCGCGTTTGACTGCGACATGCTAATAAATTTGGTGGCAATATACTAAAATTTTTGGTATTTCAAAATGAAAACTAAAAAGCTAAAAACTTTTTTTAGTTCCTATTTTTGATATCCAGATACGACATATGGCTAAAAAGAAAGGCAAAGCAGAAAAGAAAGAGTTCACCATACTGGTCACCAACGATGACGGGATCAATGCACCAGGGATCAGGTATTTGATCGAAGCGGTCAAGGATCTTGGCCGGGTGGTTGTGGTAGCTCCGGATAAACCGCAATCGGGCATGGGCCATGCCATCACGATCGGTTTCCCGCTAAGGATGAGTCCGGTTAAACTGATTGATGGAGTAGAAGCCTGGAGTTGCAGCGGTACACCGGTCGACTGTGTCAAACTCGCTGTGGATAAGGTACTCCACCGTAAGCCGGACCTCTGCCTGAGCGGAATCAATCACGGCGCTAACCACTCTATCAACGTGATCTACTCCGGTACCATGTCGGCCGCCATAGAAGCATCCATCGAAAGCATCCCGTCCGTGGGCTTCTCCCTGCTGGATTACAGCGTAGAGGCAGACTTTACCGGCGCGAAAAAATATGCCAGGCTGATCGTGGAAAGTTTGATGAAGCAAAAAAAGCTCGACAAGCACCTTTGCCTCAATGTCAATTTTCCCGCCATTCCTGAATCACTGATCAATGGTGTGAAAATATGCCGGCAGGCTTACGCCAAATACGAAGAAGATTTCCATGAACGAAAAGATCCGCATGGTAAAAAATATTATTGGCTCACAGGTGCCTTCGTGAATTTTGATGAAGGAAAAGACACTGACGTATGGGCACTGGAAAATAATTTTGTCAGCGTAGTTCCCGTTCAGTTCGACCTGACCAACCACACACTTAAATCCAAACTGGAAAAATCGCTTACATGGTAATATTCAGAAGAGATGACCTTAAGATAGGGATCATCTTAGGACTTTTCGGCCCGATGCTTGGCTTCTTCGGCTACTATTACTGGAAGTTCAGCATGTATAGTTTCAACGAATTCCTTACTGCCCTCAGGATGAATAAACCGCTGATCACCGCCATCACCATCCCCTGTCTACTGGTTAATATCATATTCTTCACTTATTTTATCAATACGAGGAAAGATGAAACAGCTAAAGGTGTTTTTGCTGTTACCATCATGTACGCTGTGGCCGCGCTGCTTTTCAAATTCTTTGGATGAAATATTACCTGATATCCGGTGAGGCATCCGGCGATCTGCATGGCAGTAAACTGATCAGGGAAATCAGGAAAATGGATCAGCAGGCACACATCAGATGCTGGGGAGGGGATATGATGCAAGAAGCAGGCGCAGAACTCGTCAGCCACTATAAGGAAAGGGCTTTCATGGGATTCCTCGAAGTATTCATGAACCTCAGGAAGATCCTCGGATTCATGAAACTTTGCAAGAAAGATTTGTTGGATTTCAACCCGGACGTTGTTGTGTTCATCGACTATCCAGGCTTCAATATTCCCATTGCCAAATTTGCCAAAGAAAAAGGCTTCAAAACCGTTTACTATATCTCGCCGCAGGTTTGGGCTTGGAAAGAAAACCGAGTGCATACCATCCGAAAAGTAGTGGACAGGATGCTGGTCATACTTCCTTTTGAACAGGGATTTTATCAAAAATGGAACTATCCTGTTGAATACGTAGGCCATCCCCTGGTGCAGATCATTGAAGAATTCAAATCATCCAATACAACCTTGCACCCTCCCGCTGTCACAACGGTTGCACTCTTGCCGGGTAGCCGTATGCAGGAGATCAAAAAAAAACTGCCCATTATGCTGGCAGCTACCCGTTTTTTTCCCTCCTGGAGATTTGTGGTTGCTCAAGCCCCTTCTATTGACAAGGAATTTTACGAAGACCTGATTGGCAGGCTGCCCAATGTTGAACTCGTGCAGGGAAAAACATATGCGATTCTCATGCAGTCACACGCAGCACTGGTTACCTCCGGCACCGCTACCCTGGAGACAGCACTGTTCAGGATTCCAGAAGTAGTGTGCTATAAAGGCAGCACCATCTCTTATGAAATCGCCAAACGTTTGATCAAGGTGCCCTATATATCGTTGGTGAACCTGATCCTGGATAAACCCGCCGTGAAGGAACTGATACAAAATGAACTCACCCCGGAGAACCTGCGGGTGGAACTTGAAAAACTAATCAATGATCCTGTCTGCCGGTCACGCCTGATGGACGATTACGAGAGACTTTGGGAAATACTCGCTCAAGGCGGATCCGCCTCTGCAAAAGCAGCTGGTGCAGTGGTAGAAGCCGCAAGCCAAAAATGAGAGGGGTAGAATGAAGGACGTCTTACCCCGCCAAACTACTTAATAACCAGTTTATAAAATAATACGATCAGCGCAAAAAGAAACATCAGGATCGAGATCCGGTTGATCCCATGCATATACTTCACAAACTGTGAGTCAGGCCTGTTTGGATCTTTCTTCCGCAGGTATAAATATTCAGCCAGTTGTTTTAATACACCCATGGCTATTTAACAAAATTCTTAGCCTAAAGTTCGACATCCCTGCCCTTAAAAACATAAAAACAGGGCCTATTTTGACTTTTTCCTTTTACCTTCTCCCTCTCAAATGGATACGCTGACGCATATTGCCCTGGGTGCCTGCATTGGTGAAATGTTTACGGACCGGCAGTTTGGTAAAAAAGCCATGCTTTGGGGAGCATTGGCCCAAAGTATTCCTGATATTGATTTCATCAGCGTAGCCTGGCTGGGTCCTACTGAAGAGCTCATTGCCCACAGGGGTTTCACACACTCTATCCTGTTTGGGATAATGATCACATTCTTCCTTGCCGTAACGGCAGAACGCTTTCACAGACCACACAATATTTCCCTTAAAAAGTGGATATTCTTCCTCGGCACCGAAATTTTTGTTCACTTGCTATTAGATGCATTCAACAATTATGGGGTCGGCTGGTTTGAGCCGTTTTCGAATCGAAGAATTTCCTTTCATACGATTTTTGTGGTAGATCCATTCTTCTCGATCCCGTCCGGTATTGCATGCCTCGCTTTGATCCTTCTTCGATCCAACCATGTAAAGCGGGTGGCATGGGCAAAGGCAGGGATTGGCTTCACCATCATCTACCTCTTATATGCCTTATTCAATAAATCACAAGTGAATAACGACATCAAAGAGCTGGCAGAAAAACAACAGGTATCATATTCCCGAAGTTTCACCACACCCACTCCGTTCAATACCTGGCTTTGGTTTGTGGTGCTGGAGCAGAAAGACGGCTATCAGATAGGCTACCGTTCATTTTTTGACAGGAGCGACAGCCTTCAACTGACCTGGTTCCCCCGTAACGAATATCTCCTGCAAAGCGTCATTCACCATGAAGAAGTGAATGACCTTAAAAAATTCTCACAGGGCTTCTATACTGTGGAAAAAAAATCAGACACCCTGATATTTAATGACCTTCGGTTCGGACAGGAAGTTGGTTGGTATGATCCCAGCCAACCGTTCGCTTTTCATTATTACCTGGATCATCCGGACAACAACGAACTGGTGGTGCAACGCGGACGTTTCGCTAAATGGAACGAAAAAACGTTCAAGAGTTTTCTGGAACGAATAAAGGGCTTCTAATCCTCTTTTTGCTTGAAGTAAAACGTGAATACAAAGAATATTGCCCTAAAGACCTCGTAACTCAACCACTGGAGAAATCGGGTGAGCAAATTGTATTTTTTGATGTAGTCATCGGTGATCCTTATACAGTCTTTCGCAATGGTTCTGTTCATCCACTCCGTAGTCACTTCAGCGAATTCCACGTCCATGATATCCAGGTTTAGTTCAACTGATGCATAAGCGCTGATATCATTGACGTTATACGATCCTACGGTCACCCACTTACGATCATAAGTAGAGAGTTTGGCATGAAGAACGCTTTTGGGATATTCATATACCCTGATCTTGTTTCTCAACATCCACCTGTAGATAAATCGTTCCGCATATTTTGCAATGGGGACGTCTGAAGTGCCTGCAAGGATCAGGGAAATATTCACCCCGCGCTTTGCAGCCTGCACCATATTTTTTCGCATCACCCTTCCGGGCAGGAAATAGCTCGACATGATAATGATATCCTCCTCAGCCCTGTTAAACATCTCAATGTAACTCCGGGAGATCTGGTTCCTTCGCCTGACCCAGTCGTTCCGCCTGACTTTCACTGCGCAATCCCATTCGCTGGGAAATGAAATGGGAGGATTGGCCACTATCGCATTACGAATCGGCTTGGGGAATCTATACCAAAACTCGACACATACTTTGAATAACTCATAAGAGACCTCCCCTTCTGCATGAACGGCCCAGTCCAGCCAGGCAGGCTCCCCTGGCATATCATTATAACGGTTTGAAATATTTATTCCCCCAACCAGTGAAAATCGGTTATCTGTTACCAGGATTTTATGGTGCAACCTTCGTCCAAAATAAAAACTATTGCTTTTCAGGATGGGCTCGAAAAAGCGAAAATATATGCCCGAAGACCTGAGTTGTTCAATGAAACTCAATGGTAAATGCCGGGAGGCATACCCGTCCAGCAACACAAATACCTGCACACCCCTGCGGCTTGCTGACATCAGTTCCTCCCCAATCGATATGCCTGTTTCATCATGATCGAATATGTACGTCTGCAAATGTATCGCATACTTCGCCTGCCGGATCATATCTGTCATTGCTAAAAAATAGCCGGCACCCCCCTGAATCAGTTTCACGCGGTTCCGGAAGGAATACAAGGTAGGCGCAGCAGGGGTTGTTTGAGACATGAGTATGGATAACGATTGGCCGGGATTAAATGATTCCTTTTGTAAAAAATGACTGATTCAGGTCATTTCGACCTATGACGAATATTATCAACTATCCATTTTCTTCAGGGTACATTTAAATATAACAAATAACCTATTGTTTTTCCCTGAAAAGACTCTGCAATTCATAAAAGAAACCGGCGAATTCGCCCGGTTTGCAGGTCGCTTATTCAAAGAAGGCCCAAGGCCAAGGTATGAAATAGCTGAAATGCTTCGTCAATGTTACCTGATCGGGAACAAGTCACTCCCCCTCGTTGGCATAACCGCATTCATCATGGGCCTGGTACTAACTATCCAGCTTAGACCTTCCCTTCTTGAATACGGCGCTGAATCGCAGATCCCTTATATCGTCAGCTATGCCATCATCAGGGAGATAGGGCCAGTAATCACGGCATTGATATTTGCCGGCAAGATAGGTTCCAGTATAGGTGCTGAACTGGGTTCCATGAAAGTTACCGAACAGATCGATGCCATGGAAGTTTCAGGAACCAACCCATTTAAATACCTGGTTGTCACCCGGGTGCTCGCGACCACCCTGATGCTTCCGATACTCGTTATCATTTCTGATGGCATATCCATCATGGGGTCGTTTGTGGGTGTCAACATCAGGGGGGTAATGAGTTTTCAGCTGTTCTTTGACCAGGTTTTCCGATGGCTTAACTTTTCCGATATCTTTCCTGCCGTGATCAAAACTTTTTTCTTTGGATTTTCTGTTGGCATGGTCGGATGTTTTAAGGGCTACCAGACAAGCAGAGGAACAGAAGGTGTAGGCCTCTCTGCGAACTCTTCGGTAGTGATATCCTCAATGCTTATTTTCCTGATAGATCTGATTGCCGTTCAGATCACTGATATTCTCGGATTCAATTGATGGAAACAACGAATACCATATTAAAGGAATCATCATTACATGTATCCACAAAACCTATCATAAGCATCAGGGGTCTAAAAATCGCTTTTGGCTCAAACGTGGTGCTTGACGGTTTTAACCTTGACCTGAACAAAGGTGAAAGTATTGTTGTACTTGGAAAATCAGGTTCCGGAAAATCTGTGTTGATAAAATGCATCATCGGTCTCCTGACACCGGATGCAGGGGAAGTGCTGATATTTGGTGAAGATGTGCTGAAGATGAACCATTACCAGCTTGATCAGGTGAGGGCCAGATTGGGATTCTTATTTCAAAGTAACGCGCTATACGACTCTATGACCGTCAAAGAGAATCTTGAATTTCCGTTAAGACGTCACTGGATAAAAATTGACCAGAAGAAAGTCGACAAGATGGTCATTGAAGCACTTACCAATGTTGGGCTGGCCCACACCGTCAATATGATGCCTTCCGAACTCTCCGGCGGGATGCGCAAACGGATAGCACTGGCAAGAACGCTGATCCTGAGGCCCGAGGTCATACTTTATGACGAACCCACTACCGGTCTCGATCCCGTTACAGGAAAAGAGATCAGCGAACTGATGGTAGAAATTGCAGACCATTACCAGACCAGCGCTATCGTTATTTCTCATGATATGAGATGTGTAAGGAGAACGGCAGAACGTATTGCTGTGCTGATCAATGGCAAATGTTATGCGCAGGGAACCTATGATGAACTGAAAAAATCAACAGATATTTTGATCAAACAATTTTTTGATACCTGAGATATGGCTAAACCACTCAAAAATCTGGTAAAACTTGGCATCTTCGTCATATCAGGGTTTCTGATACTGATCATTGCATTGTTCTTGATCGGAAAGAATCAACACCTGATCGGTTCACATTTTTCACTCAGAACCCATTTCCCAAATGTGGGCGGACTACGAACGGGAAATAACGTTCGCTATGCCGGCATTGAGGTTGGCACTGTAAAATCCATTGAGATCATCAACGATACCACTGTTGAAGTGACCATGATGATAAGCAGGAAAATGAAAACAGTGATCCGTAAAAATGCCATGGCAAGCCTGGGTGCTGATGGCCTGATGGGAAACAAGGTGGTGAATATCGTACCGGTCGAAGCAACGGCAGAACTTGCTCAGGAAGGTGATCTCCTGACATCACAACGGTCAGTTGAATTTGACGAAATACTTCGGGCACTTTCTGGTACCAGTGAAAACATACATGTTATCTCGGAGAATCTGAAAGAGACGGTGTTTAAGGTCAATAACAGCAAGGGCATGTGGAAACTGCTATCAGACAGCAATCTCGCTGTTAACCTGACCAGAGCATCTCATCATCTCGAGAAGGCAACGATGAACGCCCATACCTTGACCCGGGATGTCGGGGAGATCGTTGCCGATGTGAAATCAGGAAAGGGACCCGCCGGCACTATTCTTCGAGATACGGCCATGGCTTCTTCACTGAAATCATCCGTTGACCAACTCCAGGACATTGCGAAAAGTGCAAGCATCTTAGCAAAAGATCTCGATAGCGTTGTTACCAGGATCGACAGGAAAGTAGAGGACGGACCGGGACCGGTCAACCTCGTGTTGAACGACACGGCAGTTTCCGGAAACATCCGCAGAACGCTGGCCAATGTTGAAAAAGGATCAGCCTCCTTTAATGAAAACATGGAAGCCATGAAACACAACTTCTTTTTCAGGGGGTATTTCAAGAAACAAGAAAAAGGGAAAAAAGAACAGAACAAATAGGCCTAAGCCTTATTGAACAGCTTTAATACCGGCTCCCTCAGGCCATCAGCTGCCGGCGAACTATAAAACTCTACCACTTCGGCGATGCTGTCCGGGTTCATCCAGGTTGAAAAATCCGCATCCGGCATAGAGGCCCGGTTCTGTGGAGTATCAATGATACTCGGAACAATCACTGAGCTTACCACATTGGCAGCCCCGGCAGATTCGTTCAAAATTTCCGCCAATCGAAAAATCAGTGATTTGGTTAATCCATAGGCCACGGTATCCTTACTGGCACGCATATCTGATCCGGGCCTTGATCCAACCATAAAGATACGTCCATAGCCCTTCTCCATCATATGAATGAAAACAGGCCTGGCGATATGATAAGCCGTTTCAACATTCAGTCGGTATTGCTTAAAGATCTCGGCCGACCGGGTAATTTGGATGTTTCCCATGACAAAACCGCCAGTTGTCAGAACGGCAACGTCGATATCCCCATGTTTGAGTGCAATATCTCCAACCAGGCGCTCCACAAATGGCTCATCATTCAGGTCTGCCTCATATTTTGCAAACATGGGTGAAGAATGTACCAGAGAAACCGGGTCATCAGGAATCACTATGGCTGTCACCCGGCTTCCAGCAGCTAAAAATCTGTTAACCAATGACTTACCCAAATTTCCGCTGGCACCTGTTATTAAAACATGTCGCATATCCCAAAAATACGGAAGCTGAACGGGTTATGAAAAAGAAGGCTTTCAGAGAAGCGTTTACGAAATCGGAAAAAACTCGTGCCCTGTTTAACCATTTAACCCTTCTGATGTTGATATATCCGACACATTGAGAGAAATTTGCAGCTTAACCTGAATGGAGAATATGTACGACGAAAATGACGATATTTTAGAACAGGTAACATCATCAGAGTATAAATACGGCTTTGTTACAGACATCGAGACGGATTCGGCTCCTAAGGGCCTGAGTGAGGACATTGTTCGGTTCATTTCTGCAAAAAAGAAGGAACCTGAATGGTTGCTGGCATGGCGGCTGAAAGCCTATCGCCAGTGGTTGGACATGGTGGAACCGAAATGGCCCAATGTGGAATACCCTCCGATCAACTACCAGGATATCATCTACTACTCGGCACCAAAGCAAAAAATTGCCCCAAATAGTTTGGACGAAGTGGACCCGGAGTTGAGAAAAACTTTCGAAAAATTGGGCATATCACTGACAGAACAAAAAAGACTGAGCGGCATCGCCGTAGATGCTGTAATGGACTCGGTTTCGGTGGCTACCACGTTCAAGGAAGAACTTTCTGAGCTGGGCATCATCTTTTGTTCCATGTCTGAGGCCGTTCAGGAGCATCCTGAACTGATCAAAAAATATTTGGGGTCCGTGGTACCTGCCACTGACAATTACTTCTCGGCGTTAAATTCAGCGGTCTTCACGGATGGCTCTTTCTGCTTCATACCAAAAGGAGTCAGATGCCCCATGGAACTATCCACCTATTTCCGCATTAACGCGGCAAACACGGGCCAGTTTGAGCGCACATTGATCGTAGCAGAAGAAAGTTCATACGTAAGCTATCTTGAGGGATGTACGGCGCCGATGCGTGACGAAAATCAGCTTCATGCTGCTGTGGTTGAGATTGTGGCCGAGGCCCATGCAGAGGTCAAGTATTCCACGGTGCAGAACTGGTATCCCGGTGATAAGGAAGGCAAAGGCGGTATCTATAATTTTGTAACCAAGCGGGGAATCTGCCAGGGTGATCATTCCAAAATTTCCTGGACGCAGGTAGAGACTGGTTCTTCTATTACCTGGAAATACCCAAGTGTGATCCTGAAAGGGGATTACTCGGTAGGCGAATTCTATTCGGTTGCTGTAACCAATAATTATCAGCAGGCTGATACCGGAACCAAAATGCTGCATATCGGCAAAAACACCAGGAGCAGGATCGTTTCAAAAGGGATCTCGGCCGGCTTCAGCAACAATAGCTATCGTGGTCTGGTACAGGTCGGTCGTAAAGCCATCAACTCAAGAAATTTTTCTCAATGCGATTCACTGCTGCTTGGCGATAAATGTGGCGCACATACTTTTCCTTATATCGAAGTGAAGAATAGCAATTCCATGGTGGAACATGAGGCTACCACTTCCAAGATTGGCGAAGACCAGATCTTCTATTGCAACCAGCGCGGTATTGATACTGAAACCGCTGTTGCCCTGATCATCAACGGTTTTGCCAAAGAGGTCATGAATCAACTGCCTATGGAATTTGCCGTGGAAGCACAAAAACTCCTCGCCATCTCCCTGGAAGGTAGCGTGGGATAGGGATTAGCAGATTGACTGATTGGCTAATTGACTCATTATTTTTTTACTTGAATTGAAAGATATTATGTTAAAGATCACAGGTTTACATGCATCGATTGAAGAGAAGCAGATATTAAGGGGGATCAACCTTGAGATCAAACCCGGAGAAGTGCACGCGATCATGGGACCCAATGGGTCGGGAAAAAGCACACTGGCTTCCGTATTGGCCGGAAGGGCTCAATATGAAGTAACTGGCGGTACAGTTGATTTCATGGGAAAGGACCTGTTGGATATGTCGCCTGAAGACAGGGCGCGCGAAGGTGTATTTCTGGCCTTCCAGTATCCGGTGGAGATCCCCGGAGTAAGCACTACCAATTTCATCAAGACGGCCGTTAATGAGACCAGGAAATATCGTGGCCTCGAACCACTTGATGCGGTATCGTTCTTGAAAACAATGAAAGAAAAAATGAAGCTGGTGAACATTGACCAGTCGCTACTCAGCAGGTCGCTCAACGAAGGTTTTTCCGGCGGCGAGAAAAAGCGCAATGAGATCTTTCAAATGGCCATGCTCGAACCCAAATTGGCGATACTGGACGAGACTGATTCAGGGCTGGACATTGACGCTTTGCGCATTGTAGCCAATGGCGTGAATCAGTACAGAAATAAAGACAACGCCTTCCTGTTAGTGACACACTATCAGCGGCTGCTAGATTACATCGTCCCGGACTTTGTACACGTACTATACAACGGCCGAATTGTAAAATCCGGAACCAAAGAGCTTGCCATGGAATTGGAAGAAAGAGGATATGATTTTATCAAAAACGAATTGGCAGTATCTGAAGGAGCATGACTATGAGTGACGTTATTCAAAATATTAATAGAGCTTTCCAGCCAACAGGACCACTTGTGAAAATCAAGTCGCAGGCGCTGGCCGACTTCAACAAATATGGTATTCCAACGGTAAAGCACGAGGAGTGGAAATATACCCGCGTAAGCGGACTGTTACAGGTTCCGTTTGCCATACAGGCAGAAAACGACATTGAACCCGAGCTGCTGCAACAATATTTGTTGCCCTGCAGCAAGGACGGATACCTGATCAACTTTGAAAATGGAAAGTTCGCTTCATCGGCATTGTCCATCGAAGGCGTAACGATACTCCCCTTAGCTGAAGCCAATCAATCTGATTTTTCTGCATTGGTAGACATGCATCTTGGTCGTTCTGGTAAATATCATCCGGATGGGATCAACGCCATGAATACCGCTTTTGCAGAGTTTGGCGCATTCCTGTTTGTGAAAAAAGGACAAAAGGTTGATAAACCGGTATACATCAATTATATCAGTGACAACAGATCTGTTCCCACGTTATCCATGCCGAGAATGTTCGTCTATATATCGCAGGGTGCTGAAATAGAAATTGTTGAGCATTTTATTTCGTTGGGCACACAGGATTGCTTTACCAACCAGATCACCGAAGTGGTTGTGGAGCAGGATGCTGTAGTGAATCATTATAAGATCCAGAATGAAGGGCCATTTGCCAGCCAGGTAAGCACTACCCATTTCACGCAGATCGGAAAATCATTGACCAACGCCACTACTATCTCCCTGAGCGGCAATGTTCTCCGGAATAACCTGAATATGGTCATGGAAGCGGAACACGGCGAGTCTCACATGTATGGCCTCTATTTACTGGATGGGAAGACACATTGCGATAATCATACGATCGTTGACAACGTAATGCCCCATTGCTTCAGCAATGAGCTTTACAAAGGCATTATGGACGGCGAATCCACAGGGGTATTCAACGGGAAGATCTTTGTGCGTAAAGACGCGCAAAAAACTAACGCGTACCAGTCTAACAAGAACGTACTGTTAACGGACATGGCCAGTGCCAACACCAAGCCGCAGCTGGAGATTTACGCAGACGATGTGAAGTGTTCCCATGGCTGTACCATAGGCAAGTTAGACGAGGAGGCGCTTTTCTACCTTCGCGCCAGGGGCATTAGTGAAAGGAATGCAAAATCATTGCTATTACATGCTTTTGCAGTCGATATTCTTGAGAATATAAAATCAGAACCGCTCCGGGCGTATGTGGACCAGTTGATCTCAGAACGGCTGGAGTTTAATTTTTAATATGGAGTGTAATTCTTAATATGGAAGCGATCAAGGCGGGATATGATGTTTATGAACTGAGAAAGCAGTTCCCTGTATTGCAAAGGGAATTGAAAGGGAAACCGCTGGTGTACTTTGACAATGCCGCCACATCTCAGAAGCCCCGGATAGTGATCGATGCCCTGGTTGATTACTACAGTAACTACAATGCTAACATTCATCGTGGCATCCATACCCTTGCAGAGGAAGCCACTGCGGCCTATGAAGCGTCAAGGGAAGCCTGCCGTGACTTCATAGGCGCATCCTCTACGGAAGAGATCATCTTCACCAGGGGTACAACTGAGGGCATCAACCTGGTCTCCCATACCTGGGGGCGTCAGAATATCAGCAAAGGTGATGAGATCATTATTTCCACCCTTGAACATCATTCCAACATCGTTCCGTGGCAAATGCTCGCTGAAGAGAAGGGAGCTATCATACGGGTGATCCCTATCAACGACCAGGGTGACATTCTCCTGGACGAATATTACAAACTGCTGAACAGCAGAACAAAGCTGGTCTCCATTGTACATGCTTCTAATTCACTGGGCATCATCAATCCTGTTCGGGAGATCATCGAAGCGGCCCACCATGTTGGTGCGGTAGCGATGCTGGATGGAGCGCAGTCTACCGTTCACCTGGACATCAACGTGGTGGAGCTCGACTGTGATTTCTTCGCTTTCTCATCGCACAAATTATACGGTCCTACAGGTGTAGGTGTTTTGTATGGCAAGAAGGAATTACTGGAGGCCATGCCTCCATTTCATGGTGGTGGTGAGATGATCAAGGAAGTGAGTTTTGAAAAAACAACCTACAACGACCTGCCTTATAAGTTTGAAGCCGGAACGCCCAATATCGCGGATACCATTGCCATGAAAACGGCGATCGACTTCATACATGCACTGGGCAAAGATCATATCAGGCGCCATGAAAATGCGCTGCTGCAGTATGGCACAGAGCAACTTAGCCTTCTCAATGGTGTACGCATCATCGGCAATGTGGCAGATAAAGTAAGCGTTATTTCATTTGTAGTGGACGGCATTCATCCGCAGGACCTCGGCATTCTGCTCGATAACCAGGGCATTGCGGTCCGTACAGGATCCCACTGCACCATGCCCCTCATGCAATGCCTGAATATCTCCGGTACCACGAGGGCTTCATTTGCAGCTTATAATACGCACGAAGAAATTGACAGGCTTGTGAAAGGGCTGGATAAAGCCATAAACATGTTACTGTGATGCCGGGCTCCATTGAACAGATAGAACAGGAGATCGTTGAAGAATTTTCCCTTTTCGACAGTTGGGAAGACAAATACGAATACATCATCGATATGGGGAAGAAACTTCCGCCGTTGAGCGATGTGCATAAAACAGAAGAGAATAAGATCAAGGGTTGCCAGTCGCAGGTTTGGATGCACTCCAACCAGGAAGACGGCAAAGTATATTATCAGGCTGACTCGGACGCGATGATCGTTAAGGGTCTGATCAGTATGCTGGTGCGGGTATTCTCCGGGCAAACGCCGGAAGATATCATCCATGCGCCGGTCACATTTATCGATGAGATCGGAATGACCAGTCATCTTGCCCAGACCAGATCGAACGGATTGAGGGCCATGTTAAAACAAATGAAACTGGACGCCCTGGTTTGGAAGTCAAAGAATTGAACGGCGGATCGGAAGGCCTTCATTGACCTGAAAAAAAGGAATAAAAATGTTAAACGAACAGGAGTTGAAAGATAAAGTGATTGCAATGATCCAGGAGATACATGACCCTGAGATCCCTGTAAACATTTGGGATCTGGGGTTGATATACGAAGTCAACATCCTTCCCATAAACAATGTAGAGGTAGTGATGACCCTCACCGCTCCGAGCTGCCCCGCTGCCCAAAGTCTTCCCCATGAAGTAGACCAGAAGATCAGAACCATCGAAGGGGTCAATGATGTACATGTAGAAGTCACCTGGACGCCATCATGGAATAAAGACATGATGAGTGAAGTGGCAAAGTTGGAACTTGGGTTTATGTAACTCCCCAAAAAGCTATTGCACCCTGGTCAGGTCCAGGTCGTGAAAATCAAAACTAAAGTCTGTCAGCGGCGAAATGGCCTTCATTTTCATGCCCGAAGGCTTACCGTCCATATCCAGTGTAAACATCACATAAGCATCCGCATCGAAAGACCTGTCATCCCATTTTACAATGAATGTGTTTCCCTTGTAGTAACTTACATCACCCCTTAGGCGGGGAGACCTGATGCTATTCATCCTCATCTTTCCGTTCACTAGTGATATGACAACATCCCCGAACCACGGATCCCGGTAGGTGCCTGCAAATAATGAAGGAGATGGTTTGGCCGATGCTGATTTATGCTGGACGTCAATCTCTTGCTGAATTTGATCCCGGATCTTACGGGCTTCTGCCTCTCCCCTGAGCACGATGTCGTGCATTTGTTTAACCCTGTTTGTTGCAGGAATATTCAGGTAGCTGTCTTTAATCGTATTCGTTATCGCCGTAAACGCAGCACCTGACTGCTGGTTGGTCAGCACAATGATGCCCAGATTCAATTCAGGCAGCAATGTGATTTGAGTAACCACGCCAGCCAGTCCGCCTGTATGAGTTACCTGCTTATAACCTTTAACATCCGACAGGAACCAACCCAGGCCGTAAGCCGAAAAATGCGTGTTGTAAGGTGGAATAGTACGGGCGGATAATATCGTTTGCGGACTCCACATCTCCTCATGCACGTCCTCACTGAATAGTTGTTGACCGTTTGGTAATTTGCCATGGTTCATCTGGGTAATGATCCATTTACTAAGGTCAGTGACATTGCTTACCATACCTCCGGCAGCATTCGCCGTTTCACTCCAGTCGATCGTGAGGGCTTGGACCTTACCATCCACAGGGGCATGGGGATCTATCAAATTAGATCTGTTCTTAACCCTTGTCATCGACGCGGCAGTGGCTGTCATACCCAATGGCTTTAGAAACCGGCTCTCGATAAATTCTTCCCAACGCTTGCCTGATGCTTTGGCGATCACTTCACCGGCAACGATGTACAGCAGGTTGTCATAATCGTATTTTGTCCGAAACCCTGACACCGGCTTCAGATACCTGAGGTTATGTATGATCTCTTCTTTTGAAAAACTACTTGAATCAGGAAACATCATCAAGTCACCTGCCCCCAATCCCAGGCCGCTTCTGTGGGTTACAAGATCCCTGATGGTAAACTCGGCAGTGACATAGGGATCATACATTTTGAAGCCCGGTATATAATCAGTCACCTTGTCGTCCCATGTTAGTTTTTTCTCATTCACCAATATTCCGAGGGCTGCAGTGGTGAAAGCCTTGCTGTTGGATGCAATTCCAAAAAGCGTATTCTCATCTACTTTCTGCATGGTCTTTAAAGACCTGACACCATATCCTTTGGCATGCACAAGCTTTCCGTCTTTCACAACGCCAACGGCAATACCAGGGACGTCAAACGTCTTCAAAACGAGTTCAGTCAGACTGTCAATCTGTTTGGAACTAACGGGTTGCGAGAATAGTGAAGCGTTCACCAACAGGACGAGGAACGAAATAACTACAGTAGCCTTTTTCATGGGTACTCACTAATATTCAAGGATTTTTTTAATCTCCGCTTCGATGGATACATAATCCCGTTTTGAGATCCTGTCTTTTGTAAAAACAGAGCTCCCTACTCCAAGGGCATAAGCGCCTGCATCGAACCATTTCTTAACTGTAGCTTCATCGAACTGAACGCCGCCGGTAACCACTATTCTCATGTGCGGAAGTGGGGCGAGTACGTGTTTCAAATAGTCGGGCCCCACCGTTCCACCGGGGAACAATTTGATCACGGGCGAACCCGCGTTATAGGCCTTATACATTTCAGTAGGTGTTAAACAGCCTGGAATATATGGGATGTTGCTTTTCCTGCAGAACTTGGCAGTGGGCTTATCAAAAATGGGGGCTATGATGAAATCAGCTCCGGCTTCAATGAAATGCCCTGCAGTTTCTTCATTGAGGATCGTTCCTGCTCCAATGCTCATATCAGGACATTCTTTTTCAACCCAGGGCACGATCTGCCGGAAAACTTCCAGCGCCATCGTATCGCGGTTGGTCAGTTCAAAAGCCCTTAATCCTGCCTTGTAGCAAGATTTGATCACCATCTTGCAAACCTCTGCATCGGCATAATTGAACAGTGGGAGAAACCGGGTGTCACTCAACTTTTTATTAACCGCTTCAGCAGTAAATCTTGCCATAATTACTTATTTATTCTTATTCTTATCTTTTTACCCGGCCACCCGTGTTTCCTTCCATCAGTCCCCATACTTCATCTTCTGAAACCAGATTGTAATCACCCTCAACGGAGTGCTTTAAAACGGCTGATGCCGCAGCGAAATTGATCTTGTCCGGGTCGTTATAACCCGAAAGAGATGCGAAAATAAAACCTGAGATAAAGGCGTCGCCACTTCCTATCCGATCGATAATATTATCAATATCGTGTGTTTTTGTCTCAAACACAACATTTCCATTCCAAAAAACGCCACTGAGGCTGTTGTGAGAGGCACTGGCGCTTGTTCTTCGCGAGGCGAGCATACACTCCATACTACTAAATCTCTTCTTCATCGCTTCTGCAACCGCGCTGTAATGAACCCCGTCCCCGCGTATCCCAAAAATACTTTCGGTATCAGACTCGGCGGCCACGATAACCTGGCTAAGGTCAACCAGGGGCTCGAGGATCTCACCCGGGGTTTTACCGTACTTCCACAAACCTGACCTGTAATTGATATCCGCTGACACCATCACCCTTTTTTCGCGTGCTACCTTCAAGGCAGCCAGCAGGCAATCTGCCGCTCCCTGTGAAATGGCGGGGGTAATGCCCGTCCAGTGAAACCATTTGGCCCCGTCGAGGATGGAGTTCCAGTCAAAGCTGTTGGCATTAATGCCGGCAAATGAAGACGGAAGCCTGTCGTACGTGATCGCTGTAGCCCGGTTAATGGCACCTGGTTCTACAAAATACAGCCCTAAACGACCATCTGTGAATGTGATATGTTCAACATTTACATTCATTTTCCTGAGATTCGCCAGCGCAGCCTTCCCAAGGGCATTGTCTGGAAAGCTGGTAATATGAGCAGCAGATCTGCCCCAGTAGGCTAAGGCACAGCTGACGTTTGCCTCAGCGCCACTGTAAAGAATATCTAACTGATCGGTTTGAAGGAGTTTTTTACGGCCAGGAGGGGTCAACCTCATCATAACCTCTCCGAAAGTTATAACATCAGACATGCCCTAAAGTTAGGGGATTATGAATTACGTGTATGCTTGATACAGGCAGGGGCTTTCCGTACTGTCCCCTACCTACTAAACAAATGATTCCACAGCTACATGGCATACGGCAAGGGGCATCTAATTTATGACCATGTAAGGGAGCTTCAATAGTTTGGGTTTCTGATGGGTGAAAAAAAGGCGAGTCTGCTGAGCCCGCCTCAAACTCCAAAATAATAATTATTTCATTTTGCGAAACTGGTAGAAAACGCCTAATTGAAATATGTTGTTTTTTATCCCTGATTCATTTTTACTACTATCGGTGAGTCCCAGATTACAACGGGCGTCAACACCAAAGCCACCTTTAAAAAGAAACCAAAGCCAAAGGCCCAGGCCAGATCTGCGTTTGTGCATCCACTTTAAATATCCGTTTCCCTATTGCCAACGTCTGTTTTTGCTGATGCTAAAAGGCCCACTTGCGGGCCAGTCTCCAACTGGAAGCCGTTGTTGAAGATATACTGGACAAGGACGGGGAGATTGACGTAATTCAACTTACTTATTCGGTCGCCGTCGTAATTACTCCCCTGGGATGAGAACAGTAATTCAGGTTGCAGCGCAAAATGGTAGTTCGGGTGAATGTAGGCAAATAAGCCAAGATGCACGCAGGTATTGTTTCAGCGTTACCGTCCAGATCTCTGTTGAGCGTGTAAAAATTCAGTCCCCCGTTCACTCCCGGTTCCACTGATTTTGCAAAAACGGACTGCGCGTTGGTCTGCCCCATTTGTCGTCAGAAACAGAGCGACCATGATCATTGGCTTCTTCAAATCTATGATCAAGAAAGCTTTTTAAATTCGATACCATACACAGGCTACCCGAAAAAAAGAGTAAGCGCTTTATGATTACTCTCTTACTTTGAAAGAGGTTCCTACTGCCAGAAAATTAATTGCATGGAAATCCGGATTGGCTAATTTTAGCCTTCAATATAGACAACATGGATCAAACTACCCTTGGAATTGGCACCCGCTTACAGCACACCCGTTTTGGCCCCGGCGTGATCGTTGGTATCAAATACGCCACCTACCTGATCTCATTCATGAACGAAGGCATTATAGAGATCGACAAAACGGACAGCAACCTGGATGAGATCGTTCCGGAAAACGTAACCGCAGAAATCGAGACCCATAGCGAGGTTGAAAAAAGCTTGTTGAAGATCCTGCGGCTATGGGGCGGAATAACGGAAACGGTTCCCCTGGGGGAACGCTGGCAAAACGGTAAGATGCTGCTGCAGCCGGCTGACAAAACGCTAAAGCCTAAAGAAATTCCGATTGAAGATTTCTTTCATAAGATCGTTATGCTCCGCGACCGGCTAAGGGTGCTTGAACAAAACATCAACAGCAGTAAAACGCTGCACGATGAGGAAAAGGTGAACATACAGCAATACATCACCCGGTGTTACGGCTCCCTGACCACATTCAACGTATTGTTCCGGAATAAAGAACAATGGTTCATTGGGGAAAAAACGGGTTCATCAGATTAAGCCGCGTATGTCGCAGGGAGCAGAAACCAGCCAACATGCTGTTCATCCAACCGCGCATTGAGCGGCAGCTGCGAGGAAGGACCTTCCTGAATTTTTTCCTTTCTTTTCCATGATGCTATAAGTTGTAGGCGTTACTTAAAAGACCGCACGAGTTTGTTGATCTGGTTATCCGACAAGTCGCCACTGATCACCCCCTGGTGTTTAAATGATAATGATTGTCCGGGTTGCCATTCCACTTTGGCCGTTGGCTGTCCGTATGAAACTATAGCCAGACATATGAAGGGGAGTAAAACGATTAGTGATGATCTCATCTTAAAATTTTATCTATACTCAGATCAGGATAGAACGAAAAATTAAAGGAGCTTGACAATATTTGATACAACCGATTTACTATCTACAATGATTCTCGCGGTAGCGGTACCTGGAGGAATAAGAAATCCTGAAAATGCATATAGACCCGAGAGGATGGAGGGTGTGTTGGGGAATGATGATCCCGCCATCATGTAACCCCTGAATAAGAACTTGTTTCGTTTGCTGCATGACGATATCTTCGCCGGTAAGGTGTTAATCGGCACCGACGGCATCTTATTCATTTTATTTCATTTCATTTTATGAAGCTGAACGCAACGCTTTTTATCCTGATTATCTTATTTTCTGCGAGACATCTTTATTCCCAATCAACGGGTATCATACCGCAGCCCGCTGAAACAGTCATTGGCAAAGGAACTTTCAATTTCAATGCAAACACGTCAATCTATTATACTGATCAGGA
>Ga0164293_10001252_pt1 | contig 21254 bp, 17 predicted proteins | sample GEODES118metaG_FD_111487 | JGI IMG/M metagenome (GOLD analysis project Ga0164293, IMG submission 111487) | Eutrophic lake water microbial communities from Lake Mendota, Wisconsin, USA - GEODES118 metaG | ecosystem: Environmental > Aquatic > Freshwater > Lake | place: USA: Lake Mendota...
CACAGGCAACTTTATCACCCGGAAGCACGACATCAAATTTTCCTTCATCATTTACTCCATCAGGAAGTATCAATTTAAGTTCTTATACAGGAACCATTTATATTGCCTTTAAGTATGAAGGTGCTGATCCAAGCGGAACAGCTACTGATAGAACATCGGCATGGGAGGTTGATAACGTGAGGGTACTCGGACTTTAATTTAATTGCACAAATTTTAGTAAAGAGCCATCTCATCCAAAGATGGCTCTTTATAAAAAAAATTTTCTTAAATACTTGATGATGAAAAAAATCTTTACTTTTTTATTGATGCTGGCAGCAATGGCAGGTCATTCGCAATCAACAACAATAGTCATCAGCCAGGTTTATGGTGCAGGAGGTAATACCGGTGCAACTTTAAATGCCGATTTTGTTGAACTGCATAATATTTCTGCCGTACCTCAAAGCACAGCAGGTTTTTCTATCCAGTATGCGTCTGCAACTAATACAGCTACATGGACGGGTGTTTCTGCCTTGCCAACGGCTACCATTCCTGCCGGAGGGTATTATCTTATTCAGATGAGCACTACCGGATTAACAGGGGTTGCTTTACCAACCCCGGATTATGTGTCTAATCCACCCATTGCAATGGGCGGCGTGAATGGGAAGGTTGCCTTGGTGAATAATACCACGCCACTGGTAAGTTCAGGAGCAGGATGCCCAACCACTGCATCAGCAGTGATTGATTTTGTAGGTTATGGTTCTGCAAACTGTGGTGAAACTGCGCCTACACCCGGACTAACGGTAACGGATGCCATATTCAGAAATAACAACGGTTGTACTGATACCAACAATAATCTGGCAGATTTCAGTCTGGCCCCAGTTGCACCTCGTAACAGCTCAAGCCCGGTATCTGTTTGTGGAGGCCCTTCCGGCCCGGCCATTTCAGTTAGCGCACTTACTGCATTTGGAAACGTTTGTATCAACACAACTGTTGGCCCGAATAGCTTTGTTATCACTGGTTCAAATCTTACAACTGCTGATATCGTTGTTGGTCCTTTAGCAGGGTTTACTTTTTCCACAACATCAGGAGGGATTTTTGTAGGCACATTGACTATCGCACATGCTGCCGGAGCATTGACGCAACCGGTTTTTGTAAAATTCACACCCACAGCCATTGCATCTTATAATGGAAACATTGCAGTAATCGGAGGTGGGGTGATCACTGCGGTAAATGTAGCCGTTGTTGGGGCCGGGGCAAATATACCTCCATCTGTTGTAACCGGCGCCGCAAGTGGTATCACGGGTACAACTGCCACTGCAGGCGGAACCATCGGATCGAATGGTTGTACAGCTGTCACAGGATACGGAATTGAGTACAGCACCACAAACGGATTTACTCCAGGTACAGGAACTGTTGTAAGTTCTGGTAACCTTTCGGGGGGTAGTTTTACTTCTTCACTTACAGGATTAACTCCGGGAACTACCTACTATTATGTGGCTTATGCAACAAACGGTGGAGGGACCGGCTATGGTATGCAGATGTCGTTTACCACTGCACCTCCTGTAACACCCATTTTTAGTGCAGGTGCACTTTCAGGTTTTGGTAGTGTGTGTATCAACAGTAATGGAGGGCCGAATAGTTTTATTTTATCCGGAACAAATCTTACAACAGCAAATGTGGTGATTGGGCCTTTTGCAGGCTATACTTTTTCGACCACTTCAGGAGGTACCTATCAAAACAGTTTGAACCTTACACAACCAGGAGGTACTTACAATCAACCCATTTTTGTAAAATTCACTCCAACAGCAGTTGCAACTTATAATGGTAATATACCAGTTACGGGAGGGGGAGCACCTGCTTTTAGTGTACCCGTAACCGGTAGTGGTGTAAATGCCGCTCCTGCTGTTACAACAGGAAGTGCGAGTGCTATCACGGCAAACAGTGCAACCCTTGCAGGAACGATTTCATCAAACGGATGTTCAGCGGTAAGTGGTTACGGTATAGAATATAGCCTGGTAAATGGTTTCGCCAATGGTTCAGGAACTTCCATATCAGGTACCAACCTTAGCGGTTCCGGATACAGCGTAAACTTATCCGGTTTAACAGCCGCAACCACCTATTATTATAAAGCTTTTGCAACCAATGCCGGTGGAACAGGTTACGGCATGCAAATGAGTTTTACTACAGCAGCTCCACCACCGGCTTCATTTTCCGCAACAGCATTGCCAGGATTTGGTCTGGTATGTGTTAACAGTGTTTCAGCACCCATTTCTTTCGACCTGAGCGGTGTGAACCTTAACAACAGCAATATTGTAGTTGGACCATTCAGTGGTTATCTCTTTTCATCAACTGCAACCGGCACTTTTACACCTTCTTTGACTATAACCCAACCGGGGGGAACTTTTAGCCAAACTATTTTTGTGCAATTTGCACCTGTGGCTGAAGCGAGTTATGATGGTAATGTTCCGGTAACCGGAGCTGGTGCTTCTTTACTTAACGTGCCGGTACTGGGAACAGGAATTGTTTCAATCCCTTTTGTAGTTACAAGTGATAGTTTGTTAGTAAGTCCGAATATCGTAGTAGCCAATGGAATCCTTGCCGACCCAGGTTGTACTGCAGTAATCGCTTACGGAATCGAATACAGCGGGGTTAACGGCTTTGCAGATGGAACAGGTACTAAAGTTCCCGCTACCAACCTAACAGGTAATGATTTTTCAAGCCGTTTAACAGGATTGGTTCAGAATACGGCTTATTACTACAAAGCATATGCACAAAACACCGGTGGTATTTCCTATGGAGAGCAAAAATTGTTTTTTACCCCGGCATTTCCCTCCGGTTTGGTAATCTATTCAACACCGGCCATCAGGGGAACGCTACTACATTATTCAGTTAATGGTATTAAGCCTGGAAATTATACCATGAGGCTGATTAATTACATGGGTCAGGAAGTAGCCAGAAAACCTATGATTGTTCAGTTAGACTTTATTGATGCCCGTTACTTATTACCGGAAAGTTTACCCATTGGCCCTTATATACTTCAATTGGTTAGTCCTGATTTTCAGGTGCAGCAATCTTTTATGGTTCAGTAAAGTTTTGATATCGTTATTAAAGCCCCGGTTGATCCGGGGTTTTTTGTGCTTGTTAATTTGAGTGTTGTCTGAATGTCAAGCTGTCAGCAAAATGCTTATGGTATTGAATTTGACCATCTACTTTAAAAATATAGTATCATGCAAAAAGGTCAAATCAGGGTACAAACAGAGAATATTTTCCCTATTATTAAGAAATTTCTTTACAGTGAACATGACATTTTTATCCGTGAACTTGTCAGTAATGCAGTAGATGCCACTCAAAAAATAAAAACCCTTTCATCGATCGGTGAAGCTAAGGGTGATCTGGGAGAGCTTCGTATTGATATCAGCATCGATGCAGAGCAGAAAACGCTTACTATAGCAGATAAAGGGGTAGGGATGACAGCCGAAGAAATAGACAAATACCTCAATCAGGTGGCATTTAGTGGAGCTGAAGAATTCCTTCAAAAATACAAAGGCCAGAATGAAGCCAATATCATCGGTCATTTCGGACTTGGTTTTTACAGTTCATTTATGGTGAGCAATCAGGTGGAAGTAATCAGTAAAAGCTTTCGCGAGGGTGCTGTTGCGGTAAAATGGACCTGCGATGGCAGTCCGGATTTCACTTTGGAAGAAACAGAAAAAGCAGATCGTGGTACCTCTATCATTTTACATCTGAATGAAGATAGCTTAGAATTTCTGGAGCCTGAACGCATCCGAACTGTTTTACAGAAGTTCTGCAAATTCCTTCCGGTGCCCATCTTCTTCGAAGAAAAGCAAATCAATAATCCTACACCGGCATGGACACGTAAGCCATCAGAACTTACACCTCAGGATTATCAGGATTTTTATAAGGAATTGTACCCTTTCAGTGAAGCCCCTTTGTTTTGGATACACCTGAATGTAGATTATCCTTTTAACCTTACCGGAATCCTTTATTTCCCGAAGATCAAACAGAGTTATGAAATTCAGAAAGATAAGATTCAATTGTATTCCAACCAGGTATTTGTAACCGATGAAGTAAAGGATATCGTTCCCGAATTCCTGATGTTACTGCATGGGGTGATAGACAGTCCGGATATACCGCTCAATGTAAGTCGCAGTTATTTGCAGGGTGATCCCAATGTGAAAAAAATAAATTCGCACATCACCAAAAAAGTGGCCGATAAACTGGAAGAGTTATTCCTTACAGACCGTAAATCTTTTGAAGAGAAATGGGAGAGCCTTGGATTATTTGTGAAGTATGGTATGATGACTGATGATAAGTTCTTAGAAAAATCAGGAAAGTTTTTCGTGATGGAAGAACAGTCGGGGCAGTTCTTTACTTTAGAAGAATACAAAACAGCAACAGCTGCATTACAGGTGAATAAAGAAGGCAAGCAGGTGATTCTTTACACTACCAATCCTGTGCAGCAGGATGCTTATATCCAGCAGGCCGTAGCCAAAGGATATAAAGTGGTGAAGATGGAAACTCTTGTAGACGCTGCTTTCATCAATAGTGTTGAAATGAAATGGGAACAAATCTTATTTACCCGTGTAGATGCTGATATTGCGGATAACCTCATCGACAAGGCTGAATCATCTGATAGTGTATTATCGGCCGATGAAGCCGAGAAGTTGAAAGCTTTGTTCAACAGGCCCCTTGAAGGCATGCACCTGAATGTAGAGGTAAAAGGGCTTAGTGAAGGCATACCACCGGTAACGGCTACCCGCCCGGAACAGATGCGACGTATGAAAGATATGGCGGCTATGGGAGGCGGAATGGCGGCATGGTATGCAGGAATGCCTGATGAGGTAAACCTTACCATTAATGGCAACCATCCCATATTCACTTCTATACTTTCGGAAAGCGATAGTTCCAAGCAGGAGAAATTGACAAGGAATCTGTCTGACCTGGCTTTGCTGTCGCAGGGATTATTAACCGGAAGCCATCTTACAGAATTTATCAGCAGGAGCGTTTCGCTAATGGAGGAAGTGAAGTAAACAACAACTTATTTACATGAACCGTTCTTAACGAACGGTTTTTTGTGTTACAAAGTTTTCATTTCGCTTTTGGTTTGCTTCAGCCTTCGGCCAATTATGAAAGATGATCAAGCTTCTGCCAGTCTGAAATCAATCACCTTAAGTTGAAGGGAACTGTTTCCCTGCCATTCGTTTTCATCGATAGTAAAAACGATATCAAGCTCATCTCCGGGTTTATGCTTATTGAATTTATGAGCCAGATTAAAACCGATGCCTGTGAATTTGAAGCCATCCTGCTCTAATACAAAACGCACATGGAGGTTTTTTACAATCCGGGAAAAGGAAAGATTTTTCACTTTTGTTGCTATGAAAACGGGGTGCAGGTTTTCAGGTCCGAATGGTTCCATGCGTTGCAGGCTCCTGTACAGAGAATCATTGATTTCGCTAAACCTTAGCGGGCAATCGATGATCAGTTCGGGCGTTAATAGTTTGAAGTCGATAGTGCTGCTTACCACTTCTTCAAACTTTTTCCGGAAGGCTTCCACATTTTCGGGTAATAGCGATAAACCCGCTGCTGCAAAATGGCCGCCATAGGCTACCAGCAGTTCCCGGCAGGCAAATATGGCTTCGTAAAGGTTGAAGCCGGGAATGCTTCTGGCGCTTCCGGTAACCAATGCATCATTGCGGGTAAGCACTACCGTTGGCCGGTGATGATGTTCAATTACTCTTGATGCAACGATACCTACCACTCCTTTATGCCAGTCTTCACGGTAAAGCACAGCCGAAACGGTATTCCCGTGTTGCGGATCGGTAGCAATCATCTCCAGCGCTTCTGCAGTGATGCTGGTATCCGCTTCCCTGCGGTCGGTATTGTCTGATTGAAGCAGCGCGGCCAGTTCGATAGCCTTAGTTTCATCCTTCTCTATGAAGATTTCCACAGCTTTACGGGCATCGTCCATCCTGCCTGCGGCATTTACTCTGGGTGCGATAACAAAAACAACATTAGTGATGGTAAGCTCCTTACGGATATTGCCCAATTTGATGAGTGCTTTGATCCCTTCACAGGGGTTGGTATTGATCTGATGTAATCCATGAAAAGCCAGGATCCTGTTTTCGCCATACATCGGCACAATATCTGCGGCAATGGCTGTAGCCACAAGGTCGAGATACGCATATACGGATTCCTTTTCAAGATTGAAAGTTTCTGCCAATGCACACATGAGTTTGAACCCCACTCCGCATCCGCAAAGTTCCTTATATGGATATGGGCAATCTGTTTGTTTGGGATTCAGAATGGCAACTGCTTCCGGCAGAATTGTTCCGGGTAAGTGATGGTCGCAAATGATAAAATCAATACCAAGAGTTTTGGCATAGGCAATCAGTTCAACCGATTTGATGCCACAGTCGAGACAAACGATTAGGCTGTAGTTGTTTTCATGGGCATAGTCGATACCCGCTTTGCTAACCCCATAACCTTCCCTGTAACGGTGGGGAATGTAAAAACCGGTTTGTGCGTCATCATAAACCTGGCTGATGAATTGATAGAATGATGCCACTGAAGTGGTGCCATCCACATCATAATCACCGAATACCAATATCTTTTCACGGTGATGAATAGCCGCAGTAATACGATCAACGGCTTTCTGCATGCCTTTCATCAGCCATGGGCTGTGGAGGTGGTTTAGCGATGGAACAAAAAAGTTTTTCGCTTCTTCATAATTGGTTATGCCACGTTGGGTGAGCAGGGTACAAAGTGTTGTAGAAACAAGGAGTGATTCCTTCAGTTTTTTTACTGCGGTCAGATCAGTCTGCCGCATAGTCCATCTTTTTTCCACCATATCAGTATTTACGGTCAGTGGTATAACGCACCAATTCTTCCAGTGCCTTTCGAATGGGTGTATCTGCAAACTGGTAAAGGATTTCTAAGGCCTCGTCGCGATAGGCAAACATTTTTTGTTGTGCATAAGCGATTCCACCATGTTCATTAACCACTGATATTACAAATTTAACCTGATCGGGTTTTTTGTATTCATTTTTGAGTATGTATATCAATCGGCGCCGAAGAGGTTTATCAACTTTAGTAAGTGTGTAAATCAACGGAAGGGTCAGTTTTTTTTCCCTGATATCATTACCGGTTGGTTTACCCACATCTTCTGTACCGTAATCAAAAAGGTCGTCCTTGATTTGGAAAGCAATACCTACCTTTTCTCCGAAAGCTTTCATTTTACTGGTGATATCGTGGTCTTTACTAGTGCTATAAGCCCCTACGCCACAGGCAGAGGCGAGCAGGGAAGCGGTTTTATTCCTTATGATTTCAAAATAAACTGCTTCATTTAGGTTAAGGTTTCTGGATTTTTCCATCTGCAACAATTCCCCTTCACTCATTTTTTGAACGGCATCCGACAATATGTGCAGGTGTTCGAAATCGTTATTTGAGGTTGAAAGTAGCAGGCCTTTGGAGAGCAGGTAGTCGCCAACCAATACGGCTACCTTGTTTTTCCATATTGCATTAATTGAGAAAAAACCACGCCGTTCAAGCGATTCATCCACCACGTCGTCGTGAACAAGAGTTGCCGTGTGCAGTAATTCCACCAATGCGGCAGCCCGGTAAGTACTCTCGTTAACTTCGCCATGCAACTTGGCACTCAGGAAAACAAACATGGGTCGCAACTGCTTTCCTTTCCGTTTGATGATGTATTTCATCACCCTATCGAGCAAAGGGGTTTTACTGCGTACCGCATCGGCAAACTTTTTTTCAAAAGTGTTGAGTTCCGTACCGATGTTGTTTTTTACAAAGTCCATGAGAATAGGGGGCAATTTACTGCACTAAACCCCTGCTGCAAAGAAATTTATCGAGTTAGAGCGGGCTTTTGAAAAAAAAGTAATCAGCTAAAGCAGCAATTACTACCTGAATCAACTCCGTAGCCTTGGCAAATGCCTATAAATAAATGCCTCAGGCACAAATAATTGCTAAAAAATTTTGGTATTTAGTACGTATTAGATAAATTTGCGTTTAATCGATCGTATATTTAGAAAATTATCAATCATTAAGTTATGTCAAGCAAAAAGTACAATTTATTATTGGCAGTGTTCCTACTACTAGTTGGTGAGGCATTTGCTCAAAAATCCACGAGCGGTTACGACGTCTACGACTCGACCGTTATTACACGAAAAAGACAGCCACAACAGAACGAATTCTGGAACAACACTTACAATTTCCCTGCTAAGCCACGCAACATGTGGGAAGTAGGTATTTCTGGTGGTGCGTTCAGTATATCAGGTGATGTGCCTGCTGTTATCCCGACTTTTGGTTTTGCTGCACATGTCCGCAAAGCCTTCGGTTATGTGTTTTCGCTTAGATTGCAATACCTCAACGGAACCGCTAAAGGACTTAGCTGGAACCCTTCTTACAACTTTGCACGTAACACTGCCCTTAATCAGCAATACAGTGCCCCTTACATGGTGAATGGAAATCTGACCACAACTATTCCAGGTCAGAGTTCTGAACCTGTATTTTATAATTACAAAAATAAAACTCAGGATCTGAGCTTACAGGGTATTTTCTCTCTTAACAATGTCAGGTTTCACAAAAACAAATCAAGTTTTGTGGTTTATGCAGGTGCCGGTATTGGGGCAACAGCTTATGAAACAAGAATTGATGCAAGAAGGGATGATGGATCAGATTATTCTGCTCTTTACGCAAATATAATTGCCAATAATGAACAAAAATATAGCAATCGCAAAGATATCCGTAAGGCATTAAAAGACGGTGTTACCGGTATTTCCGGGCATGATGGAAATTATGAAACACCCGCTGAAAATGCTGGCGAGCGCAGGCCTAAATTAGGCGATAAACAAACCTTACGTTTTTCTACTTCCGTAATTGCAGGTATTGCTTTCAAACTAAGCCGCCGTATTAATATCGCTTTAGAAAACCGCCACACATTTGTTGCTGATGATTTGTTAGATGGACAACAATGGCAGGAACAACCTACAGGAGATCCAGTATTAACCGGAAACTGGGATTCTTACAATTACCTTTCTCTGGGCTTGAATGTCAACCTGGGTTCAAAATCTGTTGAACCATTGTGGTGGTTGAACCCATTAGATTATGCTTATGGCGAATTGAACAACCCACGTCACACCAAATTTCCAAAACCAGTGTTTGATGATGCCGATGGAGATGGTGTAATCGATCAGCTTGATCGTGAGCCGAATACTCCTGCTGGTTGCCCTGTTGACACCCATGGTGTTACTAAAGATACCGATGGCGATGGTGTTCCAGATTGCAAAGACAAACAACTTATTACACCTACAGAATGTCAGCCTGTTGATCCGGATGGTGTAGGAAAATGCCCGGAACCAGAGTGCTGCAAAAACATCGCTCCTCCGGCTCCTCCTTGTCCTACCGATTACCCAAGCCTAACTTTTAAAGGTTCAGGAGCTGCATTAACTACTGATATCAAATCGATGTTGTCGTCAGTTGCCGCTAAATTAAAAGCAAACCCAACTTGCAACATCAATATCAATGGATATCCTGAAGCTTCTAAAGCAGCTCAGGCTGCTTGTCAAAAGCGTATTGATGCCATCAGAATGTATCTGGTAGGAACTGAAGGTATCAGTGCCGACCGAATTTCAACCAATTGCGAAGTTGGTGGTGGCGATAAGAATACCATCGACATCAAATCGAACTAATTAAACTTACTTTTTGCTCGAAAATCAAAGAGCCCTCCATCAAGGAGGGCTCTTTCTCTTTACCAAACCCTTAACAGGCAATTTTTGGTGATTAAGAGATTTACTGGCATTTTTGGACAAATTCCTTTAAATTTGCATTTCTTTATGCGTATCATTAGTGTTATTTTTTCTTTTTTGCTGTTATTTGCCTTTTCTTCCTGCAGTAAATTTAGTAAGGTTCAGAAGAGTAAGGATTATGATTACAAGCTGGCAAAAGCTGAGGAGTATTATATCAAGAAGAAATACCGTTACGCTCAACAATTGTATGAAGAGTTGTTTCCAGTTTATAAGGGAACCCAAAAGTTTGAAGATCTTTATTATAAATATGCCTATTGTTTCTATAATCAGAGACTTTACCGCGATGCAGAGAATCTTTTCAAAGGATATTTGGAGGTTTTCCCCAACAGCAGTAGGGCAGAGGAGGTAGATTATATGAGGGCTTATTGCTTTCATAAGCAATCGCCTAAACTGGAACTCGAGCAGGTGAATACCACGAAGGCGATGGGAATGATGCAAACCTTTATCAGCACTCATCCCGGATCACCTCGTATTCCTGAAGCAACTGTAATAATAGATGAATCGAGGATGAAGCTGGAATTGAAAGAATACCGTACTGCACAATTGTATTATAATCTTGGCGAATACAGGGCTTCTTCGATAGCTTTTGCAAGCCTGCTCAACGCTTATCCGGATTCTGAACGTGGAGAAACGTATAAATTGATGGTGGTGAAATCCTGCTACAAGTATGCAAAAATGAGCATACCTGAAAAACAGGAAGAGCGTTACGAAAAAGTAATCAGTGAGTATGAAGATTTTGCTGATCGCTTCCCCGACAGCAAGTTATTGCAAGAGGCAAAAGATTTAAGTAAGTCAAGTACAAATCACATAAAAGATATCAAAAATGAGCAAAATTCGTCGTCAGCTAAGCGCTAGTACCAGCAGTTCTGTTGAACCCAAAAAGCTTTCTGATTTGAAAGAAAAAACTGGAAATTTGTATGAATCTATTGCAGTGATTGCCAAAAGGGCCAATCAGATCAATATTACCATCAAAGAAGAGCTCCACAATAAATTAGAGGAGTTTGCCAGCCATACCGACAGTCTTGAAGAAATTCATGAAAATAAGGAGCAGATTGAAATATCACGTGCTTACGAACGTATGCCTAATCCAGCGCTCCTCGCAACAACAGAATTCCTCGACGACAAAGTATATTTCAGAAGGAATGATGAAAACTTGTTCAGTTAATTGCTAAAGAGACGAATTTTCCATCTTCTTTCACATTAGAAAACTTAATTTTAGCCCTACTAAATGGTAGGGTTTTTTTATGATCAACGGAAAAAAAATTGTCTTAGGGGTTACAGGTAGTATTGCAGCCTACAAATCGGCTACAATAATCAGGTTACTGGTAAAATCTGGTGCCGATGTGAAAGTGATCATGACTGATGCCGCAAAAGATTTTATCCCGGCTCTCACATTAGCCACCCTTTCTAAAAATGAGGTGCTTCACGCACTTACAGATAATAACCAGTGGAACAATCATGTTGAACTTGGCCGGTGGGCCGATCTGATGCTCATTGCCCCATTAAGTTGTAATACGCTGGCGAAAATGGCTGAAGGGAGATGCGACAACCTGCTGATGGCGGTTTATTTATCGGCTACCTGTCAGGTTGCTATTGCTCCCGCAATGGATGAAGATATGTGGCATCACCAGTCTACAAAAAATAGTCTGGATAAAGTACAGTCGTATGGCAATTTGCTGATTCCTGTAAATCATGGCGAATTGGCCAGTGGCTTGATTGGTGAAGGGAGGATGGCCGAGCCGGAAGAAATACTTGCCTGGTTGCAAGAGTATTTTAAAGTAGCCCAATCGATGCAGGGAAAAAAAGTACTCATCACTGCCGGTCCAACCTACGAAGCCATTGATCCGGTTCGATTCATTGGTAATCACAGTACAGGAAAAATGGGCATAGCCCTGGCGGATGCATGCCGACTTCGTGGAGCAGAAGTACAGCTTATTTATGGGCCTGGCAATCAGCCATTACCTCATGGTATAAAAGTGAAACGGGTTGTAAGTGCAGCAGAAATGTATGAAGCCTGCCTATCAGCTTTTCCAGAAACGGATATAGCTATTATGTGTGCAGCAGTAGCAGATTATACCATTGCGAATGCTTCTGCCATAAAAATAAAAAAAACTGATGATGTGATGACTGTTGAATTGATCAAGACTAAAGATATCCTGAAAACACTGGGCGGTTTAAAAAAAGCAGATCAATTACTGGTTGGATTTGCATTGGAAACCAATGATGAAGAAAAGTATGCTTTTGAAAAACTCAAATCTAAAAATGCAGATTATATAGTGCTTAATTCACTCCGGGATACCGGAGCCGGATTTGGCTACGAAAGCAATAAAATTACTATTTTTGATAGAGCCGGAAACAAGTATTATTTTGATTTGAAATCGAAAAAGGAAGCCGCGGCCGATATCATTAACATCCTGCTCAACAATTCACATGCGTAAGATCATCCTGTTTTTTTTACTGCTCATTTCATTTCATCCCTTGGAAGCACAAGAATTAAGGGCAAGGGTTACCGTTGTTACCACCAGAGTTTCGAATAATGTTAACCGCAATGCATTCAAAACGTTGGAAACAGCCCTCGTCAATTTTCTCAACAACAGGAAATGGACAACTGATACCTATGCAGCCAATGAAAGGATCGATTGCAATTTCCTGCTCAATCTCGAATCAACTGATGAAATCAATGTATACAACGCCACGTTGAGTATCCAGGCTGCAAGGCCGGTTTTCAACACATCCTATCTTTCGCCCATTATCAATTTCAGGGATGAAAATATTGCTTTCAAATACCAGGAGTTCCAGCAACTGGAGTTTAATGAAAATAGGGTGACGGGGAGTGATCCTTTGATTTCAAACCTAACTGCCATTTTTGCTTACTATGCTTATATGGTCATTGGTTTTGATGCCATGTCGTTCGGGCAACATGGGGGTGACCCGTTTTTTCAAAAGGCACAGAATATCCTGAACAATGCACCTGATGGACGCAACATCTCCGGATGGAAAGCATTCGACGGTATCCGTAACCGTTATTGGCTAGCAGAAAACCTGCTCAACACCCGTTATGAAGTGATTCACCAGATTTATTATATCTATTACAGGTTGGGTATGGATAAAATGTACGCAGATGAAAATGCCGCCCGTACTGAATTGCTTAATGCGCTAAATATGATGGAAGCCTTCAATGCGGATAATCAGAATACGATGATCAATCAGTTTTTCTTCCAGGGTAAGTCTGGCGAATTGATAGGTATATTTTCGAAAGCGAAGCCTCCCGATAAGATAAGGGCTGCAGATCTCCTGGCAAAACTCGATATTACCAATGCGTCAAAATATAAAGAGCAACTGAAATGATTAAGTGGCTTTTTGTGTTCCTTTTGGCGGCTATACTTTCCTGTAAAGACAGCGACCCTAGACCTGCCGGCCTGATCCCAAAAGAAAAAATGGAATTATTGTTTTGGGATTATCTCCGTGCCGAAACATTTACGGTTGAGTTTTTAAGAATTGACAGTATCATACGCGACGATACTTTACAAAATCTGGATATGCAACAACAGATTTTTGCTTTGCACGGGGTTAATCGCAAACAATTCTATGAAAGTTACGAATACTATAAAAATCACCCGGCTGAGATGATAGAAATCATAGATAGCATGGTGGCCACACAACAACGACTTAAACCTAATAATGGATTAGCTGAATTTTATTAATTGATACCATGAATAAAACCTTCAATGATGCCTATTCGGCAATCGACGATATTCCAGATGGAAGCACCATAATGCTAGGTGGATTTGGCTTGTGCGGTATTCCTGAAAATTGCATCAGTGCCCTGGTAGCTAAAAATGTAAAACAACTTACCTGTATTTCCAATAATGCAGGGGTTGATGATTTTGGAATTGGCCTCATGCTGCAGCAAAAGCAGGTTAAGAAAATGATATCTTCTTATGTTGGAGAAAATGCAGAATTTGAAAGGCAGTTGCTCAGTGGCGAACTTGAAGTGGAATTGATACCGCAAGGTACTTTGGCTACACGCTGCCTTGCTGCAGGTTATGGCTTACCTGCAATCTTCACACCAGCTGGTGTTGGAACAGAAGTTGCTGAAGGAAAGGAAACCAGAGATTTTGGAGGGAAAGCCTTTCTGTTAGAAATGGCGTTCGATGCCGACTATGCAATTGTAAAAGCATGGAAAGGCGATACGATGGGTAACCTCGTTTTTAAAGATACGGCCCGAAATTTCAATCCGCTCATGGCTATGGCCGGAAAAATTACTATTGCTGAAGTAGAAGAGTTGGTTGAACCGGGGCAGTTGGATCCCAATAATATCCATACGCCCGGAATTTATGTGCACCGCATATTTCAGGGAAAGGATTATGAGAAAAGAATCGAACAACGTACTACCCGCAAGCCTTAATCAGAACCTAACCCCATCAAACTAAATTATTTCAATATGGCACTTGATAAGTATCAGATCGCACAACGGATCGCCCGCGAATTGAAAGATGGTTATTATGTAAATCTCGGTATCGGTATCCCAACTTTGGTGGCCAATTATATCCCTGAAGGAATTCATGTGGTATTGCAGAGTGAAAACGGTTTATTGGGCATGGGGCCATTTCCTATCGAGGGTGAAGAAGATGCCGATCTGATCAATGCAGGAAAGCAAACCATCACTACCTTACCGGGATCTGCTTTTTTCGACAGCGCCATGAGTTTCGGTATGATCCGTTCCGGAAAAGTAAACCTCACCGTTCTTGGCGCGATGGAAGTAAGTGATACCGGTGATATTGCCAATTGGAAAATTCCGGGTAAGATGGTGAAAGGGATGGGAGGGGCCATGGATCTGGTGGCCAGTGCGAAGAACATCATTGTAGCCATGATGCATACCAACCCGAAAGGCGAATCAAAACTTTTGCCTGCCTGTTCGCTACCGCTTACGGGTGTACGCTGTGTAAAGAAAATAGTAACCGATCTCGCCCTTTTGGAAGTTACTCCGGATGGTTTTCTGTTGTTGGAAAGGGCCCCCGGTGTTACCGTAGAGGAGATCAAAACAAAAACTGCCGGCCGCCTCCTGATCAATGGTGATATTCCTGAAATGCAATTCTAATGCTGAAGATTTTTACAAAAAGAAAAAGCCATGTTTTTAGCATGGCTTTTTTATTTTATCAGAAAAATTTATCAAATTTTCGGAGCTGCTGCCAGTATCTCTTCCGAAACACCGCTTGCATATTTTTTGAAGTTGTTGATGAATTCAGCACCAAGCGCTTTTGCTTTGCTGTCGTATGAATCTTTATCTGCCCAGGTATTTCTGGGGTTAAGTATTTCAGCAGGAACATCCGGGCAGGAGGTTGGCATCAACATGCCAAAAACAGGATGTGCTTCAAATTCAACCTGATCGAGTTTGCCTTCTAAAGCAGCAGTGATCATGGCACGGGTATAAGGTAATTTCATTCGATGCCCGATACCATAAGGACCTCCACTCCATCCGGTATTGATCATCCATACATTTACTTCATGTTCTTTCATTTTCTTCCCAAGCATCTCAGCGTAAAAACCCGGGTGCAAGGGTAGGAAAGGGGCTCCAAAACAAGCACTGAAAGTTGATTTGGGTTCTGTTACCCCCGCTTCGGTTCCTGCCACTTTCGCGGTATACCCACTGATAAACTGGTACATCGCCTGACCGGGAGTAAGTTTGCTTACCGGAGGAAGTATGCCATAAGCATCAGCAGTAAGGAAGAAGATATTTTTTGGTGTTTTTCCGATAGAAGGTTCCAAAGCATTACTGATGAAAGAGAGCGGGTAACTCACACGGGTATTTTCCGTAATGGCTTTGCTGCTGAAATCAATCTTGTTGGTGCCTTCAAAAAAAGTTACATTTTCAACAAGGGCTCCAGGTTTTATCGCGTGATAAATTTCGGGTTCTTTTTCTTCACTCAGATCGATGGTTTTGGCATAACAACCTCCTTCAAAATTGAAAATCGTATCATTAGTCCAACCATGTTCATCATCCCCAATCAAGCTTCTGTGAGGATCCGCGCTTAAGGTTGTTTTACCGGTACCGCTAAGTCCGAAGAAAATAGCCGTATCGCCATCCTTTCCCATATTGGCTGAACAATGCATGCTCAATACCTGCTTGTCGTGTGGAAGGATATAATTTAAAATAGTAAATATTCCTTTCTTCATTTCTCCGGTATAACCGGAACCACCAATCAGTATGGTTTTGCGGGTGAAACTAACCATGGCGAAATTATGCTGACGTGTTCCATCCACCACAGGATCAGCTTTGAAACTTGGAGCCTGGATGATATGCCAGTCGGCAGTAAATTGTTCCAGTTGATCTTCTGAAGGCCGCAAAAACATATTGTAAGCAAAAAGATTGCTCCAGGGATTTTCGTTGATTACCCTGATGTTAAGCCGGAATTTAGGGTCGGCACATGCATAACAATCCCTTACCCAAATTTCTTTGCCGGAAAGGTATTGGGTAAGTTTATCATACATCGCATCAAAGTAAGAGGCTTCGATAGGCAGGTTGAAATCATTCCAATGTACGGTATCTGAAGTAATGTCGTCTTTAACGATAAATTTATCTTTAGGGCTGCGTCCTGTAAATTCACCTGTTTTGATTACGAGTGCACCGGTATCATTCAGCATTCCTTCACCACGTTTCAAAGTTTGTTGGCTGAGCTGATCTGGGTTTAATTGGTAATGTACCGCTTTTGTATGTTGTAAACCAAGTGATGCCAATGCTTTAATTGGCGATTCAATCATAGTTGATAATGACATAGCAAGTCGTTCTTTTAGTTAGAGAACAAAGGTAGGATTGAATTTTTTATGACGGATTTCAAAATGACGTACAATTCTTAATGAATATTTAATAATCAGATTAATTGTTGCTGAAATTTTAATTTTCAAGCCCATTTTTGATAGTAGTATCATTAAATGTAAAGAATATTGAACGAAGATTATTTTTATGAAATTGAAAGCAGATCTATTGCATAATGGTTGGTTTTATTTTAATAATGTATCTTGTAAATTATTCTCTTGATCATCGCTTAAGAAAACTCCATTAATTTTTATGAAATATTTACCCCTTGATCCGGCTATTTTCATTCAAAACCGCCAGCGTTTTACGGATCGTATCGATAAAAATGCAATCGCTATTTTCAACAGTAATGATGAACTGCCTACAAATGCCGATCAGGTGTTCAAGTTTAAACAGAATTCAGATCTCTTCTGGTTAACAGGTATTGAGCAGGAAGACAGCATGCTGATCATATTTCCCGCTAATCCTGATCCTGCATACCGGGAAATACTGGTACTTACCCGTCCTAATGAGTTGAAAGAAAAGTGGGATGGTCACCGGCTTCGGGCAGATGAAGCCAGGGCGATTTCAGGAATCAAAACCATTGTATGGCTCGATGCCTTAGAGGGTTTGTTGCAGCCGATGATTCATCTGGCTGATACCATTTACCTTAATACCAACGAAAACGACCGGAAATCAAACCTCGTTCCGGTGAGGGATTACCGATATGCGATGATGATGCGCGAGCGTTATCCTTTGCATCAATACAAGCGCAGCGCAAAAATCCTTAAAGACTTGCGGGCCATAAAAACGGAGCTGGAAATTGCAGTGATGCAAAAAGCCATTGATATCACCGAAAATGCTTTCCGGCGTGTGCTTTCATTTGTGAAACCGGGGGTGATGGAGTATGAAATTGAAGCAGAAATTCAACACTCTTTTTTGACGCAACGGGCAACAGGCCCTGCTTATAGTTCCATCATCGCCGGCGGAGACCGTGCCCGGGTGCTGCATTATGTTGCTAATAATCAGGAATGTAAAGATGGCGAATTGATTTTGATGGATTTCGGTGCTGAGTATGGAAATTATTGTGCCGATCTTACCCGTACCATTCCGGTTAATGGTAAATTTTCGCGGCGCCAGAAAACCGTTTACAATGCCTGCCTTCACCTGCATAAATATGCAGCCAGCATTTTGAAACCAGGTATCAGTATTGTAGATTATACCGAAAAGGTTGGTGATGAAGCTACGATTGTATTCCAGAAAATCGGACTATTGCGCCAATCAGCCATTAAAAATGAAGATCCTGATAACAGGGCTTATCGTAAATACTTATACCACGGCATTTCGCATCATCTCGGTATCGATGTTCATGATTTAGGCACACGTACCAGCCCTATAAAAGCTGGTATGGTGTTTACTATTGAACCCGGTATTTATATCGAAGAAGAAAATATGGGTATCCGTATTGAGAATAATTATCTCATCACCAGTAACGGAAATAAAGACCTCATGAAGAAGATTCCTATTACCGTTGAGGATATTGAGGCATTGATGAAACATTAATTTGCAATTAAAAAATCAGCTTTTTTCATTTACTACGTTATTTCAGTCATGAAACAAATTCCAAATTTATTTACCCTGCTTAATCTGGTATTTGGTTGTATAGCGATCGTATTTATTCTGCAGAACGGAATTGCCATCCAGTACAGCAGTGCTGGTGTGCCTTACATTGATATTCCTGAAAAGATGGGAATGGCAGCCATTTTTATCGGACTTGCAGGGGTTGTTGATTTTCTGGATGGATTTGTTGCGCGTTTTTTCAAAGCCAGTTCTGAGATGGGAAAACAATTGGATTCTCTCGCCGATGTGGTAAGCTTTGGAGTGGCTCCCTCCATGATCTTGTATCAGTTTTTAAGAATGAGTTATTATCAGGGAGAAGATGGAATCAATCAGCCGGTATTATTGCTTTTTCCTGCATTTATTTTTGCTGCTGCTGCCGCTTACCGTTTGGCAAAATTCAACATCGACACTAAACAGCAGTACGGCTTCCGTGGGGTACCTACTCCCGCTGCAGGTATTACCGTTGCTGCACTTCCGCTGATGTACTGGCACAATAATTTGCCCTGGCTGGCCAATCTGCTCACCAATAAATGGTTTTTATACCTGGTCATTGCAACACTTTCTGCTTTGATGGTGAGTAACCTACCGATCATGGCCATGAAATTCAAAAGTTTTAAGCTTAGGGATAACTTTCCGAAAATAATATTGCTGCTGATTGCAGTGTTAGCCATTTTATTCCTTCACTGGACTGCCGTTCCGGTAATCTTCGTGGCCTATATTCTGTTATCTTTGCTGATGAGAAATCAAACAACATGACCTACACCACACAAATCAAAATAATGCCGCTTAAAGAACTGCTCGATCCCCAGGGCAAGGCTGTGCTGGGCGGATTGCAGAACCTTGGTATCCAGTCTGTAGCAGATGTAAGGATCGGGAAGCATATCGACCTTCAAATTGAAGCCGCAAACGAGGAAGAAGCCATTGCGATTGCGGAATCGGCTGCTAAAAAATTACTTGCCAATCCCGTGATGGAAGTGTACCATATCAGTGTAAGCTGATCTGCCGGTAACGAATAAACGCATTTTAAGCGTCAACTGAATGTTGTTCTTATGCTTTATCTTATTCCTTCACCTATCGGGAATTTGGCCGATATCACATTCCGGGCTATTGAGGTACTGAAATCGGTTGACCTGATCCTTGCCGAAGACACCCGAACCAGCAAGGTGCTTCTTAATCATTATGGCATCAATAAGCCGCTCTCCCCTTATCATCAGCACAACGAACACCGTATAGCAGCCCATCTGGCCGATCAGATGCGTGAAGGCAAACAAGTGGCTTTACTCACCGATGCCGGAACGCCGGGAATCAGCGATCCTGCTTATTTACTGGTAAGGGCCTGCATTCAACAGGATATAAAAGTGGAATGTTTACCAGGGGCAACAGCTTTTGTTCCGGCACTCGTAAATAGTGGCTTACCTATGAACGCTTTTTGTTTTGAAGGATTTTTGCCACTCAAAAAAGGCCGTCATACCTTGCTTACACAACTGGCAACAGAAAAGCGGACGATGATTTTTTATGAAAGCCCGATGCGGTTGGTAAAAACCCTTTTTCTTTTCATGGAATATTTTGGTGCAGAAAGAAATTGCTCAGTAAGCAGGGAACTCTCCAAAAAATTTGAAGAGAACAAGAGAGGTACATTAGAAGAAGTTCATGATTATTTCAAGGAAAAAGGGGTTAAGGGCGAAATTGTAATTGTTGTTGAGGGATTATCAGGTTAACCCGGATTCTTCAACAGGTTACTGATGATACGCTTATCCATAATTTTCAAATTTGTTTTAGATATGGATCAAGTGGCCAAATCAGGGTAGGTATTTCATTACTTTTTTATCATACAATACGGTTACGTTTTTTCATTTCATTAAGGAGTTTTTACCGACATTTACTTTAATCAACCTTATATCATGATGATAAGCAGACTTACAATTACAGCCTTACTATTTTTTTCTTTGAAAACAGGTCTTCTTGCCCAAGTTACCCGTTGGCAACAGGCCGTAAAATATACCATGACTATAGATGTGGATACGCTGAGTAACCGTTTTTCGGGGAAACAAAAATTACAATACTTTAATAATTCCCCCGATAAACTCGATAAGTTATTTTATCATTTGTACTGGAATGCCTTTCAACCCAACAGCAGCATGGATGTGAGGAGCAGGGAACTGGGCAAAGTTACCATCAATGGCAGAGCAGGTTGGGATGACAGGGTGAAAGACCGTATCCGGAATCTGAAAGATGATGAGATCGGGTACCAGAAAATCAAAAGCCTTAAGATCAATGGTATTGCACAGCCATTCCAATACCATGAAACAATACTGGAAGTGATTTTAACCAGGCCGGTTTTGCCCAATACATCGGTGATTATTGATATGGAATTTGAGGCACAGGTGCCTTTGCAAATCAGGCGCAGTGGAAGGGATAATCCTCAAACCGGGGTAAGGTACAGCATGAGCCAGTGGTATCCCAAATTGTGCGAATACGACAGGAAGGGATGGCATCCTACACCCTATGTAGCCAGAGAGTTTTATGGGGTTTGGGGCGATTTTGATGTCACTATCAATATAGACCCCTCTTACAAGTTAGGGGGCACAGGTGTTTTGCAGGATGCTGCGTCTATTGGTTGGGGTTATGATGCTGCAGGAACGCCTTTGAAATCTTCGCTTACTAAAAAAAGGAGTTGGCATTTTAAGGCAGAGAAGGTTCACGATTTTGTTTGGGCTGCAGATCCGGATTATGTGCATCTCATGAAAAAAATTCCGGGCGGTCCGGTTTTGCATGTATTGTATAACGAAAAGAAAGGCGACCAAGCCAATGATAGCGCCTGGGCAAAAGTACTCGATGCCGCCGCAACCGTGCTGCCTTTTATTGAACAGCATTTTGGAAAATATCCTTATCCACAGTACTCATTCATTCATGGCGGGGATGGAGGGATGGAATATCCTATGGCGACATTGGTAAGCAGCCCATCATTAGGAACCGCATTTCACGAATGGATGCACAGTTGGTACCAGATGATGCTG